>ENA-OBIO01000284-OBIO01000284.1-metagenomes-genome-assembly--contig:-NODE-284-length-29721-cov-4.91313_pt1 | contig 29721 bp, 24 predicted proteins | sample MGYA00153383_OBIO01 | MGnify analysis MGYA00153383 | reverse complement strand
GCGTATTTCAGTGGGTCGTCCACGGTCTCAAAGCCGAACTGTGATGCAGCACGACGGCGTGCGGCGCATACGCGAACACCATAATCGGCACAAAATTCTGTTCCCGCTTGTGGGGTTTATTCGCGTAGAGCGATGCCGCTATGGTGTGGTGAATGGCAACGAGGAAAAGTGTTGCTATCTTGTCCGGCGGGGGGCGCAGCGGTCGCGCTCAAGGTGCCCGCTGGGCCGCGCATGTTTTCGATAATCATGGTTTGGCCGAGCGCCGTGGCGGCCTTTGCAATCATCGGACGCGCGAGAGCGTCTGGTCCACCACCTGCCGGGAACCGTTTACTCCAGCGCAATCTTGTTAAATCACGTTAGGGCGGCCACCTGACCGAGCGCCTAGCTGGACAGTGATGCAAACGGTAGCGTCAATGCAGCCAAAATGACGGCGGCCCGTTTGCAAATGAGGCGATTGCTCGGAAAGCGGTATGGGCAAACCGGGCAATACAGTCGAAATAAATTTACTACATTCCGCCTATCGTTTTTGAAAATGTGAACTTGGGAAAGTCCGCCAGCCGCTCTGTGGCGGCATGTTAAAAAATTACAGTGCGAACTTACGATACCAAATTCACCTTACTATCAAGCCGCTTTTTTGGCAGGCTCAGCATGAGAAGCAGCCGATTTGGCGCACTCAGCCAAATACTGCATGGCGGCGTCAACGCCACCTTTTTTGTGCGGCACACTAGCCAGTTCAAGCCCCATTTCGACACCTGCAAGCGCCGCCATCAGGGTAAGATCATTGAAGTCGCCAAGATGGCCAATACGGAAAACCTTGCCCTTTAATTTCGCGAGACCCATTCCTAGCGACATATTGAAATTATTGAGAATAATCTCCCGAAGCCGATCAGCATCGTGGCCAGCGGGCAATACCACCGCCGTGACCACTGATGAATATTCATCCGGGTTTGCACATAAAATTTCGAGGCCCCATGCACGCACGGCACGGCGGGTCGCTTCCGCATGGCGGTCATGCCGCGCGAAAACATTATGCAAACCTTCCTCGTTTAACATTTTGATGGCTTCGCGCAGTCCATAAAGCAAATTAGTCGCGGGCGTGTAGGGGAAAAAACCGGTCTTATTGGTTTCAAGCATGTCATCCCATGCCCAATAAGCGCGCGGCAATGTCGCGGTTTTACTTGCGGCCAATGCCTTGGGCGAGATTGCGTTAAAACTTAGGCCAGGCGGCAACATCATGCCTTTTTGCGAGCCGCCAATAGTGACATCGACACCCCAGGTGTCATGCCGGTATTCGATTGAACCAAGCGACGAAATTGTATCGACCATCAACAATGCCGGATGCTTTGCCGAATCCATCGCACGGCGCACCGCGGCAATGTTGGAGGTCACGCCCGACGAGGTTTCGTTATGCACGACACAGACTGCTTTGATCACGTGTTGCGTATCCGCATTGAGGCGTGCTTCAATTTCCGCTGCGCTGATACCACGGCTCCAATCGCCGCCCAGAAATTCCGGCTTCAAGCCAAGCTTGACGGCCATTTTTTGCCACAGCGCCGCAAAATGGCCGGTCTCAACCATCAATACTGCATCGCCCGCATTGAGCGTATTCACCAACGCCGCCTCCCATGCACCCGTGCCCGAGGATGGATAGATAATGACCGGATGCACCGTTTGGAAAATAGCTTTCACGCCCGCCAATACTTCCAGACCCAGCGCGCTAAATTCCGGGCCACGGTGGTCAATGACTTGTTGATCGATTGCGCGCAAAATTCTGTCTGGCACAGCCGAAGGGCCTGGAATCTGCAAAAAATGTCTGCCGGCGGCTCGTTGGCTTGGGTGCGTTGCTGGGTTCATCGTTCACTCCTGAGAGAAATTTAGGTGGTTAGCGGAATTGAAATAAAACTGATATTTTAATTAAGGGCCCGATTAGGCAAAGCACGCAAGCTGCTGCAGACCTGTATGACGATTTACCTTGTGGGTGGCTCGGCTTTGAATCTTGCACCGCTATCGCGTTTATTTCATTGATATTGATTTAACTTAAATGTACTCCAGTATTGTTCTACAACTTTGCCCCAGCTTTTGTTCAAAATTAGCAACATTCTTGATACTGTTATTGCTTTTTCAGGCGGATTATCCCTTAGCATCCTCCAAAAACATAGATCTAGTATTGATATGCATCCACCGGTTAAGCATCTGAAATTTGTGCCCCAGGTATCCATACTGGCTTTATGCGTTTCCTGCAAAGGTCGCAAGCGAGAATGTCCCACTAACGTGGATATGGGAAAAATGAAGATTGAATTTTTGCGTCCCTATAAAAGGGCGCACCGCTACAGGAGGCAGGACAAGTTGGTGGCCTACTTGACACGCTACGCGCCAATGGCCTCGACAACCCCGTAGATATTGAAACTACGCGAGGTTATCTCTGTTGCTGCATGGGTCAGCAAGCAGATACCCGGGTTTTCCGCGAAGCCCACGCTACTGCGGTGGGCCTGACAACTTTTTACCGCGCAAATATCTGCTATCGGCAAAAACAACCAGCGCGAACGCTGCGAAGTGACGCTCGAAGCGGTGCTCGAAGTGGTGCTTTTGGCGGACACTTTCAACAACTATTTCGAACCGGAAAATCGGGGCGCCGCACACCGAATTTTTGAGCACCGCAGGCCACACCGCACATATCGCCGCCGACCCTGACCAATCACGCCTGCTCGGCTGCGGTCGCACTTTTCTGTACACCAGCATGGTCGATCAGGCCAAAGCCCACGCGCGAACCACGATGGATGCCCAGATGCCCTCGGTGAAACATAGGATTACGATAGTCTGCCTGGAGCCCTTGTATTTACTCACGCTACGCGGTAAATCTATGGCGATGTTTCCAGGCTCCGAGGCGGAACAACTCGCCACCAACGCGTTTCTGTTTGAGGAATTTTTAGTACGCCAAGCCGGCGCACAAACCATGATTATTGCCGATGGCACCAGTTGTCGCCATCAGATTAAAGACGGCACCCAAAGCAAAGCCACCTGCGTGGTCATCGTACTGGCTGATGCGCTGGCGTGGTCTGAATTAAGCACGAGGCTCAAATATTGCAACGCGCGTGCGTTTTTTAGTTCGACTTGTTCGCCCATATAGCGCCCAAACATCATTAGATTCCGGCGCCATCAGTCAAAGCATCGCTGAGAAAAGCGAATTTGTTGTTCCCCAAACCGTGCGTACTCGCGGCGCGGGAAGAAGCGCGGACCCTGAGAAGGGTCGCGCCTTTATTGCATATGGCCGCTCACCTGGCTAGTACGTTTTTGAATAAGCTCTGCCGCTTACATAAACCACATAAGGCCTTGGTGCCCACACGCCGCCGTAGCCATAACCAAAGCCGTAGCCAAATCCCCGGCCATAAAGCCATAAATCTTCACGCGCTTCGCGACGACCTTCTCTTTCAGCCATTTTTAGTTGGCCTTGCTGCATAAAATCAAGCACCGCATCAGGCACGCCATCTCGCGATAATTTCGCATACTGACTTGCGGCAACATCATAGGTGGTTCGCGTAACTTTGATTTCATTAATGATGGTGGGCGCATCTTTACCGGCTTTCGCCAGCTCAACAATCTGATCCAGCGATAGCGGCGGCGACTCTGGCCCGCTATTCATCGACGCACAACCGGTCAGCAATATCGCCGCAGCCGTGATTGTCAGGTTCGCGGACCACTTGACCCTATCCAATGAACATAACTTGCCGAATTTAAGTAAACTCTGGTTCATGTCACACCTCCACCCAATAACGCACATCAATCAACGCAGCCATTTTCGGTGCGACCTGTGGGTCGTCGTCAAACGGCGCGGCTCTCACGCTTTCCAAACATTCTAGCGTGCTTGGATAATCTTGCTTGAACGTTGTTACAAGCGATTTGCCCATACCTCTGACAAAAATTGCTGCCTAGTTGCTGCTCACAACGCAACGCTGCTGGCCTAGCAATTATGCAGCTAGACACTATGACATCTAATCTGAGTTTTTGTTTCGTGTTCCGGCTGAAAATATGGCCTGGGGATGCTTGACCAATAGCGCTGACTTCACGCAGGAGTAAAAATGGATATTGCAAATAACGCGGCAACTGAACAGACAAAGAATGCAGGCGAAAACGCTATCGATAACCCGTTGGCCAACCCCATGGGTACCGATGGCTTTGAGTTTGTAGAATACACCGCACCAGACGTCAAAGCGCTGGGCCGATTGTTTGAAAGCATGGGTTTTGTAGCCGTCGCGAAGCATCGCTCCAAAGATGTAACGCTTTATAAGCAAGGCGACATCAATTTCCTCGTCAACGCAGAAAAAGACAGTTTTGCGCAATCGTTCGCCCGCGTACACGGACCTTCCGCCTGCGCATTCGGGATTCGCGTAAAAGATGCCGCAACTGCGTTTAAACGCGCCCTCGCCTTGGGCGCAAAAGCTTATGACGGGCCGGTTGGGCCAATGGAATTAAACATTCCAGCCATTCAGGGTATTGGCGGTTCACTCCTGTATTTGATTGATCGTTACGGGCCGCGCACCATTTATGATGTTGATTTTCAGCCGATTGAGGGCGCCGACCAGAACCCGAAAGGCGTGGGCCTGCAGTACGTTGATCATCTGACGCACAATGTTTACATCGGCCGCATGGATACGTGGGCAGAGTTTTATCAAAAACTGTTTAATTTCCGTGAGATTCGCTACTTCGACATAAAAGGGAAGAAAACCGGATTGACCTCACGCGCGCTGACCAGCCCATGCGGAAAAATTCGTATCCCGATTAACGAGCCGTCGGATAAAAAATCGCAAATCCAGGAATATCTCGATGCCTATAACGGCGAGGGCATCCAGCACATTGCGCTCGCCTGTGCGGATATTTATGCGACCATCGAAGCGCTGCGTGCCACTGGCGTGAAATTTCTGGATACACCGGACGCCTATTATTCACTGGTCGATAGACGTGTGGTTAATCACCGCGAGGATCTGGCGCGGCTGCAGAAAAATAAAATTTTGATCGACGGCGAAGGATTGGACAAAGAATCAAATGAGGATAAATTGCTGCAAATTTTTACGGACACCGTGATCGGACCGATATTTTTCGAGGTGATTCAACGTAAAGGCAATGACGGCTTCGGCGAGGGCAATTTCAAGGCCTTGTTCGAGGCGATTGAAGCGGATCAAATAGCGCGCGGTGTAATTTAATAAACCCAAGCACTGGAGCGTCTCTTTAAGCAAAAATGCTTTGAAATCCGCTCCATTGCTAGACTTTAGCTTAAATTAATTATGAAAAATACTGCTCTGAAATATCAGTCTGGTTTCGGCAATGAGTTTGCAACAGAAGCGGTTCCCGACGCTCTGCCACACGGACAAAATTCGCCGCAACGCGCACCACACGGCTTATATGCCGAGCAGGTTTCAGGCAGCGCATTTACGGTGCCGCGTCACGAAAATTTGCGCTCCTGGCAATATCGCCTGCGACCATCGGCCGCGCATTCGCCGTATCAAAAAATTGAGAACAAGCTGATCCGCACCGCACCTTGCGCGGAAGTGACAACACCACCCAATCGGTTGCGCTGGAATCCGTTTAAGATTCCCGCCCAACCAACCGATTTCATCGACGGCCTGATGACGATCGCCACCAATGGCGATGCGCGCTTGCAGCGTGGTGTAGCGATACATCTCTATGTCGCCAACCAGTCGATGAAAAACTGCTTTTATAATGCCGATGGCGAAATGCTGATCGTACCGCAGCAGGGCACGCTACAACTCAAAACCGAGTTTGGCATTCTGCAAGTCTCGCCGGGTGAAATCGCGGTGATCCCGCGCGGCATCAAATTTCGCGTGGAAATCGCCGAAGCTGAAAACTTAGTGCGCGGCTATATTTGCGAAAACTACGGAGCCCCGTTGCGATTGCCCGAGCTCGGCCCGATTGGCGCCAATGGCCTGGCGAATGCAAGAGATTTTCTGGCGCCCGTTGCCTGGTTTGAAGAAATCACCGACACCACTACCATCATCGCCAAGTTCCACGGCAATATGTGGGCTTGTGACATTAAAGGCTCACCGCTGAATGTAGTCGCATGGCATGGCAATTACACGCCGTATAAATATGATCTCGCCAGATTCAGTACGATAAACACGGTTAGTTTTGATCATCCTGATCCCTCCATTTTTACTGTGCTCACTTCGCCGTCAGAAACACCGGGCGCCGCCAATGTTGATTTCGTCATCTTCCCGCCACGCTGGATGGTGGCTGAAAATACTTTTCGCCCACCGTGGTTTCATCGCAACATCATGAGCGAATACATGGGATTGATTCACGGCGCGTATGATGCAAAGGCGGAAGGATTTCTGCCCGGTGGCGGCTCGCTGCACAATAGTTTTTCAGCCCATGGCCCGGATCATGCGACCTTCGAAAAAGCCATCGCTGTTGAGCTAAAGCCTCACTATCTCGCAAATACGTTAGCGTTCATGTTTGAAAGCCGCTACGCCTTTGAGACCACAAAATTTGCAATGGCGGCACTTGAACTTCAAGCTGACTATGACGCGGCCTGGGGCGGATTCGAAAGCGCCACTATTGCGACAGGAAAAAGCCCATGAAACTCGCCTCTCTCAAATCCACCAGCCGTGATGGCTCACTGATCATCGTCAGCAGCGATTTAAAACGTTACTCTGAGGTCAGTGATATCGCGTCATCCATGCAATATGCGCTGGAGAATTGGCATCAACTTGAGCGCGCACTGGTAGATGCTTACGAAGGTCTGCAATGCGGCAACGAGCGACCGGAGTTTGACTTTCAGGCGGCGCTTGACCAAGGCAAAATCGCGGCACCCCTGCCGCGTACCCACCAGTGGCTGGATGGTTCTGCCTACTTATCGCATGTCGAGCGCGTCCGCCGTGCCCGCAACGACAAAGTACCGGAGAGTTTTTATAACGAGCCGCTGATGTACCAGGGTGGCGGCGATTCAATGCTCGGCGCTCGCGATGATATCGTCGTCGGCAGTGAGGATTGGGGCGTCGATCTGGAGGGTGAAGTCGGCGTGATTACGGGTGATGTCAGGATGGGTGCCACGCCAGCCGAGGCGTCAGAAGCTGTGCGCCTCGTCGTGCTGATCAACGATATTTCATTTCGCAAGCTGATCCCGCCTGAACTCGCGAAGGGCTTTGGCTTCGTCAACAGCAAGGGGCTTAACGCGCTGTCGCCGGTCGCGGTGACGCCTGATGAATTGGGCGGCGCCTGGAACGATAAAAAAGGTGCGGGCAAACTCGATTATCGTTTGGTATGCCATGTCCGCGACCAATGGTTTGGCAATCCCAATGCCGCCGATGATATGACATTCTCGCTGTTTGAACTCATCGCACATGCCGCCAAGACGCGTGAACTAAAAGCGGGCACGCTGATCGGCTCCGGCACGATATCGAATCAAGATCTGGCCACCGGCTATGCGTGCATTATGGAAAAGCGTCTCGTCGAGCAAGTGGAATTGGGCGCCGCGAAAACTGATTTCCTGAGGTTTGGCGAGTCGATTTCAATTGATATGTTTGACCATCATGGCGAGACAATTTTTGGCGCCATCAAGCAAAAACTTGTGAAGCTCGAGGCCTAGAAAATGGCTGGACAAACTGACCATGCACTGCGCGGCAACTATGAAAATATTCGCGAAGACTATACCGTCGATCAAGATTGGCACGGCTATTCAGCGGCGGAACACGCGCTGTGGAAGCGCCTGTATGCGCGTCAATCCGCACTGCTGCCACGCTATGCCTGCGACGAGTTTTTAGCCTCGCTGGCAACGCTTAATTTCAGCGCTGGCATTCCAAAATTTTACGAAATAAACGCCAAACTAGGCGCAGCCACCGGGTGGCAGATCGTGGCGGTGCCGGGCCTGCTGCCTGATGATGTGTTTTTTAATCATCTGGCGAACCGTCGTTTCCCGGTTACCGTCTGGTTACGCAATCCTGACGAATTTGATTACATTGTGGAACCCGATATTTTTCATGATTTCTTCGGCCACGTGCCGCTCTTGTTCAACAAGACATTTGCGGATTATCTTGAAGCCTATGGCAAGGGCGGCGTGAAGGCGAAAGGACTAAATGCACTCAATTATCTGGCGCGCTTATATTGGTACACAGTCGAATTTGGCTTGATCGAAACGCCCCACGGATTACGCACTTATGGCGCGGGAATATTGTCATCGGGCGGTGAGCTACCCTATTGCGTCGAAAGCAAAAAGCCCAACCGTATTCGCTTTGATTTGTTGCGGGTGATGCAATCAAAATACAAAATTGATACGTTTCAGGAAACCTATTTCGTCATCAAAAATTTCAAAGAATTATTCGATGCCACCGCGCCCGACTTCACCCCTTATTACGCTGAATTGCGCACCCGCGCCGAGTTGTCAGCGAGCACGGTGCTGACGACCGATGCGAGCATTGCGGGATAGTACTTTATCGTCGGCTTTCTGGTTGCCATTTTTGCTCCTCTATATCCGTGTTTGAATTTTCAGCTGCCGCGGGATTGTGGGGGCTATTTGCATCGGCATTCGTCTCAGCCACGATCTTGCCCGGCAGCTCAGAAGTGGTGTTGGTTGGCTTACTAACCAAATATCCTGGACTTTATTGGCAGGCCATCGCGGTCGCAACCCTCGGCAATACATTCGGTGGCATGACCTCGTATGCGTTGGGTCGCTTCATCCCGAATCGGATATTGGAGAACGCCGAACAGGGTGCACAGGTGCGCGCTATGGCGTGGCTCAAAAAATACGGGCAATGGGCGCTATTGCTGAGCTGGCTACCGCTGGTGGGCGATGCGCTTTGTGTGGCCGCGGGCTGGCTGCGCTACAACCTATGGGGATGTCTGGTATTGATGGCGATCGGCAAATTGCTTCGCTACTGGCTAATTGCCGGTGGCTGGATTTGGTTCAGCCAAACCGTACTGACATAGCAGCGAAGTGTGAAAAGGTAAAAGCGTAGAGAGGTGGAGCAGTAAAGGACCAAAATCGCGCAAAAATAAAAAGGGCCAGCAGCGCTGGCCCTTTTTTAGTTATCAACGCCGATTAGTTCATCTTGACCCAAGCGACTTCCAGCCAATTATCCGGGCGATGCACCACGCTCACGCCCGCTTGTGCCGCCCATGGAATCACCTGCAAATGCAGCGGAATATGCAGCACCTCATCGTGATGAATTTGCATTGCCTTGTTGATCATCTCCTGGCGCTTCTTCGCATCGGTCTCACCTTCGGCATTTTCGATCAGCTCATCCAACGCGGGAATCTTGTAATTGCCCCAGTTGTATTCGCCCGCGCCTTTGTCGTTGCGACTATGGATCACCGGCTTCAGTGTAAACATTGCGTCCGTCGTGGCCCCGCCCCAGCCCAACATATACATGCTGGTATCGAGCTTTTGCGCTTTGGGGAAAAAATTAGCTTTAGGTATGGCCGCCACTTTGATATTGACACCGATTTTCGACCACATCCCGGCCAGCGCTACACAAATGCGTTCATCATTGACATAACGATCGTTGGGACAATCCAGGGTCACCGTAAAGCCGTTCGGGTAGCCTGCCTCTGCCAGTAACTTTTTTGCGGCTTCTGTCGAAATCATCGGATGGCGTTTATCCATCGAATCAGGAATACCAGCGGCTTTGGGTGCCGGTAAATTAATCGCCGTCGGCACAGAAAGTCCGCGCATGACCGTGCGCTTCAAGGCCTCAACATCAGTGGTCTGATAAAGCGCCATTCGCACGCGCTTGTCCTTGAACGGATTTTTTCCTTTTACATCCGAGTAAAGCAATTGATCACGTGCCTGATCCATGCCGATGAAAATAATCCGATTTTCACGGCCTTCGAACACGGTCAATTTGCGCTCCTGTTTCAACCGCGCGAGGTCTTGGGCGGGGACATCCAGCACGAAATCAATTTCGCCCGAGAGCAGTGCCGCGATTCGGGTGCTGTCCGATTTTATCGGCCGATAGACGACTTCATCGACATTGCCTTCGTATTTGCCCCACCAATTCGGGTTCCTCTTCAGTACCGTCTTGACGTCCGGCTCGCGCGATACCAGCATGTAAGGGCCGGTGCCCATCGCGTTGCGCACGGCGAACGTTTCCTGGTTGTTTTTGAAATCCTGTGGCTTCTCAACTTTATTTTTTTCGCTCCACGCTTTCGACATGATGTAGATATTGCCGCTGCCCACCATGTCTGGCAGCACAGGATTTGGGATCGGCGTTGTGAGCTCGACCGTAAATTCATCAATTTTCTTTGGTTTGCCGAGCGCGTTGCCGTAAACCTTCATCTGCGAGGTGTCAGCCTGTGTGCGAAGGATTGAAAACACGACATCGTCAGCATTAAATTTAGAGCCATCATGCCATTTGACGCCCTTGCGCAGATTGAATACCCAAGTGGTGGGCGATGTCTGCTTCCAATCAGTGGCAAGATTGCCGATCAGCTTCATGGTTTTATCCCGTGCTAACAGCTGCTCGTAAATCTGGCCATTGAACTGGTTATTGAACGACTCATTCTGGGCGTGCGGATCGTGCGTCGCAATATCACCCGCGCTAGACCAGCGGAGCGTTTTAGCGCCCGCAGCAGCGCTGACGACCAACCCGCAAGCAATAACAAATAGTGCCGAGAGCACCGCCGCACCGAATGCTGATCTGGATCGTCGGACCGTGTTGCCTAATGTGATGGAAACCATTTCTTCCCTTTCAAACGACTGCGATAAATGACTAATGGACGACTATTAAGTGTCTACAATATTTTGAACAGCATGCAACTCACAATCATAATCGAAAGCGATGCTTATAATAATGAGCTTCGCTAAATTGTAGGCGCAGTTTGTCGATATTGGCCGACAACCTGTTTGCAGCAGGCATATCGAAATCGTAAAGGATTCAAGCCGCGTGACCTCAACGACCCCTCCGTTACAAATCCCCATTCGCTACACCATTACGCCCAAAAATCTGGCGGCACATACTTTTGAAGTCACGGTGACCGTGCTGCGCCCGGAACGCGAGGGCCAGAAATTTATGTTGCCCACCTGGATCCCAGGCAGTTACCTAATCCGTGAATTCGCGCGACATATTGTCGCGATCAGGGCCGTGGCCGATGGCAGACCCGTATTAATCACCAAAATAGACAAAGCTACATGGCAGTGCGCACCGTTGCCCGCTGCTGCCCGTGCGCTGAGCGTCACATACGAGGTCTACGCGTGGGATTTGAGCGTGCGTGGGGCGCATCTGGACGAGACTCACGGGTTTTTTAATGGCACCAGCGTGTTTTTGCTGCCGCTGGGCATGCGCAGCCAGCCTTGTGAAATCGAGATTCTGGCGCATGACCAACACCCGGAATGGCGCATCGCTACCGCGCTCGCGCCGATGGGCGCCGAGGGGATGCTCGTTCCAGATCGAAAGCTGCGACATGAACCTTTTGTTGATCGCGCCGACCCTGCCGTTATGGGCAACGGGCGCAGCAATATCGGACGCGACGAAGGTGACATTGAAGGTGAAACCAGCGACGGTGTTGAAAGACGCGCCTGGGATGAAGTGCTGGGGTCAGAGGTTCGGGCGTTTGGCAAATTTTTTGCGTCAAATTATGACGAGCTTATCGACCACCCCGTAGAAATGGGAACGTTTACGCATGCCGCGTTTGAAGCATGCGGGAGTTTGCATAACGTCGCCATTACCGGTGTTCATCGCACCGATATGAATCGGCTATGTTCCGATTTAAAGAAAATATGCGAGTACCAGATTCGCTTTTTTGAACCCGAAACATGGGATGCGCCCTTCCCTGAGTACTGGTTTTTATTCACGGTGGTGGGCGATGGATTTGGCGGTCTGGAGCACCGCGCTTCGACCGCGCTGATCGTCAGCCGCGACGATTTGCCACTGGCTCACGAGACACAAGTAACGGTGGGCTACCGCAAGCTTTTATCGCTCGCCTCGCATGAATATTTTCATTCGTGGAACGTGAAGCGGATCAAGCCCGAAGCGTTTGTTGACTACGATTTGGCTAACGAAAATTACACCCGTCAGCTATGGTTTTTTGAAGGCTTTACCGACTACTACGATGATCTGGCGTTGGTGCGGGCGGGTATCATTACGCCGCTTGAATATCTTGAAATCGAGGCTGAAAATATTGGTCGCGTGATGGCACAAAAGGGACGGCTCAAACAAAGCGTGGCAGAAGCCAGCTTTGATGCATGGATTAAGTATTACCGGCAGGATGAAAACGCCCCAAATGCCATCGTGAGCTACTACCAAAAAGGTGCACTGGTGGCGCTTGCACTTGATCTGACCATTCGCGAAAAGTCCAAAGGCAGCAAATCGCTTGATGATGTGATGCGCGCGCTGTGGAATGAATTCGGCAAAACACGCCTCGGCGTACCCGAAGCAGCGATTGAAAAAATTGCGGGTCGGGTGACGGGGCTCGATCTTCGCGATTTTTTTGCGCATGCGATTTACGGCACCGAGGATATTGACCTTGTCCCGCTGTTAAAGAGCGTTGGCGTCGCGATGACATTTCAGGCGCCCGGTTTGGTGAGCGCAGCGAAGTCCAAGGATATAGTGAATCCTGCGCTGGGCGCGAAAATCGGCAGCGAGGTCAATGGTGACGCCAGGCTATCCCAAGTTTTTGACGGTGGCGCAGCGCAACTGGCGGGCTTGTCGGCGGGCGATACCATCATCGCTATCGATGGCTTGCGGATCACCGCGCTGTCACTCGAGCGGCGCATCCGGCGCTATACGGTGGGCACCAGCATTGAGGTATTGGCGTGTCGGCGCGACGAAATCAGACGATTCTCACTCACGCTGCTTGCACAGCCTGCCATTACCTGTGCGCTGACCACCCACGACACGCCGCTTGAAGCAAAAGCCCGGCGATCCGCATGGCTGCAATCACCACATTTTCAAGCGCGAAATTGAATCTGGGAATTTGATGTGGCCTTAGATAACAAATCGACGTCCCATGAGGCCGCTCTGGACGGACCAAGCGGTGCCTTAACAAGCTGTCCGCAATGCGGTCTGTAAAACAATTTACACCTATTTTTGGGTCCGCAGGCTCGCGCAGAAATTGATTCCGCGCTACCATCCCTTTTCCCTAATTTGCAGAGTACTCGCCATGAACGCACCACATGATTTGAAACCACCCGCACTCAAAGATCCCACACTGTTTCGCACCCAAAGCTACATCAACGGCGAATGGATCGAGGCAGACTCTGGTAAACGATTTGATGTGGATAATCCGGCAACTGGCGCAATTATCGCCAGCGTGCCGGATTGTGGCGCGGCTGAAACCACTCGCGCGATCAGCGCCGCCAATACAGCACTGCCCGCGTGGCGTGCAATGACAGCAAAAACACGAGCATCGATTTTGCGCAAATGGTTTGATTTAATGGTGGCGAATGCCGACGATCTGGCGCTGATTTTAACCACTGAACAAGGCAAGCCGCTGGCCGAGGCGCGCGGTGAAATTTTTTACGGTGCGTCGTTTATTGAATGGTTTGCAGAAGAGGGCAAACGCATTTACGGCGACATAATTCCGCCGCATATGAATGACAAACGTCTACTTGTCATCAAGCAACCGATCGGCGTGACCGCCGCGATTACGCCGTGGAATTTTCCGAATGCGATGATTACCCGCAAAGCCGCACCGGCGCTGGCAGCTGGCTGCACGATGGTATTAAAGCCGGCAGAGCAAACACCGATATCGGCACTGGCAATGGCCGAGCTCGCGCATCGCGCCGGGGTGCCCAAAGGCGTGTTTAACGTGGTTACTGGCGATGCTATCGCCATTGGCGGCGAACTTTGCGCGAACCCGATTGTGCGTAAACTATCGTTTACCGGTTCAACCGAAGTCGGCCGCATTTTAATGAAGCAATGTGCGCCCACTATTAAAAAATTGTCGCTGGAATTAGGCGGGAACGCGCCGTTTATTGTGTTCGATGATGCTGATCTCGACGCCGCAGCCGATGGGCTGATGGCGTCAAAATATCGCAATGCAGGTCAAACCTGTGTTTCAGCAAACCGTATTTATGTACAAACCGGTGTTTACAAAAAATTTGCAGAAATGCTGACGGCCAAGGTAGCCACCTTGAAATTGGGTGCGGGCACAGAAAGCGGCGTGAATGTCGGCCCGCTGATTGACGCGCAAGGCTTGGCCAAGGTGGAGGCGCATGTCGCTGACGCCATCGCCAAAGGGGCCACAGTTGCTATCGGCGGCAAGCGCAGCACGCTGGGTAAATTGTTCTACGAACCGACCTTGCTCATCAATGTACCCATGACCTCGACCGTCTCCAAAGAGGAGACTTTTGGCCCGGTGGCACCGCTGATTAAATTCGACACCGAAGCTGAAGCGATAGCGCTTGCCAACGACAGCGAATTTGGCCTGGCCTCTTATTTTTATGCCCGCGACATCAGCCGTGTTTTTCGTGTCAGCGAAGCGCTCGAATCAGGCATGGTCGGGGTGAACACGGGCATCTTCTCAAACGAAGTTGCGCCATTCGGCGGCGTCAAGCAATCAGGTCTTGGCCGTGAAGGTTCAAAATATGGAATCGAAGATTATTTAGAGATTAAATATCTTTGTTTGGGTCTCTAAACAACAAGCGAAACACTAGTATTGGCCGAATTTTTAGAGCACAACTGCCTGGAGATAACCGCCAATACTAGGGTTTACTTTTCACACCCAGCGTCTCTGGCAAGCTCCACCACACAATGGCACCCAGCAGAAATGTTCCGCCACCGATATACATGATGGTGTGAAGGCCATAGCGTTGCGCAATTGCACCCGCGATCAGCGCGCCAAATAGCGAGACGATTCGGCCCCAGTTAAATATCGATGCCGCCGTGGCGCGCAGATGCTCCGGATAAAGTTCGGCGAAATACGGGCCCCAAATACAAGTGGAGACGAGGCAAAATCCGTACGCAAATCCAGCGATGCCGAGCATGATCGGATTTTGCGGCACATTCAGATAAATAACCACGCACACCGCCGCCAATAGAAATCCGAGCGCGTTAAATCGGCGGCCAAAGCGGTCTGCCAGCAATCCCCACACAATTGCGCCAATCATCGAGCCTACATGCAATGTCGTCAGCAATTTGCCCACCATGTCGGGCGACATGCCTTGGTCTTCTTTGAGATAGGTAGTGATCCAGCCATTGAAGGCCTGAAACGCGAAAAAATTAAGCCCGCATAACAGCACTAATCGCAACGTGATCTGCCAATATCCTGCTGCAAATAATTCCATCAGCGCGAGCTTTTTGGATCTGCCTGGGCGTGCAGCCTCCCCGCCCCACGGCACTAACGCGCGATCATTAGGCACCACGAAAAATACGATGCAGCCGGTTACAATCGCGCCCACGCCGCCAATCACCATCACCAGCTGCCACTGGTCGGCATTGTGGCGACCAAACCACGATAACGCCGCATCGCCGCCGTTATAAACGAGTTGTACCAGCCCACCCAACAATCCGCGCACCGTCTGCGAGAACAAGCCGACATACAAACTGACCGCGCAGCCAAATACGCCGCCCATGAAAAAACCCATGATGAATCGTTGCGTTAGTGCGCTGGCGAAACTACTCACCGCGAGCGACCCAACGGATGCTGCGCCAAACGCAATCGCGATCAATGCGAAGGTGCTGCGCCGACTGTAGCGATCCGCAAACTGCGGAATGATGAGTGCGCCAATCAGCGCGCCGAGGGCTTGCAAACTGTAGAAGGCAGCGACTTGTTCTTTACTCAGCCGCAGCGATTCGGCCATGTACGGCCGGAGAAAATTTTCGGTGTTCCAGCAAAACGCGTAAAACACATAGACACTCATGATCGCCGCAAAAATTAGCCAGCGGCGCGTGGTAGAAATATCTTCCGCGCGCGTGGGTGTTGCCATCATCGCAATGTGCTCATCACATCCACATCCATTTGCAGCAGCAATTCAATCATGTCAATGAACACCCAATTTTCGCGCAACAAATTATCTTCACGCCGCCAAAAATCCATCACGCGCATGCTGATCGCACGGTTCGTTGCAGGCACGCCCTGCCACGGTCCCAAATGCGTGGCACGAACCGACGGCCAACCTATTGAACCTACAAATCCACCGCCGCCAATTCGGGCTTTATGATCGCCACCACGGCGATCCGGGAATGCGCCGAGGAATGGGATTTGATGCACTTGTTGAAATCCTGTGAGCTGCCGACTTGACCCGATTCCTGCGGGCCCATACCACATCATGTGCGGGTGCCAGAAGCGCTCCATTGCCATGCTGGCAAGCGTCTTGCCATCGTATTCCATCAGACCTTTAATCATCGCTTCAACGAGCTTGAGACTGGTTTCACTTTCATGCGGCGGCGGCGCAACAATCATCACGCCATCGCGGGATGCCGGTCCCGGCACACGATCCAGCGGGCCACGACTTATCGGCAGCATGACGGGCCAACACCGTGCCTGATGCATGATGTCAAGAATGTCGAGAATTACGTAAACCTCATGCACGCGACTCGCCTCCATGCGGCTGAATTCACCAAAGCGAATATTCACCACCCCGCCTGTAGCGCGAATACCGAGCCAATCGCGCGTGAACGTTGCGGTGTAGTAACCTGTCGCGCCAATCCATTTGTCGCCTTTGAAACTACCGGCAATCACAATATCGTCGCGGCGCTCAATATCCGGAAACGAATGCAGAAATGGCAGCCAGAATTTTTCAACAACGTTTGCAGCCCCGTGATGCGCATTGATGGGATGCGGTCCATGCCACGCTACATCCGCGTCATAGAGTTTCGTCAACCCGTTAGGCCACTGCGCCGCAGCGTGCTTGTCCATTGCCGACCACGCGTTGAGGTAAGCCAATTTTTCCGCCAGCAAATCTGCGGGTGAATGTTCGCTCATAGAGTTGTCATCATTTTTGTTGGCTTACAAACGCTTGGTTCACGAACTTGAGCGCAAGTAAAATACGATCCAAATAAAACGACCCGGTTGCCTTAGTTTTAACATGGGCAAACCGGGTCTCAAACTTATTTTGGGTAATTAAAAAGTTTTATACGTCACTTTTAATCCCCATGTGCGCGGCGGTGCCACACTCACTTGCAACGCGCCACCACCGCCCCATACAAAGCGATTGGTGGTTTGTTTATCGGTGAAATTGTCAACGAAGAATTGTGCGGAGAGTTTTTTGTTCACCTCCCAATTCACGCGGAAATCGCCTTTCACATACGCGCCTTGTTTTTCAATTTCGGCATTAGTCGGTTGACCATAAAACCCGCTAGAAAATGTCGCCACGATTGCTGGCGTAACTTTGCCGCCATTCGCCAGCGCGATTTCGTAGCTGCCAAACAACGAGCCGGAATACTTCGGAGAATACGGTACACGGTTGCCCGACAAATCACAACCAAACGCTACGGCAGGCTGCCCTGCGCCACCCGTGCCGGGCACCACGCCGCACGAATAGCCAGGTGCAAAGACACGGCGCTGACCCACCGGTGCAATGGTCACTCCATTCACAACCGTGGCTGCTGTTCGCGTGGGATCCGCCACCAATATTGATGTGCCGAATGGCAACGCAACATCCGGAAAGCTGGTGTATTTTGCGTCAAGTAACGATAGCGTTCCACCGAGCGAGAGTTCGTCCGTGGCGAGCCATTCTGCTTCAAGCTCAAGCCCCTTTGATTTTGCTTTGGCGGCGTTAAAAATAACCGAGATCGTGGATGCACCAATGGGCACTTGGCGTTGTTCTTGCAGATTAGTGTATTGGTTCTGAAACACCGCTGCATTCACCTGTACCGTGCCGCCCCAGAACCGGTTTTTTGAACCCAACTCAACCGCTTTTACTCCCTCAGGCAGGAATGTTCTAACAGCCTCAACTGCTTGGCCAGAATTAAATCCGCCTGAACGAAAGCCAGTTGAATACGAAACGTAGAGCAGTCTGTCTTTGGCGATTTTGTAGTCAACTGCGGCGCGACCAGTTGATTTCGAAAATGTTTTTTCATCATAAGTACCGCCCAACAAAATACTGGGGTTGGCTGGGTCGCAATAGAAACCAGGGCCACGCGCCGGTACACAATTGGATACGCCTGCTGTACCGTAAGCGGAATTGGGTGGCAATGGCGTGTCAATCGTCACCAGCGTCGCGTCCGGCAAGCCGGTCACAGGATTACGCGGCGCGATGGAGTTGGTGTTGGCGAATTTAAAATTCTTTTTATCTTCCGTATATCGACCGCCCAACGTAAATGACAACTGCTCGCTTAACTTCCATGTGCCTTGTGCATACAGGGCATTCGATTCGGTTTCAGCTAACGGATCATCAAAAAAGCTGCCGCCATTTTGGGCTAATGACAACGGCGCAGCCAGCGCACCGGAGCGAATGGTGCGCGGTAGCTGCAGGGCATATAACGTGCCGCGCAGTCTGTCCTTGAAATAGTAGTAGCCCGCGACATAACTTAGCGGCCCGCTTCCTTCTGAAATAATCTGCAACTCTTGCGAGAATGTTTTTGCCTCCGTTTTTTGAATATCGATCGCAATCGTCGAGGCAGACATATCCGAGTCAGACGAACGCTTGGTCGAGAAATCCGCGTAGCCGGTAATCGACTTCAGCGTAAATGGGTCAAACCGGTACGCCATATCGAGCGACACGCTTTGGTCGCGGGTTTGTTGCGAGGTTTGATAATCGGTATCAATGCGATAGCCATTACCTGGTTTGTAAATCGGAATCCCTTGATCAACGCCAGTGCCGATAGCCCCCGCGCCGGTTCCCGCACCGGCGCCGACCGTGCGCACACAATCAATCACACCATCGCGATTGCCAGGGCGCACATTGAGAATCACTAATGACGCATTAAATAGCTGCTGGCACGATGCACGATCATAGTAAGTGCCCGCTTGCTTATAGCCAAATGCAGACCCGCCATTACCACCTTGATCGGTGTAATCCGCACGCACTGTGGCCTCGAAACGAGAGTCAGGTTTGAATTTTGCCGACACGCGCACATATTTCAAATCTTGGTCAAATAAATTTGCGGCCGTATTAAAATCATTTTTGACATAGCCTTCCGCCTGATCCACAGTCGCGGCAAATCGGATGGCAAAGGTGGGATCAACCGGCACATTCAACATGGCCTCGACTCGTACTTTATCGAATCGGCCGTAAAGCAGACTGGCTGACCCCTGAAAATCGTTGAATACCGGGGCGTTGGTCACAATCGATATATTTCCGCCAAACGTATTACGGCCATATAGCGTGCCCTGTGGACCACGCTGGATTTCAACTCGCGACAAGTCCACAAAGCCCGCCAGCGCCTGCTGCGCACGCGACTTGTAAATACCGTCAACAAAAAAACCAATCGTCGTGTCGCCATTGACCGCAACGTTTTCGGTACGCACGCCGCGCATTGCCGGCCGCGCATCAGTGCCCGAACGACCAAATGTAAAGCCCGGTGCCATGCCTTCCATTTTTGAAAGGTCGGTGATGTTGCGCTCATTTAGCGTTTCTGCCGTGATCGCAGAAACCGACACACTCACGTTTTGTTTATTCTCAGGCCGACGCTGCGCGGTAACCACGATTTCTTCGATTATTTTAGGCGCCTCAGCAGCCTTCGGCGGGGTCTGCGCATCGGCGGGCTTGGTAGCAGCGTCAGGCGGCGTTGTGGGTAAATTTAAGGGCGCTGTTTGCGCATTCACGAACCCGGCTTGCACGCTGTGAGCGAGGCCAAGTGCTATGGCAATCTGCACCACTAATGCTTTTGGTCTTGATTGCTTTGTTATGTTTATTGCGCCCATGCTGAATCTCCCAATCTAGCTAATAAAGTATGTCTGCTAAAGCCGCGTTCCGCGACCTCGGACATGCCATCAAATTTCAGTACAAACTCATTTTATGCATGCGAAGTCAATCTTTGTCAAGATAAGTCAAAAATCCCTCAACCTGTGCATTGACGATCCTGACGTTATTGCTATGACGCGATCATATTACTTATATAGTTTTAGCTTGCAATCGAATGCACCCTATGGGTTAAAAAAAATATTTCGGTTTATACTATGCTGGACAGTCGAAGAAGCTTGAAGAATCACAAAGATTCCCGCAAAAATGCCCACCGCTCCCAAAATTCGCAAAACAGCCCGTTCGAAAACCGCATCCACCGATGCTGCTGACGTGAACTCCATCAAGCGTAAAAGCAAAAGCGTTGGAACAAATCCGCCCATCAAAGTTGTCACTGAGACCTCGCGCGACGGCCCCAAGCGCCATGCTACCTCTTACGATGTAGCGCTCCGCGCAGGCATTTCACAATCCGCCGTTTCACGTTGCTTCAAACCCGGTGCCAGCGTCTCGCCTGCGATGCGCACGTTGGTGATGAAGGTAGCTCGAGAACTCAATTACACGCCAAACGCCATCGCGCGTAGCTTGATAACACGCCGTTCCAATTTAGTTGCGGTATTGATTTCAAATCTGACCAATCTTTACTATCCCGAAGTGCTGTCCGAGCTTTGCCAGCAATTTGAAAAGCGCGGCATGCGCGTTCTGCTATTTACATTGCCGCACGAAGCCGACGTGGACAAAATGATTGCGCAAGTTTGGGAATATCAAGTCGATGGCGTAGTCGCGGCAGCGCGACTAACGCCGCAGCACGTGGCCGAATTCGAGCGGCGACAAATTCCATTCGTGCTGTACAACCGCACTTTGCAAGACAAAGCGGTGAACGCAGTGATTTGCGATCAGATCGAAGGCGCGCGCATTTTGGTTTCACGGCTGGTAGCGGCGGGACATAAACGTTTTGCGATCATCGGCGGCCCAACCGATTCGGTGGTCGGGCAAGAGCGCACCAAAGGTGCGCGCGAACGATTAGCCGAGCTGGGTTTAACAGCACCCATCGTCGTCGAGGGCAACTACGATTACCACAGCGGTGCTGAGGGCCTGCGCGAAATCGTTCGCCAACTGGGCGGTGTGCCCGACGCCATTATTTGTGGCAATGATGTGATGGCGATTGGCTGCGTGGATACGGCACGACATGAACTTAAGCTCGCCGTACCCGCGAAATTGTCGGTGGTGGGTTTCGATGGGGTTGAGCCATCAACGTGGCTCAGCTATAACTTAACCACGCTGCGGCAGCCCGTGCAAATGATGGCGCAAGCCGCCGCTGACATGCTGATAGCGCTTATCGCGAAACCTGATTCATCGCCTGAAAAGCGCGTGTTTTCGGCGCAATTTATTGAAGGCGGCACGTCTACATTGGGCTAGATTTAAGACTCATTTTTATTTATTGAAAGCACCGCCATGGCATCGTCCGCAGATCGCATCTTAACCACCCACGTTGGCAGCCTGCCACGCACGCAACAAGTTACCGATTTGATTTTCGCGCAGGAAAATGGCGATAGATTTAATGTGCTGGAATACGAACGTGTGATCGCCGCCGCCGTGTGCGATGTGGTGGCGCGGCAGGTAAAAGTGGGCGTGGATTTGGTCAGTGATGGCGAGCAATCGAAAATCAGTTACGCGACTTACATCAAAAATCGCATCACCGGCTTCGAAGGTGACAGTCCACGTCGCACACCGCAAGATCTTGAGGCGTTCCCCTCATTCATGAAGCGCCTGGCGGCTGCAGGCGGTACACCAACGTATCGGCGACCACGCTGCACCGGCCCGATTACGGTAAAAAATCACGCCCCCTTGAAAGCGGACATTGCTAATCTTCACGCTGCCATCAATGCAACGCCGCCCACCGGGGCATTCATGAATGCGGCATCACCAGGTGTGATCGCGCTCTTTCAACCGAACGATTTTTATCCCACGCATTCGGCTTATTTGGAAGCGCTGGCAGAGGCAATGCGGCCTGAATACGAAGCGATTGTTGCGGCTGGTTTCATATTGCAACTTGATTCGCCGGACTTGGGTCTCGGCCGTCACATGATGTTCAAAGACAAGCCGGAAAAAGAATATATTCGTGTGGCCATTCAGCACGTTGAGGTCATGAACGAGGCGCTCAAAAACATTCCCGCCGATCGCGTGCGCATGCACGTGTGCTGGGGCAATTATGAAGGCCCACATCACTGCGACGTGCCGATGAGTGTAGTGCTGCCGATAGCCCTTCGCGCTAAGCCGCAAGCGCTGTTGTTTGAATCGTGCAACCCACGGCATCAGCACGAGTGGGCGGTGTTTCGCGATGCCAAGATTCCGGACGACAAAATTCTCGTGCCCGGCATGCTGGATTCAGTTTCAAATTTTATCGAGCATCCACTCTTGGTCGCGGAGCGCATTGAACGGTTCGCCAATATTGTTGGTCGTGATCGCGTCATTGCAGGCACGGATTGCGGATTTTCTACGTTCGCCGGCTTTGGCAATGTGGATCCCGAAATTGTTTACGCAAAGTTAGGTGCGCTTAGCGAAGGTGCGGCCACAGCATCGGATCGGTTGTGGGGTCGGGGTAAAAAATGATATCACCCATGTCTCGAATTGACACTTTCCGCACCCGCTTGCTGGCGCGCGAGCCCATGATGGGTACGTTTCTCAAGACACCTTCGCCGATTGTTTGCGAAGTGCTCGGACTGTCACCACTCTCCTGTGTGTGCATTGACGCCGAGCACGCACCATTTGGCCGTACGGAAATTGATGGCTGCATCGCCGCACTTCGCGCCGCCGACATGCCATCGCTGGTACGCGTACAAACGGGCACGGCGGGCGAAATTCTTACGGTGTTGGATGCGGGTGCAAACGGTGTGGTGCTGCCACACATTGTCTCCGGCGCACAGGCTTTAGAGGCAGTGCGCAAAGCACAGTATGGCCCGCGTGGCCGCGGCTACGCGGGCTCCAGCCGCGCGGCGCACTACACCACCAAACTCATGGCAGATCATTTGCGCGACAGTGCTGCATCCACAATTGTGATCGCTCAAATTGAAGACGCTGAGGCGCTCGGTAATTTGGATGACATCGCAGCAGTTGACGGCATCGATTGCATTTTCGTTGGCCGTATTGATTTAACTATTTCCCTGAGCGCTAAAAATCCCACGGATGCTATCGTGATTGAGGCGGTAAGCAAAATTTGCGAGGTTGGTGCGCGCAACGGAAAAATAATCGGCATGTTCGTGCCGCCCACGGAAGATTGCGCGATATGGCAAGCAAAAGGTGCGTCATTTTTTATGCTCGCGTCAGATCATGCGTTTTTGCTCGATGGTGCGCGGGCACTGGTAAATAAAATTGCGGTAAAAAGTACGCCTTGCATCTAATGCCATCAAGTCCAATCGGTGCAGCTATGGTGCATGTGGCAGATGTCAACGCCGCGCGCGCTCGGTACGAACAAGCGTTTCCGGCGTCCCAGCGAGCTCACGCGGGAGCTGATGGTTTCGAATTCTTAATCGTCAAAGGTATCCAGCTTGAGTTTGTTCCCGCCGACGGAAAAGTTCAGTCGGGTGCTTGTGGCACAGTCATCTATTGACGTGTCCCAAGCTTTAAATTCGCGCTTGTTCACTTGCAGAGCATGGGTGCCGAACTGTACCGCAGGCCGATGTTGATTGAGGATGGGCTTTACTTGTGTCAAGTCCGAGATCCGTGGGGCAATTGCATCGGTCTGCGTGGTCCACGCAGAGAATGAAAGTGCCACACTTTGAATTTGGCGCCTGATTTCCTAGGAGAAAGGTCAGCCACCAGGCAACATCTTTCCCAGGCTCCTCATATCAATCACCACAGATGATTAAGCAAGAAAATACAATACAAATGCGTCGCTTCGATGAAACAGGCTGGCCATTTGTTTGGCTACTGCTGCACAAGACATTTCTGGCGGGCGACACTTATGCCTTTTCGCCTGACAGCATCGAAGCCGATATTCACAAAGCCTGAGTTGAGCTGCCTGCGGCCACCTTTGCGGCGTGTTCGGACGCAGGACTCGTCTTTGGCACTTATTACATCAAGCCCAATCAGCCGGGCTCGGGAGCATATGCCAGCTATTGCGGTTACGTTGTTGCGTCGGAAGCGGCAGGACAAGGAATCGCCTCGGCAAGGTGCGAGCATTCGCAAGTCGAGGCCGTCGCCATGGGCTATACGGCCATGCAGTTTAATCTGGTCGCGGTCACCAATGAACGGGCATCTCGCCTATGGCAACTGCTCGGCTTCGCCGTAATGGGCACGCTTCCGGGTGCGTTCCAGCATCAACAACTTGGGTTCGTTGACGCATTCGTCATGTACAAGAGGCTTGCAAACAAACATGCTGTTTTAGAGACCCAACACCAGCATTAGGGCGGCGTTTAGAGCATTTATACTCTCAGTACCGCCTCATTGGCGGGGTTTGTAATTTATATCAACACAATCGCATAGGCTTATTGCAAGGCTAACACCTGCATCCACAACGCAATATCGTCAATCAACACCCACTCTCGCAATACGCGTCCATTAAAAAATTCGACGTGGTTGATGCCCATTATTTCGACAGGCTTTCCGGACGGATTTCCAAAGCAACCAGCGCCGTTGTGCAATGCTTTCGCGCGCCAGCGAAACGCCACGCGGTCTGCGCGACCGCCGCCTTGTTGCATCGCAAGATGTTCAAGGTCGAACGACTGCACTTCCAACGCAACAAATAATTCCCGCCAGTAGGCAGAAACATCATCTTGACCATAACGAGTTTCACCGCCCGGCCCTAGCTGATGCACCGCATCGTCGTACGTTTTTGTTGGGTTCGCTTTACCGTTTGCAAAGTCGCGAATTGCTGACGCGTAACGTTGCGCGATTGCGTCGCTACAGATGTGCGATTCATATCCGGCAGGCGCAGCACCGGCAACTGGTTTATGCCAGCCGCCGCGTTCATCCAACCAACGTTGCGCCAGCTCGCGCGGCGTGATTCCGATTTGAATTGCAATCGCGGCTTGGTCACGCACCAACCATTCGTGGATGATGCGATTATCTTTGCAGACGCAGTCGGCGATGGTGCGCACATGAATTTTTCGGCCGGTTGCGATGCCAAAACTACCATCGCCCAGGTGTGTCATGGTCGAAATAATGCGGTGCGAGCTCAAGTAACCATGCACACAATCACCTGATTGAATAATATCCTCTGCCAGCAACCGCCGATCCGGAAATTGGGCTAGTGTCGCTTTGGTACCTGACACCACATCGTCAACACTTAAGCTCACCGAAGATGGCGTTTCGACAATACACAGGTCGGAATAATAGGCATAGATGTCGTCAACACGACGCCCCTCCCAAATGCGCTCGGTGATTGCGCGAATGTAATGGTCGAGATCGCGAAATTCGGCATCGAACCCCACCATTTTTTCGTGATCGGTGCCACTGACTTTGTTGTGGTCATTCATATTATAGTCCTTGATGCTTGAGCCAATAAAAGACTGCGGATGCAAATTCATATGAAATTACTGATTTAAGCAAACGTTGAAATCTATTTTTCGCGACGCTATTCTTCAAAAATTTAGTTTGCATTCGAAGTACAACTAATGTATATAATATTTATGACGGGAGCAAGCAATAACCGATCTAAATACAAATCTGCATTTTGCTCACTCGCCCGATCTCGACAGGAATGTTCTAAATGATTCAATATCTTAAAGCGGGCAAGCCTGCCGACCAAAAGGCCCAGCTCAATACTAGCGTGCGCACAACTGTAGAAGCCATTCTAGGCGACATCGAACAACGCGGCGACACCGCCATCCACGAATATTCCATGAAATTCGACAAGTGGAATCCGTCTTCTTTTCGCCTCACCGACGCTGAAATTGCGGCCTGCGTCGCGTCCCTGCCCGCTCAGGCGATTGAAGATATTCGGTTCGCACAAACGCAGATCAAACGGTTCGCGCAAATTCAGTTGATGTCGTTTAAAGATGTTGAAGTCGAAACATTGCCCGGCGTCATTCTCGGCCATAAGAATATTCCGATCAATTCAGTGGGCTGCTATGTGCCGGGCGGGAAATATCCGCTGCTGGCCTCTGCGCATATGGGCGTGCTCACTGCAAAAGTAGCGGGCGTGAAACGCGTGATTGCCTGTGCGCCACCGTACAAGGGCAAGCCCGCGGCGGCTATTGTCGCGGCGATGTCAATGGCCGGGGCTGATGAAATTTATGTGGTGGGCGGGGTGCAGGCCGTAGCCATGATGGCGCTGGGCACAGAAAACGTAAGGCCAGTTGATATGCTGGTTGGCCCGGGTAATGCCTATGTTGCGGAAGCCAAACGTCAGCTGTATGGCCGCGTCGGCATTGATCTTCAGGCAGGTCCGACGGAGACGCTCGTGATTTGTGATGACACCGTTGATGCAGAATTAGTCGCGGTAGATTTGCTCGGCCAGGCCGAACACGGGCCGAATTCTCCCGCGGTGTGCATCACCACCAGCAAAAAAATTGCGGCGGAATTACCGGCGCAAATCGCGGCTGTGCTGCAGCGGCTGGCCACGCGCGACATTGCAAGCGTGGCATGGCGCGATTACGGGCAAATCATTCTCTGCGACAGCGATGACGAAATGCTGGAAGAAGCAGAGCGCGTGTGCTCGGAGCATGTGCAGGTGATGACGAAAAATCCGGATTGGTTTCTGGATCGTATGACCAACTACGGCGCACTATTTTTGGGACATCGCACCAATGTGTCGTACGGCGACAAAGTCATCGGCACCAATCACACCCTGCCCACCAATCGCGCCGGACGTTACACCGGCGGATTGTGGGTTGGCAAATTTATCAAAACGCACTCCTATCAACGCGTGCTTACCGACGAGGCATCGGTGATGATTGGCGAATATTGTTCGCGGCTGTGCGAACTGGAACATTTTGCAGGCCATAAAGAGCAGGCCGATATTCGCGTGCGTCGTTTGAAAAAATAATCCCGTGTCTTCCCGTATCTATAAACACATGAGCGCATCAACGCAGAGCATACGAAAACATCGCGAGCCGAAGCTTGCCCATCGCGTCGCACTCGTTACGGGCGGCACTGGTGGCTTGGGTTCTGCTATTTGCCAGGCGCTGGCCGATGAGGGGGCCAGCGTTATCGTGGGATTTAATCAATCAGCAGATGCCGGGCGTACGCTTGCGGCTGCGCTGACGTCGGATTCACACCAACACCACGCGGCCATGGCCGCACCGGTCACCGACAGTGCCGCGTTGCTCGCGCTCGCGGATGAAATTGGCAAGTGTTACTCTCGCCTCGACATTCTCGTCAACTGTGCAGGCATCACGCGCTTTGTGCCGCACAGTGATTTAGATAGCCTTGATGACGCACTCATTGATGATATTCTTGCGACCAATGTGCGCGGCCCATTTGCCACCGCACGTGCGTTGCGCCCGCTGTTGGTGAAAAATAGTGTAGGCTTAATTGTCAATATTTCATCCATCGCGGCAGTCAGTGCGATGGGCAGCAATGTGCTTTATTGCGCATCCAAAGCCGCGCTTGATAACATGACGAAATCACTCGCACGCGCGCTGGCACCCGACATCCGCGTCGTGTCGGTCTCACCCGGCTTGGTAGATACGGACTTCGTTAAAAGTTTGGACATTAACTGGCGACATGAGCAAGTCGCACGCACGCCATTGTCACGCTTGGCCGCACCTGCCGAGGTGGCGCAGGCAGTGATTGCGGCTGCCACGCATTTCACTTTTTCCACGGGCGCTATTTTTTCTGTTGATGGCGGGCGACAACTTGCATGATGTCATCATCGATATTTGATAACCTCATTCCACCAGCATAAACCAAGGACATTTCGTGTCTGCCCTCCCCGAACAGCCCGCACTGTCATCCGCACTGAAAAAACGCCTCGTTCGATATAGCGAACTCAGGCCTTGCGTGAACGCGTTTATTGATGCGCGCAGTCCCGGCAGTGACAAAAAAGAAAACTTCACCATCATCGGGCCAGGCGTGGCTGAAAACCCCAATCAATACGTGCATATTCGAGAGCCGCATGGCTTCAATATCGGTGGCGCACGCCAACCACCGGGTTGCACAAATTCTTTGCACAGCCACGATTCGGAAGAGGTATTCATTATCCATCAGGGCACATGGCGTTTCTTTTGGGGCGAGCATGGCGATGCGGGCGAAACCATACTCCAGCCCGGCGATACCATTTCAATCCCGATCCATGTTTTTCGCGGCTTCGAAAACGTTGGAGACGATGTCGGCTTCATGTTTGCGGTGTTGGGCGGCGATGATCCGGGGCGTGTACATTGGGCGCCGCATGTCATTGAGAAAGCGCGCGGCTTTGGCTTGATTTTGCTGGCAGACGGCAGCTTGATCGACACCATAGAGGGGGAAGTTGTGCCCGAGGGCGCAACGGTAGTCGTGGCGTCCAGCCGAGAAGAAATTGATTACATCCGCGCGCCCACGTTCGAGGAAATGACCCACAATGTGGTGCGTCATGCAGCGTTGGTTAGCCCTGCCACATCAGGCGCCAAGCAACCGGTGGAAGATGCCGTAGTTATTGGGTCAGCACAGGCCGTTGGTCGTTCAGCCGTGCCCATTTCAACGCCACACGGATTTACATTGCGCCACTTGGCGCTGGCTGCTGGTGCCAAAACCACGATGCGCACGCGCGACGGCGTTGAGGTGTTGATGGTTCATCGTGGCCGCGTGATTTGGCGCAATGATCGCCATGAGCATGTTGAGCTCAATGCCGGCGACACCTTCACCGTGCCGCGCAGAATGGCTCGCCAGATTGAGGCGTTAAGCGATGCCGAAGTATTTATGGTCCTTAATGGCAACGATGCGGGCTCGGTACAGTGACGATGGCAGTAACGATTATTCAGGGCCTATAAGTTGTCTGCTCCACCAGCTCCATTTCCATGCCCGACGCTGCTGTTTTTGCCCGGTACGCTATGTGACGCGCGCTTGTGGAAAGCGCAACAGCAAGCCTTGTCAGCACAATGGCCATGCGCTGTGGTCGACTATGAATTTGCAGACAGCATCAGCGCGATGGCCACTAACGCGCTCGCGCAAATCACCGGTCTGGTGATTCCCATTGGCTTGTCGATGGGCGGCATGGTGGCGTTGGAAATCTGGCGTCAAGCAGCCGAACGGGTGGCCGCGATAGCCCTTTTCGATACTGATTGCGGTGCCGACACGATCGCGCGGCGCATGAATCGGGATACACAAATTTTATCTGCCGTTCACGGTGAATTTCACGAAATGGTTAAGACTCAACTCGTACCCGCTTATTTTTCAATTGAACATGCCACCGACGGGGCCGTGAATCAATCACAGCGCAAAACGGTCGTTGCGATGGCGTTAGATCTTGGTGTTGCCGCATTCGCCGCGCAAATCACCGCACTCGCCACGCGCGCGGATTCATGGCCATTGCTCGACACTATCCGCGTGCCCACGCTAATTGCCTGCGGTGCAAATGATCGAATCTGCCCACCTGAATCACATCGTAGGATGGCGGCACTTATTAGCCGTGCGACGTTTATGGAAATAAGCGGCGCCGGTCATATGCCGCCACTGGAGCAGGCAGACACCACCACGCTGGTATTACAAAAATGGTTGGACGGTCTGACACTTCCTTAGGCCACCTTGCGTTTCGCCGGGATATGCAACAGCATATCCTCGACCATCGTGTGCAGATTAAATTGCGAATACCAATCCCAATCTTTTTGCGCCGCAGAATCATCAATGCCCATCGGCCACGACGCCGCAATTGCCTGACGAAAATCCGGCGCACAGCTAATCACAAAATGCCGTAAATGCCGCTTGATGCTGGCCGCAATCTGCGCGGGTGTAAAGCCTACGCCAGCGTGCCGGATTGTGGCGCGGCTGAAACCACTCGCGCGATCAGCGCCGCC
>ENA-OBIO01000283-OBIO01000283.1-metagenomes-genome-assembly--contig:-NODE-283-length-29846-cov-34.2486_pt1 | contig 29846 bp, 30 predicted proteins | sample MGYA00153383_OBIO01 | MGnify analysis MGYA00153383 | reverse complement strand
GGCCTTTGTCCCTACAATTGATCGCGGTAGGGACAAAGGCCAAGCCGTCTTCTCTATATTATTCCGGCACAGCCGGAATTGATATAACCAATAACCAACAACTAATAACCACTAACCAATAACTAATTACTCAAATTGGCGAATACTTCCTGGATTAATTGACTGGCTTTGGCATCAAGACGATTCCAATCTATATCGCCAGTATCATCCTCAATCAAATGAGTGTCAATTAAAACTTCCTGGCTTTCCATTTGAGTGTGGGCCGGCTGGTAGTTGACAAAACAGACTCGGTAGCAAAGTTCCCAAATATCGACGGATTTTTGCTCGCCTTGATGCTCTAGAATTAGTTGATAACCGGGAATGGGAACCTGGACTTCTCGATAAGTTCCAGTCCAAACTGACTCCTCCAATTGTTTGCGGATGTTGTCAATAACTCGGATCATGGCGGGCTGCATGAGAAGTTCAGCTTGCTTCCAGGCGATCGGGCTGGTTATTTTAGGCTTCATAAATCAGGATTGTAAAAAGGAAAATCAATTAATCAATTAATTTTCCAACATAGAGTGCCAATTTTGCTGACATCCGTCCCAGAATGTTTAATTGACAGTCAGTCAATAGTTAACCGCAAAGATTAAAGCCGTTCTAGGCTTGAAGGCTAAAAACGGCTTTGACTGTTGAGATTATTGAGGATGGGCGATATAGGACTTGAACCTATGGCATCCTGCGTGTAAAGCAGGCGCTCTACCACTGAGCTAATCGCCCAATTGCGCTTACAGGGACTTATCATATCACAGTAACTCAAAAAGATCAACTAAAAAAAATCCTAAACTTTAAATGCCCTCTGGCCGCACGCACGATCGTATAACCCTGTGGAGTTTGCCCGCTGTGGCAGCCCTCACCTTTGGCCAGACTCAAAGCAGCAACCTGACTTTGCTCGTTTCTGGCAGCTTCTTATTCGGGGGGCTGATGTTTGGCCCAGATTTGGATATCTACTCCTGCCAGTATCAACGCTGGGGATGGTTCAAACCAATTTGGCTTCCATACCAAAAAAACTTGCGCCACCGCTCTTTGTGGTCCCACGGGCCTCTGATTGGCACTGCTTTGCGAATCTTGTACCTGACTACCTGGATCGCGGTTTTCGGAATGTTGGGATTGGCAATTGCCGAAAAAATTGGCCCCCCTGGATGGACTTGGGAGGATGTGGTTGTAGCTTGTTGGCGATCGATCGGAGAACACCCGATCGAATATTTAGCCGTTTACATCGGTCTCGAATTGGGCGCGATGAGCCACTATCTCAGCGATTGGGGCGGCTCTGCTTACAAAAGATTTAAAAAGCAAGAAGTCAGTGTAATGCACCTTCCCGGAACAATCAAAAGGCGCAAACGCAAACCTAGCAGTCGCACATCTAGCAAATCTAAAAGGTAAATTATGATGTCTAATTCTGAAAGTCGATCGCTCACAGCAATCCAAGAGCTCATGGAAGTAGTGGCAAAATTGCGCAATCCCGACGGCGGATGTCCGTGGGATTTAGCCCAAACTCCCCAAACTCTAATTCCGTACATTATCGAGGAAGCTTACGAAGCCGCCGATGCGATTCGCAAAGGAGATCGAGAGGCGATCGTCGAAGAATTGGGCGACTTATTATTACAAGTAGTTTTGCAAGCTCAAATTGCCAGCGAATCCAGTCAATTCACCCTCGCAGAAATCGCCGACGGGATTACCGAAAAACTGATTCGTCGTCATCCGCACGTCTTCGGCGATGTTGAGATTAATAGCGTCGATGAAGTGAACGAAAATTGGGAAAAAATCAAAGCAGCCGAAAAAGGTGAAACTTCTCAAACTCCGACTCTGGCTTCTAAAATGAGTCGTTATGCTAGCACTTTACCGCCGATCGCCGCCGGGATGAAAATCTCTCAAAAAGCAGCGGAAGTCAATTTTGATTGGGACAGCGTAGACGGCGTTTGGGATAAATTTCACGAAGAAATGGCAGAATTTGAACACGCGCTCAAACACGAGGACAAAGCAGCGCAGCAGTCAGAATTGGGAGATATTATGTTTGTGTTGATTCAATTAGCTCGCTGGTATGAGTTAGATGCGTCAGAAGCTTTGCAGGGAACGAATCAGCGGTTTGTGCAACGGTTTGCGCTAGTTGAATCCAAGTGCGATCGACCTTTGTCGGATTGTTCCCCAGAAGAGTTAGATGAGTTGTGGAACCAGGCTAAAGCAATGCTAGCGAAACAAAAGGGCGATCGACAATAAATCACCGCAGATAAACACAGATTAAATCCCATCTGCGTTCATCTGCGTTCATCCATTGACATCTGCGGTTTAAAAATCCCAATCTAACCAAAAATTAAAAATCAACTACTCATAGAGCTTCGCATCGTTGTACGGCGGATGTTCGCACGCAATGTAAAGCGCGTTTGTCGGTTCGAGGGCTTGTCCTGTCACCGGGTCGATCGGCTTTAGAACAAAGCATAACAGAGAGAGCGATCGCCAATCCAAGCTTTCTAACTTCCCACGTTCATAGCGACTGACAGTAGCATTACTAATACCAACATCCCTAGGTACGGGTTGATTTGTCGCTGTGAACAGCGCCTATTCATAGCCCTTTGTTTTGAACTGCTATACAAATACTAGACAAGTCTAGACATTTGCTTCTTACTTCATCGGGAGCATGGGAGCGGTTATCCCTCGGTAAGCTTTCACGGTTTAGCCAACCGTGATAAATTTATCGCTGCATTCAAATCCCTGTCCATTGAATGACCACAACTTTCACAGTTGTAAATCCTTTCTTTCAACGGCATATCTTGGATATGTCCGCAATTTGAACAGGTTTTACTTGATGGAAATCAGCGGTCGGCAACAATCACTTCGCAGCCAAATTTTTTAGCCTTGTATTCCAACTGACGCTTGAATTCATGGAATCCGCAGTCAGCTATTACTTGAGCTAGTTTGTGGTTTTTTAGCATTCCACCGACATTCAAGTCTTCTACTACTATTGTTGCGTGGTTTTTGCATAAGTAAGTAGTGGTTTGATGCAGAGTGTTTTTTCTGAGGTTTGCTATTTTTGCATGGTGTTTCGCTAACCGAATTTTAGCTTTATACCTATTACTGGAGTCTTTTACTTTTCTAGCAAGAACTCTTGATAACCTCTTGAGTTTTGCGAGATGCGCTTTGTAGTGCTTTGGGTTCGGAAATACTATGCCAGTTGAAAGCGTAGCCAACTCTTTTACTCCCAAATCAACTCCTACAACGTCATGACTTTTGACCTTTGGTTCGTGGCTTTGCTCGTAAGCAAAAGCGATAAACTAACTGTCGGCAGTGCGCGAAATGGTGATTGATTTGCAAGTTGTGTGAGGCAATCATTCGTGGGTTTTTACCCAGCCGATTGTTGGCAACTTAATGGACGTACCGCCCACAGGGATAGGCTTACCACTCGTATCAATAGTGAAAGAGTCGTGATGCCCCTTCTTTTTGAATCTGGGATATCCACCTTTTTTTGAGAAAAATTTAGAGAACGAATCTCCAAGATTATTAAAGGCGTATTGAGTTATTTTCTGACAGATTCCCGTCTCCTTAATCCATGTGAATTCAGGTTTCACATCATTGTTGAAGAATTTCTTGAGCAGGTATTTATTGGGCTTTAATCCATCTTTATAAAGGCTGTTCCAAGTAGCTAGTCCCCAATTGTAAGTAAACCTCGCTATGCTAGCGTGTTTGCTCATCATTGTTGCTTGACTTTTGTTTAGCTTTAACTTTGTTTTGATGGACAAAAGCATTGCTCGACCTCATTGTTGATATTTCGCCCCTAAGCAGTGTCTTTACTGACAATCCAAGCTTTTTCGCGAATTCATGTGGTTTGAATAAAATAGTACACCGTAGATTTGTCTGCCAGTGTACCATTCTGTTTACTTATTCGCTACCTAGGTACTAGCTCTCGAAACTCGCCACATCTATTCGCCACGACAGCCGGAAATTCAAAAAACAATATCTCCAACAAACACTTGACTTTTTAAATTAAATGTGCATTGAAAGACAAGATACTCTCGAAATCTGGGAAAGTTTAAACTGCATTGCTTCCTAGTAGAAACTCGGCAGATTTCCTTGTCTAAAACTGAAGCGAAACATTTGCGAGCAATTACGAGATAAAATCACCCCAAAATCACGCGCCAATGCTCCGCCACATCCGCCACAAAAGCAATTAAGACATTGCCTGAGCGATATAATCAAAATAAGGAGCAGCTTCCTTCGCATCATCCTGATTGAGCAAAGCCAAAGAAGCGTCCTTCAAACAGCGGATAGCTTCCACCATCCCAGGAACAGGAACGCCTAAAGAATTGTACATTTCCCGAACGCCAATCAAACCAATAGTCTCGATCGGCTCCTTGTCACCCGCCAAGATACCATAGGTAATCAGACGCAAATACCAGCCGTAGTCGCGCAGACACAAAGCGCGTTCGCGTTGGCCGTAAGCATTACCTCCGGGGGAGATAAAGTCAGGGCGTTTTTTCCAGAGTTTTTTGCTAGCTTCTTCAACAATTTTTTTCTCACTGTCAGAAAGCGCAGTAGCAATACGCACCCGCTGTTCTCCCGTTTTAAAAAAATCTTTGATGCTTTGAAGTTCGCCCGTACTGGGATAGCGAAGTTCATCGTCGGCTTGTAGAATTAGTTGGCTAACTACGCTCATTGTTATTCAAAAAAATTGAGGATATTTGAGAGTAAGATTAATTGACATTTTCATCTCTTAAAGATGAGATTGGCTGTCGGCTATTTACTTTGCTTCTAACATTTATCAACACCAGAAGTAGCGGGTAAATCTCCCTAAGCGTTATGCTTAGCGTTCAAGCCAGTTTCCCTGTATTCCAGGGCACTGCGGGAAAAATTCAAAAACTGCGAGTGAGAGTCTTGATGTCGGCAGACACTTTGACTGTTTAATGAGTTTTTGGTACATCGCCCGAACAGCATATCGCACCGACTCGATCGGGGCAATTCACGGCAAGCTTGACTTTCGGGCTTGAAGCTTGGCTTTAGCAGCAAGACGTTCAGCAGCAGGATACAGCCTGTTATTGAACTTGAGTGCGATGGCTTACGCCCCGCTTCGCTACGACTGGCTCTCAGGAAACAGAGAGCGATCTTGCAGTACCATATTAAATCCTACCACGACTACTTGTGACCAAATCTAAATTCCCCACCCCAAACTCGACGAAATTGGCAAACCCTTGCCAGCAAGGTCAACTGATTGAGATAGAGATTACCGACTTGACAGACACCGGCGACGGAGTTGGTCGTTACGATGAGCTCGTTATATTTGTGTCGGATACCGTTCCGGGCGATCGAGTCCTTGTCCGCCTCGTGCAAGTCAAATCCGGCTATGCTACAGGCAAACTGGACACACTACTGGAAGCATCAGAACACCGCATCCGTGCCAACTGTATTGTTGCCGACAAGTGCGGCGGCTGCCAGTGGCAACACGTAGATTATCAATATCAGCTTACAGCGAAGCAAAATCAAATCATTCAAGCCTTAGAAAGAATTGGCGGATTTAGCGATTTGCAAGTCGATGAAATTTTAACGGGAAAAATCGAGGGATTTCCCCAATTTTTGGGATACCGCAATAAAGCGACTTATCCCATAGCAATATCTGCCGTAGGTCAAGTCCAAGCAGGTTACTATCAAAAAAGCACCCACAAATTAGTCAATCTCAATCAGTGCCCGGTGCAAGATCCGCGCCTCAATCCTTTGTTAAAAGAAGTCAAAGAAGACATCCACTGGCGGGATTGGCAAGTCTACGACGAAAAGAAATATACAGGAGAATTGCGTCACTTGTCCTTGCGAATCGGACGGCGCACCGGCGAAATGCTGCTAACTTTAATCGTTCGCACTGGAGACTTACCGGGAATCGAAGAACAAGCATCTGAGTGGCTGAATCGCTATCCTCAACTTGTCGGTATTTGTTTGAATATAAACTCAGCTCAAACAAATGTGATTTTTGGTGCAGAAACTCGCTGCGTTGCGGGAGTTTCTTATCTGCGAGAAAGCTTTGCTGGTTTGCAGTTTCAGCTTTTAGCAGATACTTTTTTCCAGGTGAATACAGAGGCGGCTGAAGGGTTGTTGGAGGTGATTGTAGGGGAATTAAATTTGCATGGAAATGAGGTTTTGGTTGACGCTTACTGCGGAATTGGGACATTTACTTTACCGCTGGCAAAACAAGTGAAAATAGCCATAGGCTTAGAAGTGCAACCGGCGGCGATCGAACAAGCCAGATTAAATGCTGAATTAAATGACTTGAGAAATATCGATTTTCAGGTGGGAACTGTAGAGAATTTGCTACCTTCCTTGGGATTGATACCGGATATTGTGCTGCTAGATCCGCCGCGTAAAGGGTGCGATCGCACGGTTTTGGAAACTATCAAAGAAATTAAACCGAATCGCATTGTTTATGTTAGCTGCAAGCCTGCTACTTTGGCTCGCGACCTGAAGATTTTGTGCGAAAATGGGGATTATAAGTTAGCGCGAGTGCAGCCGGCGGATTTCTTTCCTCAGACTTCTCATGTTGAGTGTGTGGCGTTTTTGGTGCGGTGAATGAAAGGGCGATCGTTGTTTAGTTAAATTCAATCATCAGCATCTGCGAAGAGGGCGGATAAATCTCTATAACCACTGACAACTCGAAAAATCTCTACATCCTTTATGATCGGCATATAGAGGATGAGATAGCTTTCTATGGGGAGACTGCAAAGCAATGGTAAAATTTCGTCTCGTTGTCGTCCAAGGTTGGGAAACTGAGCAATTTTGGCAAATTTAGCGTCAAGATTGCTTAAAAAGCGATCGGCTCGATCGAGTCCTGATTGATTAGCGATGTAGTCTGCAATTTGCTCGATGTCTTGAATTGCGGGTTGGGTGAGGCGAAATTGTGGAGTCATGTTTCTGAGGAAGTGTAACGCGATCGCAAATTAGCTCGAATTTGTGCCATTGCGATTGCACCGTCTACGACTTCACCGCGTTGGGATGCAAGATGTCCAATGAGTGCGTCTTGTTGGAGTTCTTGGAGTCGTCCTTGATAAATGTCTTGCTGTTGTTCGAGTAGTTTAATGGCTGCGAGGATAACGTCGATCGCACTGTTGTATTTGCCGCTGGTGAGTTGGCGCTGCACGAGGGCTTCGACTTCAGGAGGCAAAACAATTTGCATAGTGTTTGAGAATATGAGTGTTGATTCTATTGTAGGCGATCGCCCTAAGCTACCGGGCGGGCAAATTTCGACCTTGACAGTCATGCCTACTTGGTTGAGCATTATAATCAGAGTATCAACCGAGAACTGCCCAATTTTACCTTGAGTCAGAGCTTTGATTTGCTGCTTTGACTGTTTGAGATGTTGAGCCGTTTGGTCGATCGTCCAACCGTGATGTTTAATCTAATTTTGTAGGGCTAGCATTAGTTGCGATCGGCTATAATCAAACAAGATTGTACAAGGTGCTTCCTTTTCAACTTACAGCACTTTTCAGGTTAGTGAGGTACACAACAGAGGTAGGGACACGGCACTGCCGTGTCCCTACGGCAATAGAAGAGCAATCGGGGTGTACTTCATAAACGTGGAATCTGCTGTAACTATTTAGCGATTTTAGTTTGGGATATCATTATGCTATCAATAATTTATCCTCATATCGAGAAAGTAGCGGGTCAACCCGCACGGTTGCAGCGGATACCCCGCGTGCGGGTTGCTCAGATTGTGATGGATTATCTAGCTTACGGTTGGTCAGTGGAAGAAATGTGTCGCCAGCATCCTTATTTGATGCAATCGGAAGCCCATGCAGTAATGGCTTATTACTTCGACTTTCAATCTGAAATCGAGCAGGAGATTCGCACTGAATGGGAGCAGGTACAACAGGAAAAATCTCTGCTTTTACCTTCACCATTTTTCGTGAGAATGCGAGCTAAGGGGTTGTTATAAGTGGCAATTTCTCTGTACATGGACGTTCACATTCCGCAAGCAATTACCGAACAGTTACGCCGTCGCGGTGTGGATGTTTTGACTGCGATCGAAGATGATGCGACAGAATTGCCGGATGATGAACTTTTGGAACGTGCTACTGTGCTAGGGAGAGTATTGTTTACTCAAGATATCCGTTTTAGGGCAATGGCTCAAGATTGGCAGCGTCAGGAAAAAAAGTTTGGTGGTTTGATATTTGGACATCAGCTAGGCGGTACGATCGGGCAATTTGTTAAGGATTTGGAACTGATTGCTTTAGCTTCGGAATCTGATGAATGGATGAATGCTGTTGAGTATATTCCTTTTTAAGCCGATCGCTTTTGGGAATGAAAGGCCGATCGCACTTCTGTTAGATTGGTTAGTATATGGACGATCGCACATCTATTCTTTTTGATCCAAGTCTTCGGTTTTTGGAGTCTCTGAAGTTGAGGGGAATTCTAGTCGAATGTTAATATCAATTGATATTGTATTTTTCTCAATCACACCTATACCAACTATTTTTACTAATGCTTCTGTAGGTATAGAATTATTTATTTTAAATTCAGGAGAAGACTGACTTTGATATCCGGCTTCCTGTAGCCGATCGCAAATATTGCGCCAATTTCCTACAGGTTCGTTAGGTAAATCTGCGAGTTTTTTCACATATTGGTATAAAGTTTTACATAGATAAACCTCTGCACTTTTGGAAGTCTGAAACAGTTGGCGGGCGATTTCGGCGGGACTGCAACCCGAAAGCAAGCCTCGGAGGTAGAGTTTTTCGGTTTCTGTGAGTCCCCGGCGCGATCGGGGTGAGATTTGCCGTTTAGCTTCTGCAAAAGCTTGGTACAGCCTTTCTAAGTCCCAGTTTTTCGCGGCTTCGGTAAATAAGTCTTCTTTTGGTACCATTGTCGGGTGTGTTGAGATGTGACTAACGACAGCATAACGGAAATTGCTAGCGTTTGTTAGTTGCTAGCTAGCTATAGCTAGTGTAGTATTTTACTAACGACTAAATAACTAAGTGCAAATACTTAGATAAACCGGGAAGCGCGATCGCGATCGTTCAAATTTTCCCTATTTAGTTATCTCCCGTTAGGCAAACAGTCAAGTTTTGACCCTTACAAGAGGTATTCCAATGGCTAAAAGTGAAGAAGTAGCGAAAGCAGCAGGTGCAGCGGCAGTTGGTGGCGCGGCTGGTGCAGGTGTGGTAGCTGCTACAGGTTTGACAGCGGTTGGTGCAGTTGGCGGAGGTGCTGGTATAGGTGCTGCTGCTGGCCCTGTTGGTATAGCAGTAGGTGCGTTAGCAGGTTTGGCATTTTACGGTATTAGCAAGGCTCTTTCTGACTAAACCTTTTAAGAGGAGTGTGCAATTCCCGCTTACTCCTCAGATTTTTTCAAATTAGTTGATGGCTGAAATTCCTACAGCTTTTTTTATTCAATTACGATTATTAATTTATGTCTTCTCAAGAGTTCCAAGCAGCATACAACAGCATTTACAGTACAGGCACTTTCCTCTTACAATATCTTAAAGAATTCCGTGACGGACTCCGCGCTCAGGGAGACGAAAACCAAGGGCTACAAAGCATTGAAAATGACATCAACAAAGCTTTAAAGGCTTTGCAAGATCAGAAGTATCAAGTAGCCGTCATTGCAGCAATGAAAGCTGGCAAAAGCACCTTCTTGAATTCTATCATTGGTGCTGATGTGCTGGCGAGTGAAACGGCCGCCTGTACCATCTGCCGTACAGATGTCCGACACATTAAAGAGGGCGAAACTCCTAGACTTTTAGAGTATCGAGAAGGACAAAGAAAACCAGTCATTCTTGTTGAAGGTGACGCAGGCGAAATTCAGCAAAAATTCCTGCTGCGTACCCGTGAAATCAGAGAACAAGGCAATCCTGATCACACTACACGTTTTGAGATAGAGCATCCGATTGAAGCAATTAGCCAATTATCTTCTCTCACAGGCTTTACCCTAGTTGATACTCCCGGCCCTAACGAGTGGGAGTCTGCAAACTTCAACATTAATGCACTGAAGCAGACAGCACTAGAAGCACTGCGAAACTGCAATGCCATCCTGTTCGTTTTAAACTACGCATCCTACAAAGATAATGCAGTTGCCGATTTGTTTAAGGATGTTGTTGAAAATCGTAAGGATTTTATAGAGGAAAATAACGGTAAAATTTACTTTATTTTGAATAAAGTTGACCAAAAAACAGAGAGAGACAAAGAAATTCCTGATGTCATCAAGGATTTAGAGCGAGAGTTAGTCGGTTTTGGCTTTCGCAATCCAGTTATTTACCCTGCTAGTTCTCGACAAGGACTTTTAGCGAAACTGATTCAGCAAGAAAAGGCCACTGAAAGCGAAATCAAAGACTTTAAAAAATTCTTCAGCGCTAGGTATGCCACTGAAGATGAGGAAGGAAACCAGATTATTCCTGCACCTCCAAAAATTGCACCGCAAGCGCTAGCAGATAGTGGTATCCCGACCATTCAAGAAACAGTCATTCAAACAATTACCCGAAATTCTGGCTGGAATCTTTTGAATGAGGTTGTGGCTGCACTTGATAAGCAAGCTAAGGCTATTGAGGATACTCTCAATACAGAAATAAAGGGTTGGGAAATGGGGATTGAATCCCTCAAGGAAAAAGTAGAAGAGTACAGGAAACGCTCAGAAAATGCGACGTACAAAGTTGAGTCAGTCAAAAAAACTGTCGAGCAAGAAAAACAAATACTAATCCAAGGATTTAGTCAAGGAATTAACACATTTGCGGATCAGGCTAAAGCTCAGATAGGCAGTGAGATTCATAAGATTGCCGAGTCTCGTTCTGCCAACTCTCCAAAGCAAAAAAAAATAAAGCAAAAAAAAAGTCAACTTATTTCCCAACAACTGCAAAAATTTGAAAACATGGACTTCGGACAAATAGTGGGAGAAATGGGAGAAGCCGTATTAGGATTAATTCCTGTTTTTGGTCCGGGATTAGGCAAAGCATTCAAATTAAGCACATCTCTATGGGATAAACTGAGTGAAGCTGTGCCTGACACTTTCAATAGCTCTGTCTCTCAACAAGGTGATGAGCCGGAAAAGTTTGATCCATACATTATTCGTTGTAACACTCAGACTGAAGCTCAAATAATCATAAAAACTATTAATGATGTTTGTGCGCCAAGTATTGAAAGTTGGTGGATAGACACTCAAGATGAACTTGTCAGAGAGGGTACAAACATCCGAGAGCAGTTAGCAAGTAAAATTCAAAAAGATATTCAACAAATATCTAATGAATTGTCAAACTATCTGGGTGATGCTTTACAGGTAAAACTCAACATCAACCCGATTCAGTTTCCCAGTTTTGATTTTCCCGGCATTGATGCAGGAATCAAAAGTCAAGTGGAGGTATTTACCCGGACTGAAACGAGAACAGAATATCAAACAGAACGTCGGTCTAAAAAATCCAATAGTCTCTGTAAGGGGAGCGAAAGTTATGATGTACAAGTCCCTATTGAAAGAACAATAGAAGTTCAAGATCGGCGTACATATTATCAAGTTGACTTGCACCAAACTGTAGAGCAATTTCAACAAAAAATAGATGATAATGTATCAGGGACTCTGGTGCTGCTAGAGCGAGTTATCGATCGACAGGTTTCTACTGATTTCAGAAGTGCAGAACGGCAAATCAATGATTACATTAAAAGGTTTCAAAATGACTTCGATCGCGTCTTGAAGGAACGGGAAACGAAAGAAGCTGAAGCACCGGAAATTCTGGTCAAGCTTGAGGCTAAAAAAATGAAACTGAATCAATATCTCAGTGAATTGAATTCTATTCGGGAATCTCTCAATAGTTGGAAGCCAGTTAAGTAAAGTTAGAGAAAGTGCGATCGCCCTTATTGTCCGAAAGGGCGATCGGCCTTATTGTCCGAAAGGGCGATCGCCCTTTTCCCCCAAATAACCAAAAGGGCGATCGCCTTTCTCATCCCGAATCCCAAAGGGCGATCGCCATTCCTTAAGTTAAAATATAACTTGTCAGATTAGATAATATAACTTATCAGATTCAGAAAGGACAAGTTATGCCTGTAAACTGGAGAGAACATATCGTTAGTACCCCCGACGTACTGCGAGGTAAACCAAGAATCAAAGGGACTAGAATTCCCGTTGGTCTGATTTTAGGATATTTAGCATCAAATAACACTGTAGAACAAATCATGGACGAGTTTCCAGATATCGTCAAAGAACAGATAGCTGCTTGTCTTGATTATGCTCGCGATTTGTCAGATTTTGAAACAGTTGCCTAATGAGTTTAAGATTGTTCATCGATCAATGCGTTCCTAAGTCTATTATTCAAATACTTCGTGATACCGAGCATGAAGTATTTGTATTGGGAGATTACATCCCAATTGAATCTCCAGATATTATTGTCATTGCTAAAGCCCAGGAATTAAATGCCATACTTGTTTCTCTCAATGGAGATTTCGCTGATATTGTTACTTATCCGCCAAGTTCATATCAAGGAATCATTTCTATTCAACTGAGAAATCACCCTGAAATTATTCCTCAGTTGATGGCAAGGCTAACAGAATACTTATCATTGCACGATAGTGAGGAGCATTATCGAGGTAAATTATTACTGGTAGAAGTTTACAGAATTCGCATTCGAGAGTAAAAAATGATTGCGATCGCCCTTATTGTCCGAAAGTGCGATCGCTCTTTCATCAATCAATAAAAACTTCTGAGTTTGAACTACAACTCTAAACGTGATAAGTAGTAATAGCAACTATTCCATCAGCACTGTAAATGGCTTCGATGCGTCTAAAAGTAGAATGAGTCCACCATACTTTCAGGCGATTTCCTTGAGCCGGAGCCGTACCAATTTTACCGTAGCCTGCCGTCAATAGAAGTAACTCAAATTCCGTAGATGGCAAAGTTTTTGCAGTAATTTGAGGGATGCCATCAAGCAGATGCTTATCAAGGGTCATAGCTACCTTGGTAAGTGCTGTAAATGCGATAGCCAGGGAACACTAAAGCAATACCTATTGCACTGTGAATTGTTCCAGGATAACTTTCTTCGGCCTCGCTACCCCCAATCCTAATTTTGAGCGCACCCAGCCAAATGTATAGCCCTGGAATTAAAGTATCTAAACTGTAGGCGATCGATCGCATTTGAAGATCAGGGGGATTAATCGGTTTTAAATACTGTGGCTTTTCAGGTTGAGAAATGGACATGGCACTGATTCCTGTGCGGTATGGTGGAAAAGCGGTCTTGTTGATTACACTTTAATATAACCTAAGTTTCACTTGCAAATTGTCAAGATTAATTAATCTTATTTTACTTTAGCTTGCGTAAGTCAGTTTGTCGGCATTTATGAAGACTACTCAAAGCTCGATCGCCCTTATTGTCCGTGCATTGCGTGAAGCGAAGCTATTCCGTAGGCGATCGCCCTATAATTTCAGCATGGCAACAACGGTCAAATTCAACAGAGCGATCGGTATAATTAAAAAACCAACATCACATACAGTCAATTAATGCCATGATTGCTAATTTGCCCCTCAAACTGCCTCAGTTACCCAACAGCTTGCCCAGCGAAGGTTCTGTCCGCATTGAATTAGTCAATGGGCTCTTAATATTCAGCGCTTCCATTCAAACCCAGGCACGAATTAAAACTTTAACATCTCAACAACAAGCATCAAATCTAACTTCCGAAGAACAAACAGAATTGGATGGATATCGAGAATTTATTAGCTATCTAAATTTGGTAAATGAAACTATGAAAAATACTTTTCTCTATCCTTTGCGCAGTACAGTCATTCATTATGATGAACCGTTTGAACCTGCGGTTTCGTTGGAAGATTGGGAAGTGTTGCAATGATGGTATTAGATACTCATATATGGATTTGGTTGGTTGACGATAACACACGACTGACTCAGAAACATCGGGACTGGATACAACAATATCAATCTCAAAGTTTAGGAATCAGCATCATTTTTTGTTGTGAGGTTTCTAAATTAGTAGAAATGGGAAGACTTACTTTGTCAGTTACAGTTGATGAGTGGTTAAAACAAGCTTTGGCTTATCCCGGAGTGCAGCTACTCGAACTCACCATTCCCATCATTGTCGAGTCAACTAAACTCACCGATTTTCACCGCGATCCAGCAGATCAAATCATTGTGGCATCTGCGAGAATTTGCGGGTGTCCGTTACTAACTGCGGATGCAAAAATTCTGGCATATCCTGATGTACAGACTCTTCAGTGATAGGTAAAAAATGTCTTAAGACGAATCTTTAGCTTGCGTTAGTCAGGCAAGTCGGCATTTATGAAGACTCGTCAAAGCTCGATCGCGCTTATTGTCCGAAAGTGCGATCGCTCTTATACCATGTCGAATCCCAAAGGGCGATCGCCCTTTTTTTCCGAAAGTGCGATCGCCTTTATCAAACTTCTATTCCCTCACATTACTAAGCAACTGCAAGTTCATATTGCAGAACTAAAATTTTATCTGCCTTCAAAATAGCCATAGCATATTCAATCCCTTGACTATCAGCAAACTCCACTAAATACTGACATTCCCGAACCGTATCATACACTTCAACAATAGTTCCCACAAGTCCTACTGGCAAACTAGAAACAGATTCGTATTCCGGTTCCACTAGAGTTAGTCGCGTATTTGAAATCGGCTTAAGAATCGCCACCTAATCCAAAAGTCTAAAGTTTTTTATCATGGTTTAAGAAAGCTGAAATCAAACGAGGGTTAGAATTAGTCCGAGTAATTTCCCAGATTGTCCGAAGCTCAATCCCCGCTGTATCGGGTACAGTCCAATCAACTTTAAACTGTTGCCCAAAATCAGTAGTATTTTCTTGGACAACTTCACCTTCAATGGCTGCTTTTTGAATAAGCTCTTGCAAAACTTCTGCATTATTAGCCGTAATTCCCAAAACCGATGCAAAGACTCTGGCTTTATGTTTTCCACTCTTATTGCTCTGGATTTAAGCAGTAGCCTAGTAGCTTTTGCAGAGAAACTTCAGCCCGATCGCCATTGGGTAGTTTCATTATAACTCCTGCTCACCCCCTAATCAGTCTCAATTTTTCTTGTAACGGAGATGGTGGACTGTTGCGTTTTTAATTCTTCCACAATAGCTCGACTTTCAGCAGTGCGACGATCGATTTCTTCTCGACGATCGTAATAATAGCTCATTGCTGCATGAACCGATGCCAGTGGCAGATCGTACTTTCCCGCGATTTCTTCTATAGAAATCCCCATTTTGAGATACATTTCGGCGATGTGTGCTACAGCAATTCGATGACCGGCAATGCACGGTTTACCACCAAGCACCCCAGGCGTGATTTCAATATGTTCTGTGATGACGGATTCCTTAGACATTATAGTAAAAGTCTCTTAATAGTAATGTTTAATACCAATTTAATGTGAATTTGCACATATCTCGATCCCCCTAAATCCCCCTTAGGTCGGGGGACTTTGAGAAGAATCTTGTCCCCCCCTTATTAAGCTATGCTTTATAAACATCTTTCTTAACATTTGAGAGCGATCGCGATCGAGGCTATCAAACCCTTATTCCTCGATCGCCAATTCTCAATAAATGCCAGCTATTTTCAATAAACAAGGTTGTTAAATTGTCAAGGCTTGTGTCGTGATTACTCCCAAAAGCCTTGATTTACAAAGCTTTCAGGATTGTTAAGAAAGATCCTTATAAGGCATAGCTTATTAAGGGGGGTTAGGGGGGATCGAAATTCTATGCAGCCTCATAAAAAATTGGTATAAGCTATTTAATGTTAGTACAAATAGTTACAGTTAAATCAACTTCTAAGGTGCGTCAGACATTAATTATTTCGATTTCAACAAGTTTTTTCGATAGTAAAACACCCTACGAACAGCATTTCGATCGCCCTCACCACCAACTAGATGAAAACTAGATCCAGTCCGGGCTGAATCACGATCGCTCCAGAAGTATAGAATAGAGGTTGCGGAACAGGTCTTGACGCCCGATCGCCCTTCCCCAGCAATTTGTTACTCTAAAAGTAGAATCTCCCCTCCCTCAACTCATCCCATGAACAACGCTTCTCCCCTGATTCAAACCATCACACCCGAACGCTGGGCCGGCTTTAGCATGGACTTTATCGGGGCTGGTTACACGGGGCTGTTGGTCAAAAACGGCCGCGCCGTGCGTACCCTGAAAGCGGGACGCCATTTCAGCTTTGCCCTTCCCCTGCTGGAACAGTGTCAAATTGTCCTCGTAGACACCAAACTCCGCAACTTGGACGTGCAATCCCAAGGCGATTTTTTGTCTAAAGATCGGTTTTTAATTGATGCTACAGTAACCGTTATTTATCAAGTTATAGATCCGAAACGAGTAGCTTTGGAATTGTCCGATCCGATCGCCGCTTTGGCTAGTGCTGTTAAGGATTGCATGGGACTGGCGATCGGGCAAATTCCTCTGCAACAGCTGATCAGTCAAGGACGGCTGTTGTTGCGCCAAAATTTGCTCGATCGCGTCCAAGATTTTTATACTCTAGGTTTTAACTTAGAAGACGTGCGAATTGGCGATGTGAGCTTTCCCGAAACAAACGGAGTTATTCGCCAAGTTGAGGGAATGAGCTCCAGACAAGAAGCCGAAAATTCCGCCGCCCTACAAATGAGAATTGCCGAAGCAGGGCGGCCAATTCAGCCTCAAGCTCCCATACAGCAGTTAAACTTAATTTCAGGTCATTCTCCTGCGAGTCTTCCAGCTTCTGACACAGCAGCAGAATTCGATCGCGATTTAAGACAACTGACTGAACAACTTGCTCAAAACAGTCTCCCACCAGTTCTGAATCGCCCCCAACTAGCACCGACTATATTGGCAAGTAGCGATCGCAAAACAACCGCATATTTAATCTACAAACTTTCTGGAGAGGCGATAGCCCTGACAACCAATCCCTTTACAATCGGACGCGAACCGAACAATACTTTAGTGTTACAAGATCCGCAAAGTTCCCGCTATCATTCTCAAATCCGTCGGGCCACTGATGAACAAGGAAAACAGCGGTATCAACTTGTTGATTGCGGTAGTTCCAACGGCACTTTTGTCGGTGGACAAAGGCTGGCTGCTAACGATCCTTTCTGGCTGCCGAATGGTTGCGAAATTGCGATCGGCGACCAAAAATGGACGTTTCAAGATGGGTGAGGGAGATGATTTTTGGGATTAAATTCATGGCCAATCCATTTTTGGATTACGGGTATTTTATAATACTGAATTTAATAATGTGTACTTAAATAATTTATGTCGCTATTGAGATAGTCAGTAATCATTGAAATGGGATGACGATCGCTCGGTTGAAAATTGTCTGATGCTGAAAGTCAATAAATACGTTGATTGTACAATCTAGATTGTCAATAAATGTTTGTTTTGACTGAATTTTAGCGATCAAAATGTCCGTAATTCCGGCATCGACTCGTTCAAAACCTCCAAAAAATCGAGTGCTATTTTATACTAAAAAACGGTTCACTAGAGAACCGTTTGATCGTTGAAAATAGCAGTAGGTAAATGAAGACTAATTTGAGATTTACCAAAGCCGCACCCAATCGATTTGCTACACTTAGAACAGTCAGCCGCTGGCAAAATGATTGAAGCGCTCGACACCATCCACTATTGTAAACATTTTTTAAAATTACCATTATTAACCGTCACGTCAGATAATATGTAGGCGGATACAAAGAATTTATTAAACCTAGGGCTTTCATCTGCGAGACATGCACTGCCGAAGTTCATCCTGTTGTCGTGTCACACTGTTGCGGTCACACTTAACATAAGTTGCACTCAGTATTTAAGCAGTGACTTGCACATTGCGAGACAAAAAATCTGCCAATTAGTTTTCTAATTTTCCAATATTCAGAACTTAACTATGAACCGTAGCCAAAAAATTTACGAAGATCCAAGACTTTTATTGCTACTTGGTGCAGTTGGGGCGATCGTCCTTTACTTATCTTGGGATGCAGTCACAGTCAGCAAGCTATTCGATCGCTACGATATAGATCAATACTATATGCGCAGCCGCTGGGCGATCGGTGAAGGAGTTTTGTTTAAAGATGTGTGGTCAGATTACTTGCTTCTGCCTAATTTGCTATTTGGAGTTTTCCGCTTTTTATCAGAAAATTTACATCCTTTATCGACCAGCTTCAAAAGCTTTTCGTGGTTGTGGGTGACAGTATCTTGGTTTCTTTACCTGTGGGCTACATATATAATTGCTACCAAAGTATCGACTAGAGCGCTGTGGATTTGGTTAGCTCCGGCTCCGCTGTTTTTTACACTGGTAAGATACGATATTTATTTAGTAATCGTTACTCTTTTTGCCTTGCTGGCAGTGCGAAGTGAAAAATACTTAGAGGGAGCAATGTGGTTGGGGCTAATGGTTGCCCTCAAAGGTTATGCCCTGTTTGCAGTTCCTGCATACTGCGTATTTGTGTTTTACAGAAAAGGATTGCTGACAGCTATTAAAGTTGCCGTACTGTGTGTTTTCCCCTTCATTCTCGGCAACCTGATCGTGCTCGGATATGCTGGAATGGATGGTCTGAGAATGCCTTACGCCGCACAAGGAGATCGACCGAATATTGGGGACAGCACCTATGATGCGGTATTCTTCTTGCTATCACCTTTGTCCTGGGGAATATCGCCCGTAAACGAAGTACCTTTAGTGCCAACTAAAATAGCTCAATTCCTTCAGATTTCGATTTCATTCCTGGCTGCTGGTCTCAGACCCAAGACATTTGAGGAATTGATTGATGCGTTTTTAATCGCCATTTTAGGATTCATCTCATTTTCTAAATTCTACTCTCCCCAATTTTGCCTGTGGGTTGTACCTATCGCCTGTTTTTCGGGATCGCAGAATATTAGGTTGCTCGCAGTAGCTTTTAACTGGGTTTCATTCATTTGGTATCCGGTTGTTCAATTTTTTGCTGGTTCTCGAATTGTACAATCCACTACAATGTCTTTGGGTGGGTTATCAATTTCTCTGTCAGGTGTATCAAAAATACTGTACAAAATTACTGTAATCGTCATGTCATCTGTGCGAGTGGCAATGATCTGGGCAAGTTTTTGGCAGTTAAAAAACCGCCAGTATCCAGCAAATACTAAGGAGATTTAATCGCACTAGGAAATCTAAAAGAGTAGTTTGGCAGTTCCATAACAGCGATGATTATAATTGAATGATTATGGAACAGCAAATTCAATCTTTATTCGAGCAAGGAGTAAAACAGTTGGAGTCGCCGGATTGTGAGGGTGCGATCGCCACCTTCGATCGACTATTGGAACTCGACTCCAATCACACCGATGCCCTTGGTTGTCGCGGTGTGGCTTTGGGCCGGTTAAAGCGTTACGCAGAGTGCATCGACAGCTTCAACCGCGCGATCGAACTTAAGCCCCTCGACCGTCATTCCTTGCTCAACCGAGGTATAGCCCTATCAGAATGGGGCAAAGACCAAGAAGCAATGATTAGTTTTGATCAACTGCTGTTGTACTACCCTCACGATTACCTAGGCTGGGAAAGCAAAGCCAATTCCCTCGCGACCTTAGAGCGGTATTCTGAAGCTCTCAACTGTTACGATCGCGCCCTCGAATTCCACCCCACCTACTATAAAGCCTTTGCCAACCGGGGAAATGTTTTAGTTTGCCTCAAACGCTTTAAAGCAGCACTTCGCAGTTACGATCGAGCTTTAGAAATCAAGTCCGACGATCCAGATGTTTGGTTCAATCGCGGCTGCGGGTTCATGGCGTGGGAGAAATTTCCAGAAGCATTAGAAAGTTTTGAAAGTGCGATCGCCATCAACCCCAATCATACGTCATCGTGGGTAAATCGGGGCAATATGCTGGCTAAGTTGGGTAGAGAAAAAGAGTGTTTGGAGGCCTGCGAACGAGCCGTAGAAATCAATCCCAACTGTACCCAAGCTTGGAACAACTACGCGCTAGCACTGCGACGTTTGGGACGAGTGAAAGAGGCGATCGCCTCCTACGACAAATCCCTGGTTTGCGACTCCCAAAACTACGAAGCTTGGGACAACCGGGGCTACGCTTTAGCTAAAATCGGCAAATATAAAGAAGCTCACAAAAGTATCGATATGTCCCTGGAAGTAAAGCCAGACCATGCCAACGGGATCTATAACAAAGGCTATTGCTATGCTTGGGAAGGTAAAACAACTTTAGCTGTAGATTGCATCGCTAGGGCGATCGAACTCAACCGATCCAAATACCTCAGCCTCGCTCAAACTGACCCGGACTTAAAGCCTTTGCATAAAAACAAGCGCTTTCAAAAGTTGTTAGGAAAAACGTTTTGAGCCATCATCTCAGAAACTCGGCGGTTGAAACCGCGACTATACAAACGAAGTTTGCCTCCGCAGACTAAGACAGAGAAAGAAAGAGAGTGTGTGGGAGTAATTCTACAATCTAAAATCTCAAATCGGTTGACCAATCCTTCCCACCCAATTCCGAATACTTCCAGGTAGAATTCTCTTCCCAACCCTAGGGGGGATATCTCCACAAGCGTTTCGAGCGAGAATTTGTAAAGATTGAAAATATAAGTAGAGGACAACCCCCATGAACTTTTCTATACAATCTGTTTACAACTGGTATCGCGAAACCCTCCGTAACCCCAAGTACCGCTGGTGGATTATTCTCGGAACCCTGGCATATCTGGTAAGCCCGATCGACATTGCGCCGGATTTCCTTCCCGTCATCGGACAAATTGACGATGTGGCAATTGCTGTGCTACTGATTTCCGAAATTTCCCAAATGTCGATCGACTATTTTAAATCCCGCCAGACTCAGACAGCCTCAACATCTGAAACCACCGGCAGTCCTTCTGAAGCTAAAGGTAGCACCGTTGACGTAGATGCAGTTTCTATGTGACAGACTGCCAAAAGTAATCACGATTTATAACCCCGACTTCTTGAAGAAGTCGGGGTTATTGTTTTTTAAATGATAACTGCTCAGAAAGTGCTCGAAAACTGGTAATTTTGAAAGTGGCAAATCAGTCAGATAATGGTAGAGTGCGCAGTATGCACCCTACATATAGCGGTTCTGCGTAAGTCCTGTCAGTATCACCAACAAATTTTTATAGATGAAATTTAGCGAAATCCTAGAAAAACTTAACTTAGCCAGCAGTCACAGCCTAAAAGCCTCAAGTGCTACCGATCAAGAAATTGCAGGTACCGCGCCAGTCGATGAAGCCACATCGGGGACAATCAGTTACATAGAAGGTGCTAAATTTGCCTCTCATACAGCCTCGACAAATGCTTCGGCTTTAATTTTACCCTTAGATGAAAGCCTGCAAGCGAAGTGTGACGATCGCAATATAGCTTGGATAGCCGCCGCAGATCCGCGATTGCTGTTTGCTCAAACGATCGCCCTTTTCTATCAACCATTTCGCCCAGCATCCGAAATTCATCCCTCAGCTACAGTTCACCCCCTAGCAGAAATTGGGGAAAATGTCTACATCGGCCCCCACGCGGTTATTCAAGCCGGAGTCAAAATTGGCGCAGGTGTTTGTATTCACCCAAATGTCGTAATTTATCCAGATGCGGTAATTGGCGAAGGCACTGTTTTACACGCTAACTGTGTCATTCACGAACGTACTCGCATCGGGGCAAATTGCGTGATTCATAGTGGTGCAGCGATCGGTTCTGAAGGTTTTGGGTTCGTGCCGACAGCCTCCGGGTGGGTGAAAATGGAGCAGTCTGGATGCACGGTATTGGAAGAGAGCGTTGAGGTGGGATGCAACAGCACGATCGACAGACCCGCTGTTGGAGAAACTCGCATCGGCCAAAATACCAAGATTGACAATTTAGTACACGTCGGCCACGGCTGTCAAATTGGGAAAAATTGCGCGTTTGCCGCTCAAGTTGGTATGGCGGGCGGAGTAAAAATTGGCAACAATGTAATTTTGGCTGGTCAAGCGGGAATTGCCAATCAAGCTAAAATTGGAGATGGGGCGATCGCCACAGCCAAAGCCGGAATTCACAGCGATGTACCCGCAGGGGCGATCGTGACTGGTGTCCCTGCAATTCCCCACAAACTATTTCTGAAAGCCGCAGCCGTCTACAACCGTTTGCCAGAAATGTACCAATCTTTGAGGCAAATTCAGCGCAAGCTCGATCGGTAATTATTAGTTATATACTTAAGCATCGGGATTCATTCTTGTATAATGTCAAGTTCTGTAGGGCGGATTCACGAGTATTCTTAATTTTAAAGCCCACAGCTTTATAAACGCGCCCCGCCCATATAAGTACGAATCAACCGGACATGATATCACCTGTTAAAAGAAGAAGATTTAACGATCGCCCGCAACGAATTTTCGACGGTTTGAGAGTCTTCTTCACACGCGCGTGACAGGACACACTTAATTCAGTATACCGAAATTATTGACTATCCATTTTAGAGCTAGTCGCAAAGAGAGCGATCGTTCTGTAAATTCGGGTTATTTTTCAGATAATCCCGTGCTTTCCCACAACCGACATCTAAAAGTTCATCGAGATTCATACTCCAAAGCAAGAGTTTACGATAATAGCCATTATCTTTGCCCCCAATCCAGGCAAAAATCTGCTTCCCATCAGAGTTGAAGCTGATGTTATCACCAGTAAAACTTTCCTGTTTAAAGCTTTTTAGCATTGTCCCATCGCGGCTCCAAATTTTCACCGTACCGCTAGTATCAGCCGAGGCAAGCATCTGACCATTGGGGCTGAAACTCAGACTTTTAACAGGCGCACTGTGTCCTGATAGGCGATGCTCAAGCTTGCCACTTTGATAATCCCAGAGGATAACAGTGCTGTCATCGCTAGCTGAGGCAATTGTTGAACTATTACGATCGAAAATTACATCCCGAACAGGGCTTTTATGTTTTTCAAGAGTTTTAATAAATCCACCTTGCGAGTCCCAAATATTCACGTTTTTGTCATCGCTCGCAGAGGCAAGTATCTTACCATTTGGACTAAAACGGATGCGATTCACTTTATCTGTATGCTCGTTTAAAATCTTCTGTGTATTACCATCAAAATCCCACAGTCTCACTGTTTTGTCATCGCTAGCAGAGGCAAGCATTTGACTGGTAGGACTAAAACTGACACTATTAATGCGATCGCGATGTCCTTTTAATGTGGCAACTATCTTTTTGTGTTCGCTATTCCAGAGTTGCACCACATCTTCAACACCGGAAACAGCAAATGTCTTGCCATCCGCTCCGAAGTCCACACGTTCAACCCGATTCCCGTGTCCCTTAAGAGTTAGAATCGGCGTACCGTCACTCTGCCAAAGCTTGACGGTATTATCTTTGTCCGCAGTGGCAAGCATCTTACTATTCGGACTAAAACTGACTAAAGTAATTTTACTGCGATGTCCCTTTAGGGATTGAATCAGCTTGCCATTACTGTTCCAAAGGTTGACTGCATTATTCCGATCGACAGAAGCAATTAATCTTCCATCTAGACTAACACTAATGTTGGGAACGTCATCCCCGTCATTTTTAATAGTTCTAATTACCCCACCTGCTCTGTTGTAAAGTTTGACGTTATCCTTAGCTATCAATATAATCGTTGTGCTGTCAGGACTGAAACTAATTTCAGCAGAATCATCGCTATTGTCTGCGAGAGTCGCGATTTCTTTACCGTCAATACCCCAAAGTTTGACACTCCTAAAATCAACTGATACAACCAGTTGGCTGTCAAGGCTAAAACTGACATTGAATGTTTTTGGGAAAGTGGTAATCAAAGCCCCATTCCGCCTCCAAAGTTTCACCTTGTAATCGGAACTCGTGGTAGCAATAATCTGACTGTTGGGGCTGAAAATCGCCCTATTAACTTGCCCCTGATTCCCCTTGAGGGTGTGAATCACTTTTCCATTTCGATCCCAAAGTTGCACGTCATTGTAATTGCTAGGGACAAATAACATCTGACTGTCGGGGCTGAATCTTACTTGGATTTCATCAGAAGAAGTTGATCGACTTAATCTGCCGATAGACTTTTCAATTGTTTGAATCAGTAAACCGTCGCGATTCCATAACTTCACGGTGTCATCCAAACTGACAGTAGCAATAAGCTGACTGTCAGGACTAAAAATAACTTCTGAAATCTTCTTTGTGTGACCTTGCAAAGTGCCGATCAACTTGCCATCATGGTGCCACAGCTTTGCTATATTGTCTTGGCTGACAGTAGCCACCAGCCGACTGTTAGGACTAAAAATTACCTTAGTAATGCGTGTTTTGTGACCTGGCAGATTTCCAATTAGCGTGCCATCCGTTCTCCACAGCTTGGCTGTATTATTTCGGTCTACAGTAACCATCAGCTTACTATCAGGACTGACCTCGGGAAATGACGAATTCAGCTCAAAGGTATTCAGTAATTTTTCTGTACTGTTCCAGAGTTTAGTCGTCACCTGAGTACCCATTAAAGCAATTACCTTACCGTCAGGACTGAAACTTACGTTGTCCATGCGATCGGAAAGTTCTAGGGATTTTTTTACTGTGCCGTCGCTGTTCCAAAATTTCAACAGGTTCTCATCAAGAGAGACGGGAAAATTGTCAGGGCTAAACCCTACAAGATTGCTTGTATTCATTCGCTCTTCATGGATATCAAAAGCCTCTGAATCCAGATTCACCAATTTCACTATATTGTCCTCACTCGCTAAGGCAATAGTTTTAGCATCAGGGCTGATGCTGCCAGCCGTCGGAATGGGAAGGCGAAAATCTGCTGTTAACGGTTCAATTGTACTACCTTTTATATTCAAAATATTCACCCTATTCCATCGATCAAAAGCGATCAGTAACTTACCATCTGGACTGAAACTAGCGAAAAAAGGACTATTTGAGGCTAGATTGTTAGATGTTGTGAGTAAAATACCATCAATTTTCCATATTTTCAGGGTATAGTCCCTACTAGCTACCCTCAAAGTTTTGCTATCTCGATCGAATGCTATGTCAAGAACGCCTGGACTATCGATAGTTTGAAGTTTCTTGCCATCTAAACTCCACAGTTTGATAGTACCATCCTCACTAGCTGAAGCAATAGTTTGACCGTCGGGGCTAAAACGCACGATGTTAACAGTAGAATTATGCCCTTCAAGCTTTTTCATCTGAGTGCCATCGATTTTCCAAAGTCTTACAGTATTGTCCCTGCTAGCAGAAACAATCGTCTTACCGTCAGGACTAAAGCGAATATTTGTTACCCAATCGCCGTGTCCTGTTAAAGTTGTAATTAATGTGCCATTCAGACGCCACAGGTAAATTTTATTATCCTTGTTTCCAGCAGCAACGATTTGACTGTCGGGGCTAAAGGCAACGCTAGTAAATTCATTTCTATATTTTCCTTGTAAAGCAGATTTTTTCTCACTCCCATCGCGGTTCCAAAGTTTCACAGTTTTATCTTTACTACTAGAAGCAATAAATTTGCCATCAGGGCTAAAACTAATATTTGTAATAGTATCGGTATGTCCCTCCAATCGGTTGCGCTCTTTTACGCTGTAAACAACCTCCTGTAATCTTGTCACTACTTGATTCTTAGTATTCGGTTCTACTCTCCATCCGTGTTTAAGCTTTTTCCCAGCTTTTAAACCTTCTACTAGCGCCTCTAACTCTTTATCTGAAGCGAACAAAGATTCGGAATTAGCGCTAATTTGCTTTAGTTCAGCATTGGTTTCACCGATTTTCGCTGCAACTCCAAATACCCCTGCGAGAACTGCGAGAACTGCCATCATCGCCCCGCCGGTCATTGCCAGTTTTAATTGTCGTTTCAGTACCAGATTTAACTCAGCTTCACTACGCTTTCTTTGCGCTCTTTCTTTTTCCAATTCTTCAATCAGTTCGTTATTCTTTTGCCGCCGCACGAAATCAGCTAAATAATCGTGAACCAGTTGATAGCGATTGTTGGGAAAACTAGGTAACAGCAATACCAACCCCGATTTAACAAAAATTTCTAGAACTAACTCTAGGTGACTGATATCTGTTAGTAAGTCTTCTAAACTTTTTTTTAGATCGTTGCGAGTTCTGAGGGGACGAGTGCTATTTTCATCTGTTAGCAGCCACAAAACAAGTTCAGCAAGCTGCTTGTTTTCCGAACCGCAGTCTTTAACAACTTCTTGTAAAAATCTCGCTACCAGTTCTGCTTTGGGCCCTTTTTTTTGATATTCGGCTAGGGTCGTAATCTTCTCCGATTGTAATTGTGCGCCTACAATTTGCAGTTCGACTGGACGCACTTCGTTAACTTCGCCTGCTAAATCTTTGACAAGTTCGTCAATCAAAGCAGGTTCTAACTCAAACTGAGTTTTTTCAGTTAAACTTTGAATAACTAACTTTGCCTCATCTGGCTTAAAGTTTCCTAAGTAAAAAAGAATATTTTTGTCTAAAATATTATTATGAATTATATCAAAATCAGTGAATCGCGTACACTCTAGTAAATAATGCAGGTAATCTTCTCGAAGAGAAAGGATGACTTTTACATAGGGGATATCCAAACAATCGCCCAAAAAATCATAAAACTTTTTTCTTTGTCTGCTGTCTTTACAAATAAAGAAAAATTCTTCAAATTGGTCAAAAATGAGAATCGTTAACAGATTATAATCCGCATTTTTGCGTAACTGAGCGAGCAGAGAGTCTGTTAAACTCAAGGTAGGAGAGTTAAGCCCAACATCAGAACCATCATCTGCTCTTGATTCGATATTAAAAAGGGTTAAAGAAAATCTTTTTTGAATCTCGATCGATTCCTTTGCCAAACACTTAGCCAATTCATCAGCCCAATCTGCATAAACCTGCTGTAAAACCGTCAGAACACTGCGGGCATTTATCGGGTTTTGCTTCAAAGCAGGGATTAGTCCAGCCTGCTCGATCGAGCTTTTGCCTACTCCTGATTCTCCGTGGATAATTGTCAGTTTGCAGTCATCTCGATCGATCCTTTCCAGCAAGCGTTCGACACTGTGCAAGCGTCCCGAAGAGGCGATTTCCTGGGCAACTTCGTCTGGCGATGCAGCAGCAGGTAACGCTGGGTTGGCAATCTGTTGTTTTGGCTGCAACCTCCCTGCACCGATAAAAGCTCGAAAACCAAACTGACTTTCGATCGCCTGTCGCTCTTGTTTAATATGAAAAGCATTGAGGTATTGTCCTTGTTGGAAATAGTTTTCTCGCAAATTTGTCAAAATCTGGATGTAAAGCTCTGGGTCATATTGAGGTTTGGTTTGATTTCTGGCAGTTTCTAAAGTAGAAATTGCCTCTAATACCTGACCGAGTTGCTGTTGTGATTTTGCTAGGGAAAATAAATACCAACCCTGATGAAAAGAAAGTTCTAAATCCAATAAAATACTTTGTTCCGGTGATGGATTTGATATAGTTTTTGTAGCATCACTTAGCACACTCAGAGCCTGCCCGGCCGCTTGTTTTGCCTCAATCCACAAGGATTTAGACAATGCCACTTCAGCAATAAAGCCAAGAACTCGCGCTTGTCTGAATTGGTCATAATGGGTTTGATGGAGAACTAAGGCTTTTTGCGCCACCAGTTCTAGTTCCGGCCAATGTTTCAGCCGATGCAGCACCTCTGCCAAAAAATTGATAAATTTAGCTGCTAAGTCTGGTCGATCGGCTTGTTCAAAAGCCTCTATTGACTGCTGAAAATACTCTCGGGCGCGATCGGCAGCTTGCTGATGCTCCACCCGATTTCGCGCTGCATAATTCCGCCACCACAGTCCAATATAAAATAGTAAAAGTCCGCAACGCTGGCGATCGCCGATTTGCTGCCACAAAGCCAAACTCTGCTCGTAATGGTGGCGAGATGCAACATCGGAATTATCCGCGATTCTACCCAAGATAAATTCCAAACCCGCTTCTAATTCTGGCTCTAACGTCACCCCTCGATCTTGCAATTCTTCACGAGCTGACTTGAGTTCAGCACAACGCGCAGAACCCTTCTCAAGATCGAGTGCAGCATTATCTAAAAATACGTCTTCGCGACAATTTAAAACCTTAGCAAAAACCTCATCAATAGTTTGCTGAATCAATTGAATTAACTCATCCACAATCATTTGAAACTCCACCGTCGTCGCCCAACTGTAGAAATCTGGAATCAACCGAATTAGCTTGTGCAAGATGGCATCTGTCACCCACAACACTACAGGAAAAGTAAAGTTGCGAAACTCTTCTCGGATCTGATTTGTCGCCGTCAAAACCGGGTCGATTTCGCGCACTGACTCCAGACCAACTATCATTAGTGCATTAGGTTGTTCTGTACCCAGTTCTTCTGTAATCCTGGTGTAGAGAGTTTGAACGGACTTTTCTAGCACCAATTCCCGCATCTGAACCGGACATTGTTCCCGCAACTGTTGCACAACTTGTTCCCGCAATGTTCTGTAGTTACAAACGACCAAAATTAAGGAAAACTCTTCCTGAAAGCAAGTAATTCCACGAATCAGAGTTTTCAAAGATTCTTGATTGATTTGGATTATTTCGGCTTGCGAATCATTCATAATTGCAACTCCTTTGCCTCTGCTAAAATTGGGTTTATATCAAACCAACTCTCATCTGAATCGCGATACTCAAACACAAACAAACTCCGCAGCAGTGTTTGATATTCTTCCTCACCTCTAACAGTTTTCTGTTGCGCTACCAGCCGTAGCAGTTCCCATTCGTGAGGCGTGATTGCTTTACTCAGTTCGCTGCGCCGCTGGCTAATGACTCGCTCTACCAAATCGCGGGAAAAAGGCGGGTCGTCTTTTTTCATACAGCTATTAAGCAGCACTAACAAGTTTCGCACATGACCGCCACTGACTTGACAGAGGTAATCTAACGTTTCTGATGCGTCAAACACTTCTGAGATTAAGTTGATGCGTTGCTCTAAATCTACATTAGGGAAAGCTCTTGCAAGAATCATTTGTCGGAGCAAAGCAATGCCTTCAGAGCATAAACTACCATCTCGTTCGCGCACTCGCACCATCGGTAACAGTTGAGGATCTGAGCCAAAGCGATTAGTCAAATTTTCTTTTTCATTGGAGAAAGCTAGAACTAAGGGGACGGTGTAGACAACGTGGCACTTAAGTTTATTGAGTTGTTCTCCTCGGTCTACAAACAGGTACTCAGGTTGAGTTCTTCCTGATGATCTTTGCCTGTTATCAATCCGGTCTAAATTGTCAACAATCACGACCAATCCGGCTTTTCCTTGCTGCTTTAGCTAATTTTGAGCGGGTTCAATTAGCTCCTGATTAATGGCTTCTAAGATGTTATTGACTCGCGGCTCCAAGTGTTGTCTTAACAGAGAGCGAATATCTTTACTATCCTTGGCTTTAGTGGTGATTTCTCCGATTCCTACTGCTAGGGAAAACTTTCCGGGTTCGGCATTGATCCCGATATCGCCCACAACAGGAACTTTAGCTTTAATTCCGGTGACTTCGGAGTTTAAAAGGTTGGCAGCTCCTTGGAGTAAATTCTGGAAACGGGTTGGTTGGAGTTGGATCTGAGCTGCCTCCAAACTGTGGCTGACTTGACGGGCGATCGCCAGTAAGATATCGGTAATATCCACATCTGCCATATCTAAGTCTTGAGAAGACTCGAAATAGACTACGTGGAAGCTTTTTTGTTCTAACTCTGCTTTTAGTCGCGATAATTCAGTGGATTTACCGCAACCGATATGTCCGGTGAATAACTGACAATTTGGCTCATCTTCAGAGAAGACGATCGCGCGGCCGAGTTCTTTGATGAGATTGCTTCCTCGCACTGCTGAAAAATCGATGTAATACTGTCGATCTTCAGGTTTGCTGATATCGAGAGTGCGACTGGGATTGGATGCTTTAAAAAATCTGTGTAAATCTAGTGCCATCAAACCTCACTTATAAGTAGTTAAGCAAAATTAATTACATAATTATTTCCAAATTCTTTAAGAATTTT
>ENA-OBIO01000282-OBIO01000282.1-metagenomes-genome-assembly--contig:-NODE-282-length-29863-cov-27.5574_pt1 | contig 29863 bp, 26 predicted proteins | sample MGYA00153383_OBIO01 | MGnify analysis MGYA00153383 | reverse complement strand
TGCTTTCATTGGTGTATTTTTTAATCTATTCTTATTGTACCTCATAACACCCGGAAGTGCTGTATCATCGAAAATCTGGGAGCGACGCACCCTACTTACTACTTGATTGTAGATACTGTAGGGTGCGTCGCAATTAACAATCTGTAATTATCATCGAAAATCTGGGAGCGACGCACCCTACTTACTTAGGGAGGGGAGGGTATTGTTTAATAAACTGAGTTGATGAAAATCTTGTTAAAAAAATTCGCCTTAAAAAAGCAGGATTACCGATTGACAGGGCTGGACTTCTCATGGTATATTTTAGATAATGGGAGTGGATACATTAATTTTATTTTTGTCACCACTCCCATTATTAAATTGTACTTAATTGGCTAGCCAAAGTCAAGCTTTTTACCCTCAAAAAAATGGCGATTTTTTTAAATTCAATCAATAGAAATTAATTTGCCCCTATGATTAATTCCCCGTTCCCCTCAATTACTTCGCCAATTTCAAAAGCACCAATTCCTTGAGATTCAAACCATTTAATGGTCTGTTCTACTTCCCGGCGATCGACCAATACGACAAATCCAATCCCCATATTAAAAGTATTGAACATATCTGCGGCGGCGACTTGACCAGCTTCAGCAATCCAGTCAAAGATTGGCAAACTCGGCCAGCTATTAGTTTGAATTGTGACAGATTGATTGGCTGCTAAACAGCGGGGCAAATTCTCCGGCAAACCGCCACCAGTAATGTGCGCCATACCGTGAATTTCTAAACCGCTGTTAATTGCTGCGAGGACTGGCTTCACATAAATTGTAGTGGGAGTTAAGAGGACTTCGCCCAAACTTTTGCCGCCCAATTTTTCGGGTTGGGAATTCCAATCAAAACCCAAATCGCCTGCAATTTTTCTCACCAAACTAAAACCATTGCTGTGAACGCCCGAACTTGCCAGCCCCACGGCCACATCTCCGACTTTAACCCGCGAACCGTCTAACAATTTGCTCTTTTCGACAATTCCCACGCAAAACCCAGCCAAATCGTACTCACCCGCTTGGTAAAAACCCGGCATCTCGGCTGTTTCCCCGCCCAACAAAGCACAGCCAGCTTGTTTGCAACCATCCACAATACCAGCAACCACAGCAGCTAATTGTTCAGGATTTAACTTTCCCGTCGCCAAATAATCGAGAAAAAATAGCGGTTCCGCCCCGGATGTAAGTACGTCGTTGACACACATCGCTACCAAGTCGATACCTACCGTGTCGTGCCGATCGAGCTCGTGGGCCAATTTCAACTTAGTCCCAACACCGTCAGTGCCCGAAACCATAATCGGCTCTTTTAAACCCTCCGGGACGCTAAAAAACCCGCTAAATCCGCCGAATCCGCCCAAAACACCCGATCGGTGGGTGCTTTTGACCATACTGCCGATGCGATCGACAAAAGCTCTGCCCGCCTTAACATCCACACCTGCTTCTCGATAATCCATAAGTCCGCCAAATCGATTTCTAGTTTTTAGTGTATGCCCATAACAGTTGACAAACAGCTTTTTTTAGACTAGCCATTCGACACCCACAAAATACAATAATTTTTTGTAAATTTTTGTAAATTTTTCTGGAATTGCTGAAACGGCGGCAAGCACTGGAATTGAAGCATTTTTTGAGAGCGATTTTTGAGGATATTTGATGAAAATTTGGTGAAAATGGCGATCGTAGCGATCCCCAACCGCAAAAGTTTGTGGTAGTCTGTTGCAGTTCGTGAACAAAACACAAATTGCGAATCGAGCATGAGTTGTCAAATATCAGGGAAGCTTCCGCCAATTTTTTTTTTGGGCTGAAGCATTAAAGCAAAAATGCACCCGGATACTTTGCTTTGACTTTCGGGGGAATGGCGAAGGGCAAGAAGAGAGAAATCCTTGAAACCCTAGTCATTAGGCTAATCCTCCAATCTCGATTGGCAATGGCTTTCACAAAAATGGACGTATGAAGGAAAAATTTGTTGGTGGTCTACTCGCTATCCTGTTAGTTCCTGTGGTAGGAACGGCATCTTCTTGTCACGCACAAGCAACAACAGATGTCGTCAAGCAAAACTCTCAGGCTTACAAGCAAGTAATTGCCACCCAACCGTCTCCGCAGTTAAACGCGACTGGGGTAGAAGCACAAAAAGTCGGACAGTACCAAGCAAGGGCTGAAATTGTCCAAGACTCGATCGTCAAAATCCAGCCCCACGAATTGGGCGGGCGACAAGCAGCAACAGTTTACGTACGAAATATTCCAGTCATCACCTTTCTGAACCCAAGTTCCGAAACAAACACCAAAATGGGAGAAAGTGGCGACAGCTCGAAGAGTGCTAGCAGTCAGTCAAAAGTAGCGGGCGCGAAAGAAAATCCCAAAACCGAAAACATCGCCAGCAACGAAAGCAACCAAGAACCAGATCCAGTGTGGCGGGCATCCAGCTTAGCAGCAAGACTCAACCAGCTAGCCCGCAACAACATCGATCCGAACAGCATTACAGTCAAGTGGGAAAAAGCCGATCGCTACACGATCCAAGCAAACGGCGAGGACTTGGTAAACATCAATGCCGAAACCATCCTCCCCGACACCACCAACGACTTTAGCCGAGATGCCCTGCAAGTAACCAATCGCCTCCGCAGGCTTCTGGGCAACGCCCCACCCCTGCAAGAAGTAGCAGGTCAACCCCAACCAGAAGCCCCCGTGCTGTCTCTGGGCCCAGTTCAAGTGCGGCTCAGCGGCTGGGCTTCCTGGTACGGCCCGGGATTTGACGGCAACCTCAGCGCCAGCGGCGAGCGTTTCAACCAAAATGCCTTGACCGCGGCCCACCGCCACTTGCCCTTCGGCACCCTAGTCATGGTGAGAAATCTGGACAACGGCCGATCGGTAGTCGTGCGCATTAACGATCGCGGGCCCTATGTGGGCGATCGACTAATTGACCTATCTGCCGGCGCGGCCAACGTGCTGGGAATGATGAGCAGCGGCGTTGCGAGAGTCGAAATCGAAGTAATCGAACCGAAGCAGCAAACAACTGTTGGACGGTGAACGGGTAAACTAAGGCACAATACAAACGAATGCCTTCAGGAGTTTATCGGTGCGCCTGTTTACTACGATTGCAGCACTTCGCTGCTACTTAAATTTACAAAAGTCTGCGGCATCGCATCTACAAATCGGTTTAGTGCCGACAATGGGAGCTTTGCATAGCGGACATTTGAGCTTAATCCAGCGGGCTAGACAAGATAATGCGATCGTCCTGGTCAGCATTTTTGTCAACCCGCTGCAATTTGGGCCAACAGAAGATTTTCAAGATTATCCCCGGAATTTCGAGCAAGACCGGCTGCTGTGCGAACAAGCTGGGGTTGATGCCATATTTGCTCCCTCAGCAACAACAATGTTCGGGAACCAAACGGTCGATCGCACTGAAACAGAGAAAACAGCCGAAAAACAGATAGAGATTCAGGTTTCATCCTTAACTCAAGTAGTGCCACCGCCGATGATGACATCGGTTTTGTGTGGGAAGTCAAGGCCTGGTCATTTTCAGGGAGTCGCGGCGATTGTGACCAAACTTTTGAGCTTGGTGCAGCCGACAAGAGCTTATTTCGGTCAAAAAGACGCGCAGCAGCTAGCAATTATCCGCAAGCTGGTTTTTGATTTTAACTTGCCTGTAGAGATTGTTGCTTGTCCGATCGCCCGCGAAGAATCAGGACTGGCAATGAGTTCTCGAAATCAGTATTTAACAACAGAGCAAAAACAGCAAGCCTGCGTACTCTACCGCGCGCTGCAACAAGCCTCAAAAACTTTTGCTTTAGGCGACCGCACCGCAGCAACCGTACTCGCTGTCGCCCGCGCAGAAGTCGCTGGAGAGCCTGCAATTAAGCTCGAATATGCCGAACTCGTCGATCCCGACAGTTTGATACCGTTGCAGGTTGTAGAGACATCGGGACTGTTAGCTGTAGCAGCCAGAGTCGGCTCTACTCGGTTGATTGACAATATAATTTTGAGGAACCGCCGCCCAATTGTGGCGATCGACGGCCCAGCGGGAGCAGGCAAATCGACGGTAACTCGTCAAGCCGCAAAAGTTCTGGGGTTGTGTTATCTGGATACTGGCGCGATGTATCGGGCGCTGACTTGGCTAGCATTGAAAACAAACACGCCGATGTCCGACGAATGTGCGATCGCCGAATTAATCAGTTGCAGCTATTTAGAATATCACCTCGATCCGGCATCTTTGAGCCTGAAGATCAACGGCGAAGACGTAACCGAGGCAATTCGCAGTGTAGAAGTGACATCCCGCGTCTCAGAAATGGCGGCGATTCTGATCGTGCGAGAGTTTTTGGTAGACGAGCAGCGGCGCTGTGGCATCAAAGGCGGAATTGTGGCAGAAGGCCGCGATATCGGCACTAACGTGTTTCCCGATGCGGAACTCAAGATTTTTTTGACAGCTTCGGTACAAGAGCGAGCGCGCAGGCGGCTGTTACAACTTAAAGAGACCGATCGGGCTAATATTAGCTTGGCACAGTTGGAACAAGACATTGCACTGCGGGACGAAAAGGACAGCACCCGCAAGATTGCACCTTTGCTCCAAGCAGCCGATGCTGTCGAAATTCAAACAGACAATCTGACAGTTGACGAAGTTATCGATCAAATTGTCGGCTTGTACCAAGAGAGAATCGGCCCGAAAAGTTAATTTTGGGGCGCTTCGGGCGATCGGCCACGGTCTGAAATCCGGTTAAGCTCCTATTTTGTAGCGTCAAGTAGGGACGCGGCTGCTAGGCTGAGCAGGGGGAATATAGGGTGTCATTAACCGGATTAGAGTGCCGTCTCCCTTAGTGTGGGAAAATTTCAACCATCTACGGTTTTTATGGATAGACGATGTTTCTGACGCACAAGTCTTGAATTATTTATCCTGACGGACTTCCGTGCGATCGGTTATTTGGAGTAGCCTTTGACAGGGCAATCCGATTTAAAATTATGCTTTTAAGTGTGGATTAACTTAATATCAACATAAAATCTACAATTAGCCATGCAAGGTGTGAAGGAGATAATGACGTGACAAAAATGAATCTGCTTTTGAGGCGGCGAAGAAAATTAATCGTTGCTTTTATGGCCGCAGCAGGTAGTTTTTTGCTGGGTGTGACGTTACCGATGAACTTGCGAGCAAGTGCACCAGTGGCATCAATGCAGCCCCAAGTCTTGGCTGTATCGCAGTCGCAAGAACCAAAGCCGATCGCCAATGTTAATGGGATTGCAGGGGCGATCGCCCATCGAGTTGAGTTTTCCGAACAGGCGCTAGCCCAACAGCAGGCAACCCGTTTTCAATCAGCCCTACCATCCCAGTTTAAAGGTACAATATTCCGTCAGGCGAAACTCGATCTCCAGCACAAGGCGATCGCCCTGACATTTGACGACGGCCCCTGGCCGAGAACAACTACACAAATCCTCGATATTCTCAAGAAAAACAATATTAAGGCTACATTCTTCTGGGTAGGAAGATACCTGCAAACTTATCCCGAAATTGGCAAACAAGTCGCGGCGGCCGGTCACGCGATCGGCAACCATACTTGGAATCACCAATACATTAAATATAACGAAGACGGTGCCGCTCGCGAGATCGATCGTACGTCATCGTTAATTGAGGAAGTAACAGGAGTCAAACCATCGATGTTCCGCCCGCCGGGAGGAATTTTAAACAATGGATTGGCAGCTTACGCACAGAAAAAAAATTATGCAGTTATCATGTGGTCTGCTGATTCTTTAGATTGGCGGGCAGCCACGAAATCTTTGATGGACAACGTGATGCGGCAGGCAAATTCCGGCGGCATTGTGTTAATGCACGACGGCGGCGGAAATCGATCGAGGACTGTACAAGCTTTACCCGATATTATTGCTCGATTGAGAAAAGAAGGGTACAAGTTCGTAACAGTTCCAGAGTTATTGCAGATGCAGGAACAAGATTTGAAAAAGCAGGAAACCGCACAAAAATAAAAAAATGGAAGAGTGGCAAGTTACACCATTTTTCCAGGTTTTTGTAAGTCATATCAATTCCGGCTGCGCCGGAATGACAAGCGAGGACACGGCACTGCCGTTTCCTCCGTTTAGATCATTCCGCTGAAGAGCGGATTTGATATCATTCGATCTATTTTTTAGAGCAATAGCTGAATGAATAAGGAAGAAGTAGCAACCACGCCCAGTTCCACCGGATATTCTTTTGCTAAAATCATTGCTTTTATTACCTTCTTCCTCTGCACAAATCAATCGACAATCGCTATGCTGTTGTAATAGAGCATCAGTCCGATCGCGATTGCGATCGCGTACCAGCCATGACCCAAAGTCTCAGTGCGACAGGGCTGCCCCCAGCCTTCCCGGATCACACGCAACTCCCAGAATCCGACGGTACTTTTGTGAAAAATTTCCAAGAGCATCCCCAGAGTATTTTGCTCACCGACTCCCTAGAAAGCACGCTGCAAACGCTTCATCCCGACGGACAATATGCGATCGGGCAAGATTGCGGCATCTACTGGCGCGAAACCGACCCACCAGAAAAAGGCGCCGAAGCCCCTGACTGGTTCTACGTCCCCAACGTTCCACCCTTGGTAGACGGCGAAATTCGTCGCTCTTACGTGATTTGGCGCGAGTACATGGTGCCGATAATTGCGATCGAGTTTGCCAGTGGAAATGGTTCTGATGAACGTGACAACACGCCTTTATCTCGTTTACCAGAAGGCACTACTCAGAAACCAGGGAAGTTTTGGGTATACGAACAAATCATCCGCATTCCCTACTACGCCATCTACACAATTAAAACCAGCCAACTGGAAGTCTACAATTGGGTGAATGGCCACTATGACCGATTGGAACCGAACGATCGCGGACATTACCCGATCGACCGCATGGGTATAGAGTTAGGCTTATGGGAAGGCAGCTATCAAAATCAAGCACAGCGGTGGTTGCGCTGGTGGGATAACCAGGGCAATTTGTTGCTGACGGGGAGCGAGCAAGCCCGACTCGAACGCCTCCACACCGAACAGGAACGGCAGCGGGCTGAAGCTGAAAGTCAGCGGGCGGAAGCTGAAAGTCAGCGGGCGGAAGCTGAGACTCAGCGGGCTGAAGCTGAAAGTCAGCGGGCTGAAGCTGAAAGTCAACGGGCGGAAGCTGAAAGTCAACGGGCCGACCGCGCAGAGCAAACACAACAAGATGCGATTCCGCAACTGCTGGCAATGGGTTTGACTGTCGAACAAGTTGCTCAGGCGCTTTCGCTGTCGGTGGAAGAGGTGCAGCGCTTGGGATAAAGGGCGATCGAGCTGACCATTTCCTACCCAGGAATTTGGTCTTTGTAGATACACAGGAAGTTTTCTGCATGGGTAGCCCCTAAAGCTTGAATCTCTTTCGGAAATGCACTCAGCGGGGCAATCTCTCCCTCAACACCAAACTTTTTGGCTCCAGCGGCGGTTCCTGTATGTAAATAAAGCACAACTGGTTTTAGTTCCAACCACGCACCCAAACGTCGCGCAACATCATAGGCTGTCGTTGCTCCTAAACCTTTAACACGTCCAACAACAGACTTCACCCAATCATATAAACTCTGGAAATCCTCGAAGTCTTCCCGTTGCATCTCATCAGCCAATGCAACCTCTAACCCCTCAGATAACTTATTAGCAACCCGGCATTGATGGCCGTGCATTTTTCCATGCCACAGCCGAGATATCCAAGCTCTGGCAATTGCTTGCTCCCAAGTTAATGTGTTGTCACCCCACCACCGATCTTCGATGTCATAAGAATTTTCCCATCTGTGGATGTACTCATGAACTAAAAGCTGGAGATTATTGTCATCAATAATTGGCTTTTTACTCTTGCAGGTTGGGAAAACTTTATTCATGGAATTTAGGAGTAGCTATAGCCTTTCTCAAATAGATGAAGTAGGTTGGGCCGCAAGCGAAGAGCAAAACCCAACATCTTATTTTAAATTAAGAGTTGGGTTTCGTTACCTCAACCCAACCTACATATTTGGGATTTCACTTGATTGAGAACCGTTATAGATGATTGTATCGACACCTTAATTGTAGTCACATTACAAATTTAAGCTGGAATCTAAAGGCAAATCCTGCAATTGGGAATTCACCCAAATAGTCGCCGCCAAACCCGATCGCAAAGCAGCTTCTATTTGACCTTCGCCGCACAAATCCCCCGCACAAACCAAGGGTAACGTCCCCGCAGCCGGCAAACAAGAAACAGGTAAAGGATTGCGGCAAAAAGCATAGCGCCAGCGGTGAACTTGTAACCATTCCGGCTGATTCAGCCAAGGGATTAGATGTTCAGAAGTGCGATCGAGCAATTGTTGACCGACTGCGGACAAATCGGTAGATTCCAAATACTTTTCTGCAAAATTTGCACTACTGTGAACCACAAATACAGGCTGAGCTGATTCCAATCGCTTGCTGCTATCTAAACCAATCCAAGCGAGTTCAGAATGATTGGGAAAAGCAACTGTTTTCCACTGCGGATTTAGATTGCTCAAATCAGACTCCCGTTCCGCCGGATAACCAGCCATCACAGTAATGCAAGGGTCGTAATCAACAGATCGCAATTTGTCAAGAAAATCAGATTGCAAACCAATTTCAGAATTCAAAAATATTAAAGCTTGAGGTGCGGGAATTGCCACAACCACAGCCTTAGCAATCAATTCTTGAGGCAGTTCTAAATTGTCATCAGTGACTTCTAGAGAAAGATGCCACATTTGGTTATCTGTAGTAGAAATAGCTTGGACGCGGCGGCCAAACCAAATATCTAAATCCTGGGCTAAATACTTACCGATAGCATTCATACCAGCGGGTGCCACGTAACAGGAATTAAAGGTGGAAGAAAGCTTTCCATGTTGGAATTCCCAGACAGTATCAGTCCAGAGTTTCAGGATCTGCCGATCGACCAAAACATCAATTAGCCCCTGCACCGCCTCCCCCTGCGGCTCCAGATAGCGCGCGCCGTGATCGGCCCTAGTGCCCTGTACGCGACGGGTAGCAACACGTCCCCCCGCGCCGCGAGACTTCTCAACAACCGCCACAGAATAACCAGCTTGACGTAACCGTTGAGCGCAACTCAGCCCCGCCATACCCGCACCAATCACCGCAACATCGAACATAATTAGTCCTTAGTCAGTAGTCAGTAGTCAGTAGTCAACAGTAAACCTCTTGCAAAAATCCTTTTCATTAATTGATGAGCCCGTCCTAATTATTTTTGCAAGAGGTCTAGTCAACAGTCAACAGTCAGTAGTTATTAGTTTAAAGGCTGGGGTTCGTTTCTGTGCAATATTTCAACTTGTGGCCAAGCGCTGACAGTCGTAGCTGGCGTAGACCGACGCGATCGTCCTGCGCCAAGTAGTAGAATAAGGGACAGCACGAATCTGCGATGAAGACCAGCTTAAAAAAATCCCACTGTAGGCGAATTCCCAACCTTCGGGGTTGGGTTGTCAAGCAGCAATCTAAAATCGAATAGGCGAGGACAAAATTTTGGACGAACTCAGAGCAGCATTAGAATTGACAACAGAAGCAGAATTGCAGCAACTAACAGAACTTCTGTTCAGTCGCAAGTTTAACCCTTTAGATTACGTGCAAACCCCCGCACCGATAGATGTACAAAGTCGCGATCGCGAAGCTTGGCTAGATGCCGTAGAACAGCGATTTCGCTACCTATCAGCCGATGGATTGACGGTACTCAGAGGGCGTACTGAACAAGTAACTTACAGACAAACACTGATTCAAGTTTGTCGCTATCTCAAAATTCCCTATCCCAAACAGTTGTCAACCACAGACTTAGAAGCCGAAGTATTTTTGCACCTCATGGGCCGCGCTTGGAAGCAGTTACCAGCGGCAGAAAAACGAGCATTGACAGTACGAGTGCAACGAGCGATAGTTGAGTCTAAACTCTCTGAACCTCTGCCGATTTCTGCGGAAAAAGACCCATTGGGTTTACTCTTCAAAGGTGGGAGCGCTTTAGCTGTTAGTTCGATCGTCAAACCAGTGTTGCTCAAACTAATGGCCCATCAATTTGCGCTGCACTTTGCCACCTATCAAATGGCTAAACAAGCAGTAATTACAGGTGGAACAGCAGCAGCAACCCAGTTTCAAAATTATGTCGCCATTCAGACAGCGCGACGAGGGATGGCGACAAGTGCTGCTCGCTACGGTGCGACGCGGAGCGTGTTTTCGTTTCTCGGCCCGGTGTTATGGACGTGGTTTTTAGCTGATTTGGGCTGGCGATCGATTTCAACTAATTATGCTCGGATTATCCCGACCATTTTTGCCTTAGCTCAAATTCGCTTAACGCGATCGGAATGCGTCTGGGAATTAGCGTAACGATTTTAGCTTTTAGATTTGAGATTAGGAGTGTGGTTCATCAGTTGACAGTTGACAGTTGACCTGTGACAGCTACCCATAGCCGTCGATAGAAGAGGATTGGAGCAATGAATCATTTTGTTGGATTTCCCCCTAAACGGGGAGGCTTCAGACCCAATCTTCAGGCGTGAATATCAAAAATTGGTTTAAATCAGCTCGAACACCGACTGTTAAAAACTTGAAATCTGGAATCAAAAAACATCGCGATCGCCGCCTACAAATCCCTTGGAATTTTGCTCAACTAGGGATGCTCATTTTTCCTTTAATTCCGATTTTGGGAGCTTTAGGAATCTTTCTGGGATTGGCAGGGACTAGCAAACACAAATTTCGCGAAATTTGTCGCCGCCCTGTCAATCAAGGCTTCGCACTTCTGAGCATATTGCTAGTCATAACTGCGATTTTTGCTAACAACCGCATCGAGGCTTTTATAGGGTTGTTCAACTTCTTGCCATTCTTTATATTTTTTGTAGTTTTCAGCAGTTTAATTCAAACTCCGGCTCAATTGCGACAATTATCTTGGGCGATCGTCATTAGTTCAATTCCCGTCATAATTTTGGGTTTGGGACAGCAATTTTTAGGTTGGAGTGGCATCGATTTATTGCAGCCAGTTTTTGGCTGGGTACTCGAACCAAAAGGTAATCCCCCGGGTCGCATGGCTTCTGTGTTTATGTACGCTAATATTTTAGCTTGCTATCTGACAATTGCTTTTATTTTAGCGTTGGGATTGTGGATGGGAGAAGTCAGTTGGCAGTTGTCACCAATTCCCAATTCCCGATGCCCGATGCCCAATGCCCAATTCCCAATTACCAATGCCCGATGCCCGATGCCCAATTCCCAATTCCTATTTCTAACTTTGGTAGTAGTGGGAAATGCTGTTTGTTTAATTTTTACTAATTCTCGCAATGCTTGGGGACTAGCAGTTTTGGCTAGTGTGGCTTTTGCAGTTTATGCAGGTTGGAAAAAATTATTAGCTGGGGTTTTTAGTGCTGTTGGTACAGTTTTTTTGTCGGCTTTTGGCCCGCCACCTGTGCGCCAATATTTACGAACAATTATCCCGGCTTTTTTCTGGGCGAGACTGACAGATGAGATGTTTCCAAATCGGCCGACAGCTACTTTGAGAACGACTCAATGGCAATTTGCTTGGTCGATGACTCAGCAGCGCCCTTGGACTGGTTGGGGACTGCGAAATTTTACGCCTCTCTATGAAGCTCAAATGCACGAATGGCTTGGTCATCCTCATAGTTTAATATTGATGCTGACTGCGGAAACGGGGATTCCGATAACGCTGTTTTTTTTGGGTTTAGTTGGCTGGATTTTGGCTAGGGGTGTTTTACTTTTGATGAATTGGCGATCGCATTTTCCTGTAGATACTCAACAACAAGAAATAGAGGAAAATGCAATATCCAATATCACAAATCGGGTTATTTGTCAAGATGTAAATTCAGGCGATCGGCTAATTTTCTTCAGTTATTTATTAGCTTTCGCCGCCTGCACGCTGTTTAACACTGTAGATGTGACACTGTTTGATTTGCGACTTAATACCATAAGCTGGCTACTCCTAGCAGCGATTAGCGGAGTCTCCGAAGCTTTAGTTTCATTGTCTAGAAAAGAAGCACGACAAGGATTTTGACACAGATACACGGATGACTTGAATCATTTGACTATTTGCCACATTAAACAAGATTGCAAAAATCAAAAATACATCTGCGTCCATCAGCGTTTATCCGCCTTCATCTGCGGTAAAAAATAGAGAATCTGTACTTTTGCAATCTTGTCTAGTGCTATATTTGCCTTATTCCACCGTCACCGACTTCGCCAAATTGCGCGGCTGATCCACATCCAAACCCCGTCGTGCAGCAATATGATAAGCCAACAATTGTAGTGGAATAACTGTCACAATTGGCGACAATAATTCATCCACCAAAGGTACTGGCAAAATGTGGTCAAAAATATCAACTTCCGCCGCACCTTCCTTGGGCGTAACCCCAATTAAACGAGCATCCCTGGCCTTTGCTTCCTGAGCGTTGGAAAGCACCTTTTCGTAGACGCTACCGGGCATTGCGATCGCCACTACAGGCACTTTCGCGTCCAAAAGCGCGATCGGGCCGTGCTTCATCTCACCCGCTGGATATCCTTCAGCGTGAATATAACTAACTTCCTTAAGTTTCAGCGCCCCTTCCAAAGCTATTGGAAAGTTAATTCCCCGCCCCAAAAAGATAAAATCTTGAGTTTCAGTAAACTGCTGAGACAATTCTTCGACATACTTTTCTTGAATCTCCAAAAACTTTTCAATTACTGCCGGTAACTGGCGCAATCCTGCAATAATTTCTGCCAATCTCTCGGTACTGATAGTTTTTCGTTGATGTGCCAAATCCAAGGCTAAGAAATAGAATGCCATCAACTGAGAGACAAAAGTTTTAGTGGCAGCAACGCCAATTTCTATGCCAGCATGGGTGTGAATAATGTGCGGCATCATGTGGGCGATCGAACTTTCTGTCCTATTAGTAATCCCTAACATTCTCGCCCGATATTTATCCGTAAAACCCGCACGGCGCTGCTGTTCCATTCCCAAAGCGGCTAGTGTATCCGCCGTTTCTCCAGACTGAGTTACCCCAATAATTAAAGTATTTGCTGTCAGTGGTGCGGGTGCATAGCGATATTCAGAAGCGTACTGTACCGAAGTTGGAATATTAGCTAACTGTTCTAACAAATATTTGCCAATTAGCGAGGCGTGCCAGCTCGTTCCGCAGGCGAGAATTGAAATTTGTTCGACATCGGCACAAAGTTCTTTTGGCAAGTTGAGATTAATCGGAGAGCCTGTACTTTCTGGATTCCAGTCGTTGTCTAAATGGGCCTCCAAACAAGCTCGCACAACAGCCGGCTGTTCGTATATTTCCTTGTGCATGAAGTGTTTGAAGCCCTGTTTCTCGACTGAAACTGGACTCCACCCGAGGATGCGCGGGCTTTTTTTCAGCCTTTGCCCTGCAAAGCTGTAAACTTCAACTCCCATCGGAGTTAGCCTTGCCAGTTCGCCATTTTCTAGAGACAAAACAGCGCGGGTGTGAGATATTAAGGCTGGCGTGTCGGAAGCGCAGAAAAATTCGCCAGCACCAAAGCCAATTACCAAAGGAGCTTGCTGTCTGGCGACAATTAATTCGTCGGGAAAGTCTGCACAAATAACTGCGATCGCAAAAGCTCCTTCTAATCTATTTACCGCTTTTAAAACCACTTCTAAAAACGATATATCTGCAATTCCCTCTTCCTTCTTCCCTCGGACTTTCCCCCCTTGGGGGGGGTAGGGGGGGGTTGCTTGGGATGCGGTGAATTCTGCCAAAAAGTCAGCAATTAAATGAGGAATAACTTCCGTATCCGTATCCGAAACAAATTTATGTCCCTTCGCTTTTAATTCTTCCCGCAACTCGCGATAATTTTCGACAATTCCATTTTGAACTACTGCAACTCTCCCACTATTATCCATGTGAGGATGAGCGTTATATTCCTCTGGTTTACCGTGAGTTGCCCAGCGAGTGTGTCCGATCCCAATGGAAGCTGGATTTTCTCTTTCAGCTACTTTTTCCCGCAGGTTGTGTAATTTGCCCTTGGCGCGGATGCAGGTAATTTCCCCTTCCCAGATGGTAGCGAGGCCCGCTGAATCGTAACCCCGATATTCTAGTTTCTCCAATCCTGCTAGCAAAATCTCGCTTGCTGCTTGCGTGCCGATATAGCCAACGATTCCACACATTTGAGGTACTCCTGCTTAGTTAGAAACTCAAACCCATCTTACACACGGCCTAGTTCTGCTGGCTGTTTTCAGATAGTAGACCTCTCCAATAATTATTGTGGAACAGGCCGGAAAGCCTGTTGAAAACTGGATTTTCTGGATGTTCCAGCAAAAGAGAGGGAGCAATGTAATCGCCCCCTCTCGCTGTGTCTGTAAATCGATCGCGTGTCGATCGAACTTTAGTAAGCTAGACCCATACTGCGAGTTGTTTCGGCTCCCAGATAAACCCGGATGCTCAGAAAATCGGTAGGACAAGCAGTTTCGCAACGCTTGCAGCCTACACAGTCTTCTGTGCGGGGAGAGGAGGCAATCTGAGCTGCTTTGCAGCCATCCCAGGGCACCATCTCCAAAACGTCAGTCGGACAAGCGCGGACGCATTGAGTACAGCCGATGCAGGTATCGTAAATTTTGACTGAATGAGACATTGAATAAAGGCTCCCAACGAGTCACTAAAAATTTGCTGGCTCTGCGAATTAACAGATTTGACGGCTTGATGCCACCGCTATAAACTGCACAGAGAATTAAAAGTAAGTTTACCGCAGTGCCTGGAAGCAGTTGGCGAAAAAGCGACAAAACTTCACAGTCGATCGCCCTTGGAGTTGGTTTTTGACTTATTTATTCAACTAGAGTATATTCCCGGTTGATCAAGTGTAGTAGGGACACGGCAATGCCGTGTCCTTGCGGGGATCTAAGAATTTTTCGGGCTGACTAAAACCCTAATTTTTCTAACACGGGCTTTGTGGAAACAATATGTCGATCAAGCCCTAGTTTTTTTGGCTCAACACCCAAAGCCAAAGCCACCAATTGCGGTAAATGCAAGACCGGCAAACCCAACTTACGCCCAATTACTTTTTCCACCTCCGGCTGTCGCGAATCCAAATTCAAGTGACAAAGCGGACAAGGAGTTACCATACAATCAGCACCGTTGTCAAGAGCATCTACAATATGTTTGCCGGCCATGTGAAATGATTGGTTAGTGGCATAACTTGCTAGCGGCCAGCCACAGCATTGCGTCCGTCCTCGATAGTAAACCGGAGTTGCCCCGATCGCCCGAAACACATTTTCCATCGATTCCGGTTGATGCGGGTCATCGTAAAGCAGCTTATCCTGAGCTCGCAGCAGGTAGCATCCGTAAAAAGCCGCGCACTTCAAACCCGAAAGCTTGTGAGTGACTCGCTTTTGAACTTCCTCTAAACCGTAATCGGCAACGATCGCCCACAGGAGATGTTTCACCTCGGTACTGCCTTGATAAGGCGAACAACCTTGTTTTTCCAGCAAACCGTTGACTTTTTCTATGTAGTTGGGATCGGTTTTTTGGCAATCCTTGAGGCGATCGTCCACATGGCCAATTACCCCTTGACAAGTGCTGCAATGCGTGAGTAAAGGCAGATTCAGTTGCTCGGCCAAAGCAATATTGCGGGCGTTGACAGTATCTTCCAGCAACTGCGAATCTTCCTTGAAAGTGCCAGAACCGCAGCAAGAAGCTTTTTTGAGTTCCACCAGTTCAATCCCCAAAGCTTGAGTCAGCGCTTGGGTAGAAAGGTAAAGTTCGCGGGCGGCCCCTTGGGCAACGCAACCGGGAAAGTAAGCATATCTGAGATTTTGGGATGGCATAATTGTTTCTGCTGAGGACACAAGGCAAGGGACAAGAAACGAGAGCGATCGAAGTCGGGATGCTTCCAGCTTCGTTTCTCCTCTTCATATCCTTACCCAGTTTTAGACAATTTATTGACTGCTTAATTTATCCTCAAGGATTTTGAGTCGTTTCCCTCTCATGTCTAAAGACTCGCTCCTTTCCCACTTACCGAGTTTTTTTATGAAAATACTACCAGAACGAATCATGAACATACTCGGCAATCCTTCGCCACCTCCAACAGTTTGGGAGCAACAATTGGATGGTGACCAGGCTGAATTGGAAAGATTAGTCTCAAGAGACTGGAAGGAAATCAAGTTAAAATATCTTTATATCTACTTTCTTGACCTTAATTATTATGTTGAACTGCAACCGGACTTATTCCGGTATTTATTCCCAATATGTCTCTACCGTTGGTATGAGTCATTGATGCAAAATGAGCAGGATACACTTGAAGAATCTCGTATAGAAGGATGGATCGAACAGTTCCACTTTGCTATGGGTAACGGATATCTCCTGCAATCGATGACTTCGGCCGATGAAAGAGAAGCTATTTACGCATTCTTTCATGACGCGCTGATTGAGCGAATCGAAGTTGAACGAGGATTTTCTAATACTGGCTATCCGGTACGAGACTATAAATGGATTTTCAGGTTGTACGATGTAGGTGTCTTCGTTCCAGTCATTGATCGCATCTGGACAAGTTGGTGGAGCTTAGATTCTCCTGGCAAAGCTGTATCAACGATTATCTATGCTTCTAGCCTTGTTTATTTACAGGGGGAGAACCCGATCTTTGACCCCATCTTCCGACGATACGGTGAACCATACACCATCTGTTCAGGTACTGGTGGCTCTTGGTTGATAGAGAATTCGCAATTTCTGGAAAAGACTCTGAATGTAGAATACATTCAAACCAAGCTGATAGAAGCTGCGGAAAGATTATCCACAGAACCGGAAGGTGATATTGCTTTTCAAGTTGCAGAGGATGCTTTGAAATTAGAAAAAGATGAGACGATCGCACTTCGCTTGGCTGCTGTAATAGCAACTCATTAATCAGCGAACGCATAACAAGGTCCATGCACACCGATCATATAGAACTGGACTCCCGCCACCGTTACCTTTATACAGCAGGACTTCGCTCGACCTTGCTCGACACTCATCTTGACAGGGCTGGCGATCGCACGCCCGCAAAAGTCCTGAAGTTCACACCAATGCCCACGGCCCACTCCCCACACAGAGGGTCAGTTAGAAAAGCGGCAACCCTTTCTCCCGAAGATCCCCCTTTCGGATAAGATCAGATACGCAGCAACCAATGCCGTGTTTCACCCTAGTCTGAAGACACAGCGTTTTTATACTTACTGGAGTTTTTTATGAGTCAAGACGAAATTTTTGCTAGAGTCAAGAAAATTGTGGCAGATCAACTGGAAGTCGATCCAGGTGAAGTCAAGCCCGAAGCCAACTTTGCTAACGATTTAGGAGCAGACTCCTTAGATACAGTAGAGCTGGTCATGGCTTTGGAAGAAGAGTTTGATATCGAAATTCCCGACGAAGCAGCCGAAGCAATTACCACGGTTCAAGCCTCTGTAGATTTCATCAACAGCAAACTTGCGGCTCCAAAAGCATAAAATACCTGCCTTTTCCCCTAAGAGGAGAGATGTTCAACAACTGAAAACTCCTCTTTTGTTCTGCGTTCCGGGTGTTTAATTTTTTGAAACTGAAATCATGACAAATTTAGAGCGTAAGCGCGTTGTTATTACGGGTCTGGGCGCGATTACACCGATCGGCAATACCTTGTCTGAATATTGGGACGGGTTGCTTGCTGGGAAGAATGGCATCGGTCCGATCACCTTATTCGACCCGTCGCGACACGACTGTCGCATTGCCGCAGAGGTGAAGGGTTACGACCCTCACGACTATTTAGAGCGCAAGGAAGCAAAGCGGATGGATCGCTTTGCTCAATTTGGGGTGTCAGCCAGCAAACAAGCTCTGGCTGATGCGAAATTTGAGATTAACGACCTGAACGCAGAACAGGTGGGTGTCATTCTTGGCACTGGCATTGGCGGGCTGAAGGTTTTGGAAGACCAGCAAGAGATATATCTGAATCGCGGCCCCGATCGGTGCAGCCCGTTTATGATTCCCATGATGATTGCGAATATGGCTGCTGGCCTGACGGCAATTCAAACGGGCGCTAAGGGGCCGAACTCCTGCACAGTGACGGCTTGCGCTGCTGGGTCAAATGCGGTGGGCGATGCGTTTCGCCTAGTGCAGTCGGGTTACGCCCAAGCCATGATTTGCGGCGGTACGGAAGCTGCGGTGACACCTTTGTGCGTGGCTGGTTTTGCTGCGGCGAGGGCGCTTTCGACTCGCAACGATGACCCGACTCATGCTTGCCGTCCGTTCGATCGCGATCGGGATGGTTTTGTGGTTGGCGAAGGTGCTGGCATTCTGATTCTCGAAGAAATGGAATATGCGATCGCCCGCGGTGCAAGAATTTACGCAGAAATCGTCGGCTACGGCTTAACTTGCGATGCCTACCACATGACTTCGCCCGTACCGGGGGGCGAAGGTGCCTCGCGAGCAATGGCTTTAGCGCTCAAGGATGGCGGTTTGACACCCGATATGGTGAGCTATATCAACGCTCACGGCACGAGCACGCTTCCCAACGATTCTACGGAAACGAAGGCGATTAAAAAGACTTTGGGAGACCATGCTTACAAAGTAGCAATTAGTTCTACCAAGTCAATGACCGGTCATCTTTTGGGTGGTTCTGGGGGAATTGAGGCGGTAGCTGCGGTAATGTCGATCGCCAACGACAAAATCCCACCGACAATCAATCTGGAAAATCCCGATCCTGAGTGCGATTTAGATTATGTTCCGCATACAAGTCGCGATTTAAAAGTTGACGTGGCGCTGTCTAATTCCTTTGGATTCGGCGGCCACAACGTGACGCTGGCATTCAAGAAGTTTGTTCGGTAACGGACAATTAGAAAATCGAGAGTTAAAAGGTGAAGAATTAATTTTTCACCTCTGTAGGGTAGGCATCTTGCCTGCCCTAAATTTTATGTTGTTGGCATTAGCGGGATATGATTGAAATTAGTGCTGAGCAAATACTTCAAATTAAAGCTATTATAGACCGCTATGAAAATTTAGAATGTGTTGAATGCGCCCAAGAAATCCGAGATTACTTGATAAGTCAAGGAATTCATGGAAAGCGTATAAAACTTTACACTGGATACGGAAGAGGTCGGAACAGTGGCATTTATGATGATAGCGTACCGGGAAATGCTATTTCAGAAAATGGCCGCCACGAAGGAATCGCTATTGTTATCAACAGCATAGAAACTATTTTTGACAACCATCACCCAGGCGGGCTAAAGAGAGACCAATGGATGACAAACCTGCTATTTCACGGTAAAATATTCAATGGTTTACAGTTTATAGTTACAGAAGAAGATTTTTAATAGGAGACTATTTTTATGGTAGCCGAAGCTCATGTTAATAAACTAGATGTTAAACATGAATACTTCTTTGATTTGCTGCAAAGAATCAAACAGAGACCTGGTATGTATTTGGGCAAGTGTTCAATTACCCGCCTGCGTGCGTTTTTAGATGGATATGAGATGGCTAGAGCGGAACTTGGGTTGCCCGATACAGAACAACAACAACAACTTGATGGATTTCAAGAATGGATACAGTCAAGATATAAAATTACGTCAAGTCACGGATGGGACAGTATAATTCTCTTCTTTTCTGCTGATGAAAAAGACGCACTCGATAAGTTTTTCAAACTGTTGGAAGAATTTTTAAATCGCGATGAAATTGCTGAGGACAAGAACAATTAGCAGAGATGTCTCAAATCCTCACTTCACAATGCCTGAATCAAGATTTCACCTTAATTGTCGGAAGTAATTGTCGGAAGTAATTGTCGAAATCGAATACTTATCGCCCGCTGAGCTAGGAAATTTAACAGAAAACGCTTGCACATTTTCCTGATTCAAATTAGTGGCGTAATACTGCTTGATTTTGTCAAAAGTCAGATCGCCTTCTGTAAACTCAGTTTTATAACCTGTTTTAAGTTCACCCATATACCCCAAAAATGCTGCAAAGCCTTCGGGATCTTTCTCTGCATCAATTTCAACAGATAAAGAACTTCCTGAAGCGTTTTCGTAAACTAAGCTGATCGCTCCTTTTCTTTCCCTCTTCCATTCAAAAAAAATGATTTTTTCCTTATTGATTTCAATAAAATTCTCGCCGTTTTTGACAATTAGGTAGTTTTCTGCATCCAAAAGTGTGGGTGGATCGGAAACTATCGTTAGTTCTCCCCATTCCCCTGTTAAATAGTATTTGCCATCCGCCATAAAAAATTCGTCTATGTTCCCGTAATCAACGCTACCATCTGGATCTGCAATTGGGCTGATGTTGTTCAGAACCAAATCGTAGGTTTGAGGGTGGGGAAAATTTACGCTCATCCGCCGATAACAATACTGTTCTTCAGGTAAGGGTTGAGTGTATAGAGAGTGATTTTCTGTGAGCACAGCTTCCAAGAGGATTTGTATAGATGTTTTATCATTAATGCTAAGTACATAGCTATCCTCTAGATAAATATTTTCAAATCCCGGAAATTGCCAGTAGTTTAAGCGTTCCATTGTTAAATGTCCCAATCAATAGGAGTATGATTAGCTGGACTTTTTCTGTTAACGAGCTTTCCTTGTAGATCGATTCTACTGCCTTTAGCATTTTTTAGCTCTACATGAGGGTGGTTGCTTCCGGGAGTTCTTGGAGTTCCCTGTTTGAGCGTTAACCTAGTTAGTCCGTTTTTATCAATATATTTTAACGGGCCATTAGGTGTTTGAGTATGATGCTAGCCCTGTTGTGACTCAGCCCACATTTGAAAGTCGCTGGCTTTTGGATTAATGCCAGTTGAGATAGCTTGTGTTATGCGTTCCTATGCCATTCGCCCCGCTAGAGTTGCCATAATTCACAATAAATTAGCTGATTCTCTCGGTAACAACTCCAACCGATATCGGTACAAAGCCACAGGATGCCCCCCAGCAGCAAAATAATCCGGGTCTTGCGGTGATAAATAAATCGCTGTCACCTGATCGGCTTCAATCTTTCTAGTCGCAGAATCGCTATTTTTCCCATCTCCAACAACTCGATAAGCCGTCGTGGTTTCTACCTCGTTTAAATAAATATCCGACTCGCCCCGAAACACCTGCTGAGAAATCTCTGTAGACACAAACTCGCGAGGATTCAGCGTCTCGGTTCCCCGGGCTGTGACAATTGAAATTAGTTGCTTTTCTCCTTTCAAAACAGTAATTTGGCGGTTGGGATTGGTCGGATCGACTTTTACCGAAAGTACAGCCCGATCGCCCAAATAAGCCTTAGCAATGTTTAAACCATTGAAAGTGCGATCGGCTACAATTTTCTGAACTCGTTTATTTCTATAATTTAAAATAGAACTACTATTGTTTTCCGGTTGAAATCGCACTTTAAACAACACCGGCTGCTGCAAATAGCGACGGTTGCCTTCAAACCCAGGAGTGACAATATTTGGGGCTAAAGGCGCAGCTAAATCTACCAAAGTGCTGGCAACATTCCAATTTCCCGCCATCCAGTCTGGATAAATCAAATCTCCCTTAGCTACAGCGATAGGAGGTTTGCTTTCCCAATTTGGGAAGCTAGATATGCGATCAACCAAAACCCCCGCACTCGCACCACCACTCCACAGAAGTACCGCCAAAACCAGACAAAAACCCCAAATTACTTTCATTGATTCCAGAATTACGCAACAATTTGGTTTGACGGGCCAGATATACGAGTAAGGTGCGCATTGCGCACCCTACAGCAATCCTCTTAGCTTTAAATCGCCTCAACTGGTGCTCATATGGCGCACCCTACAGCTTATATACGGGCTACAGAATTTCTACAGGCGCGGGTTCCCAAACTTCCCCGTATTTTTCCTTCAATCCTTGCCAATTTTCCACCTGTCCCGGTTCGTATTCGCCCGGCTTTCCCCACTGCAAAAATGCGCTCAAAGCAGGCTCATTTTGTTCATCCAGAAAACGGATTGCATAAGTAGTAAAATTGCCTCTTTTCGCCTCGCCTGTCTCGAACTTCACCTGTTTAATTTTGTCCATATTCAGGTGAAACTCAAATATTTCGGCGTGCATATTTGCATATTTACCCTTCGGCAATTCTGCATAAAACAGCTTGTGAATTGAACCGCGTACTTCCAGCACAGCCGCGCTGCTAGTCACAATTAAACGCAGCGTTCCCAATTTTTCGCAAGCTTCTAAGAATTCTTTCAGATTAGGCATAATTTAATTGGGGAATTGGGCATTGGGCATTGGGCATTGGGCATTGAGAATTAGAACCAACAACAACTAACAAATAACTATGAACTAATGACTAATGACTATTTTTCGTGCAGTTCGTAAGCAGCGACAATCCGCTGTACTAACGGGTGTCGCACTACATCTGCTTGAGTGAATTCGCAAAAAGCAATCCCTTCAACGTTACCCAGAATTTTTTGGGCCACGGACAATCCCGACTGTTGATGCGAGGGTAAATCTGTTTGAGTAATATCGCCCGTTACTACCATTCTCGATCGAAAGCCCAGACGAGTTAACACCATTTTCATTTGAGCCGGTGTTGTATTCTGAGCTTCGTCTAAAATGATGAAAGCATTGCTGAGAGTGCGACCCCGCATATAAGCTAAAGGAGCTACTTCGATCAGGCCTCTTTCCATTAAATCGGCCATTTTTTCGGGGTCGATCATTTCTTGGAGGGCGTCGTAAAGCGGGCGCAAATAGGGATCGACTTTTTGTTGCAAATCTCCCGGCAAAAATCCTAATTTTTCTCCAGCTTCTACGGCTGGTCTGGTTAGAATTAGCTTTTCATACTGCTTGCTTAACAGGGCTTGGATGGCGAAAATAGCTGCTAGAAATGTCTTACCAGTACCCGCTGGGCCTATGCAAAATGTCAGGTCGTGGGTGCGTACTGCTTGGACGTACTGCCTCTGTTTGAAAGTTTTGGCTCTGATTTCTTCGCCGCGACGAGTTTTGGCGAGTACGTCTCGCTGCAAGTCTTGCAAATCCTCTTGGCGGTTGGTATCCAAAGCTTGGCGCGCTGTCTGGATTTCGACTCCGGTAATCGTTTTGCCGGCTTTCCAGAAGTCGGAGAGCGATCGCACTAATTTCTGACACAATTCTACTTGAGTCTTTGTGCCGGAAATCAGGAGTTCTTGCCCTCGCATTACCAGGTTAGCGCCTGTTTGCTTAGAGATAATTTTCAGGTTTTCTTCTTGATTTCCTGCCAGCGACATTGCGCTTTGAGTATTCGGTAACTCTATTGTTAGTTTTTCAGTCATGCCAGCATAAGCTCCCTCCAAATAAGCAATTAAAAGTTAACAATTAACCGTTAAATCAGTCACTTTTTACGAACAAAAAGACGCCTACTACTAGATTTTACCTAGTATTTAAGGCGTCTTCTATCTTTAACCCGCAAATGAGTGTTGATTGCGGCACAAATCAAATCTCCTTTTTTTGAAGTCAGGCAACTTTAGATTTTGGATTTTAGATTTTAGATTTACCTTATCCCGGTTACATTTTAGATTTTAAATTTTTGTCCGATCGCTAAATCGGGAATTTGCAATCAAATCAAACGGGGCTTGTAATACAGAGTCTACAATAGGCAATCTAAAATCTAAAATTTTTTTTAGCAGAGCCGTTAATAACCGGGAGTATTTCTGCTCGTTCTAAACGTAGGTGTGTTAGTACGGCGAGGTTGTTCTCTCGGAGTTCTGCTAGCTAAGGGAGTGGGCGACGGAGGGGGCGTCCGGGGTCGGAAGTCTCCTCGATCGCGCGTACCACGATCCGGGCCACGATCGGGGCCACGATCGGGTCCACGATCGCCCCTGGGCGGCCCGGAGTTCCGGTCGCCTGCTTCCCCATCATATATGTCTAGGTAGAGCGACTGACCCGCCGTCTGCGCCATCGCTTCGAGGGTAGTTCTAATGGCCTGAATATTGCGTCCACCTCTACCGTAAACCCGCCCTTTGTCAGGATCTTCAAAAGCGAGCCGAACCCAAACCCGCGATTGACGCGGGTGAAGTTCGCAATCAACCCGCAAAGATCCGGGTGATTCTAAAAAAGGCCCAATTAAAAACTCTACGAGTCCAGCGTAGTTGGGGCTAGCTGACTGGTGCTGTGCTGGATTCAATGGTGGCTCCGGCTCCTACTTGTTCAAATACATTCGCTTTTCTCAGGATGTCACGCACGGTGTCAGTTGGCTGAGCGCCTTGTTGGAGGCGCTTGACAATCGCTGGAACATCCAGCCTGGTTTCGTTATTTCTGGGGTTGTAAAAGCCGAGCTCTTCTAGGGGACGGCCGTCGCGGCGGGTAGAGCTGTTCATGGCTACAATCCGGTAGCTTGCCTCACGTTTCTTTCCGTATCTCTTCAATCGCAGTTTGATCATCTTCTTGCAGAATAGTCCTGGCTCAATTGTGACATAGTTGGTAAAAGTATAGTCATCTATTACATGACACGGGAGGCGTTGAGTCCCTCCCCTTTCGCTTTCACTTCGAGCGGATTAACCCGCCTCGGCTGAACTACGCAGCTCACTATCCCATTGCTAAACGCATTTGGGATTGCTTTTCTTAAGATATTATAAGACCCGTTAACATTAGCTTTTTAACGATCGCAATAATTCTCTCAGTTGGCTCTCTTGACTATATGATACCACCATTGTTTATTGATGCTTACAATCTTAATGAAGTTTTATAATACTCCATGCGCGAAATCTCATATTATGCTCTGGGGAATTGGGGATTGGGGATTGGGCATCGGGCATCGGGCATTGAGGATAGACCTCTTGCAAAAATAATTAGGACGGGCTCTCCGGCCCATGAATTGATGAAAAGGATTTTTGCAAGAGGTCTAATAGTTTCTTTTTCTTCCTTCTTCCTTCTTCCTTCTTCCTTCTTCCTTCCCTCAACCTCCGAGCAAAATATCGCTACGATTTGCTGCGCCTAAAGCCGGTCTAGCACCGTCAATGTGCGGCGTAATTGCTAGCGGTAAAGTCGATGCAGTTCCCCACTGCTGCACCAATTTTTGCAAAAATATATCTTGCTGCGCTCTCAAAGAGTCCCAATCGGTGCCGCGATTAATAATTGCAAACCAAACTAAACCCCGATCGCGCGTGGGTATCGCTCCAGCCAAAGCAATCACCGTGTCCAAACTACCAGTTTTCACCACAGCGTAGCGCGGGATGTGTCGATGTTCCACAGTACCTTTATCGCGCCCAGACACCGGAAACAAGTCAGCAATCGTCAGCCCAGTAGTCTGAAGGTTACGCGCGATCGCCTGCATCATCCCACAAGCCGCCCTCGGAGACATCCGATTTTCCACCCCCAATCCCGAACCGTTAACCAATTGAAGTTCCCCCTCCGGCACTCCCGCCGCCCAAGTCGCTTGCTGCTGAACTATTTTTGCCCCGCCCAAATTGTCGGCGAGCATTTGGGCAATTTCATTGTCACTGTGGACGTTCATCTGCTTGAGAATTTCGGGTAAAGGGAGCGATCGGCGCTTCAGCAGCAAACGCCCCGAACTTACAAATTTTTCGGCGATCGCGCTGCCGATCACCGTTACCTTTGGCTTTCTCGTTCCTGGAGCCATCTTAGAATACATTGCCTGCACGTCAGAAGGCCAACTGCGGCTATCGATCGCCTGTCGCAGTATCTCCCCCGCAGCCGCTGGATCGGACTGGTAATTCATGCGGAAATTGCCTGTCACGACCAAATTGCCCGCCACGCGATCGATACCCATTTGATTGAGAGCATTCCCCACGGCGATCGCCTCCTCCCACACAAACAGCGGATCGCCCCCGCCGCTGACCACCAAATCCCCCTGCAACACCCCATTCCTAATCGGCCCCGTTCCCCAGAACCGCGTTTCAAACTGATAATCTGGGCCCCAAGTTTCCAGGGAAGCTAGAGAAGTTGCAATCTTAGTCAGCGAAGCCCCAGGCATCAGCACCGTCCCTTGCTGACTTACCAGTGGCAGCATTCCCGACTGCACCCAAACTCCCTGATTCCCATTAATCAGATTCTTGTCCTTCAAATCTTTTAAATATTCCCGCACCGTCGCTTCTGCGGGCAAGTCTGGATTTGCCGCATTTATTCCTCCAAAAGCCAAATCTTCGGCCACCACTAACCCGGGTATTCCTCCCCGCCAAGCCAGCAACGACAAAGCGTTGGGCCCTGCACTGCTTACCCCAGCCGTGTCCAGCCACAGAGACATGATTCCCGAGCTAAATAAATCCAGCATTTTTTACTCCTAAAGTCATGTATAATTCTTCACTCAGTTTTTCAATTTGCAGTCAAAAATAGTAAAGTAAGGACAAACTTGATCAGAGTAGTCGTTCATGGCAATTTTCCGATCGGGCGATCGCCAATTGTAATTCTTTATTCAGACTTCTGGATGTAGGTTCCTGAGTTCCTGGTAGAATTTTTAGTGTTTCTCAAACATTTGTCAATGGGATCGACACGCGCAAGAATTGCAATAGACGCTATGGGTGGGGATCATGCCCCCGCCGAAGTTGTAGCTGGAGCGCTTAAGGCACAGGAAGAATTAGGCGTAGAGATTTTGCTGGTGGGCGACCCGCAGCAAATAGAAGACTCGCTCCGGCAACAAGACGCGATCGGCCGCGTCTGCAAAGGTCAGCTAGAAATCGTTCCTTCTGAAGGAACGGTGGAAATGCACGAAGAACCTTTGAGTGCTCTCAAACGGAAGCCCAAGGCTTCGATTAACGTAGCGATGAATTTGGTAAAGCAGCAGGAAGCTGATGCTGTGGTGTCCGCCGGTCACTCCGGCGCGGCAATGGCTGCGGCCCTGCTGAGGTTAGGGCGGCTCCCTGGGATCGATCGCCCTGCGATCGGTGCAGTTTTGCCGACAATGGTAGCTGGTACCTCTGTACTCATTCTCGATGTCGGCGCTAACGTGGACTGCCGCCCCAAATTTTTGGAGCAGTTCGCTCTGATGGGAACTATTTACAGCCAGTGCGTGCTGGGCGTCGCCGAACCCAAAATCGGCCTGCTCAACATTGGCGAAGAACCTTCTAAAGGCAACGACGCGGCGGTGCGAACTCACCAGTTATTGGTGGACAACCCGAATATTCCTTTTGTGGGAAATGCCGAAGGCCGCGACGTGCTGTCGGGAAAGTTCGACGTGATTGTCTGCGACGGGTTTGTCGGCAACGTGTTGTTAAAGTTTGCCGAAGCAGTCGGCGAAGTCGTGGTGCAAGTGCTCAAGGAAGAGTTGATCAAAGGGCTCCAACATCAAATTAACGATCCCATGCTGCAAAAAAGCTTGCAAGGATTTAAGCAGCGGGTAGACCACGTTGAACACGGCGGTGGTTTGCTGTTGGGTGTTGCTGGAGTTTGCATTATCAGCCACGGTTCGTCTCAAGCTACTTCAATTTTCAATGCTGTGCGTTTGGCGAAAGGGGCTATTGACAACCAAGTGCTGGAGCGAATTCGATCGTCGAATCGCGAAAGTGTTCTGGAACAAGAAGCTGTAAATTAGAGGCAGTAAGTAGGAATTAAAAATTAAAAATGTCAAAATTAAAATATCCGTTTAAACTAACTGTTTTGCTTGAAAAAAAGCAATTTCAGCAGTTGAAAAAACCAGTTTAATTTATAGTTTTTAATTTTTAATTTCTCGATTTATCGCGCATAAATGGAGAGGAATGTTGCAGCAATCAGGGTTCGGCATTGCCGTCACGGGTAGCGGTTCTTGTACACCGCAGGTTTCGCTAGATAATAACGGTTTAAGTCAGATCGTAGAAACGTCTGACGAGTGGATAGCGGCGCGAACAGGCATTCGCTCACGCAGGCTGGCGGACGATCGTACTTCTTTGTGCGATTTAGCGACAGAGGCATCGCGACAGGCTCTAGCAATGGCAGAAATTTCGCCGACAGATATCGATTTGATTATTTTGGCAACCTCAAGTCCTGATGATTTGTTTGGCAGTGCCAGTAAAATTCAATATCAGTTGGGCGCGACAAAAGCAGTGGCTTTTGATTTGACAGCAGCTTGTTCGGGCTTTGTTTTTGGTTTAGTGACAGCCTCACAGTTTATTCGGACAGGGGTTTATCAAAATGTTTTGCTGATTGGAGCAGATATTTTATCTCGCTGGGTGAATTGGTCCGATCGGGGTACTTGCATTCTATTTGGAGATGGTGCAGGTGCGGTGGTATTGCAAGCTTCAGAAGTCGATCGCTTTTTGGGATTTGAAATTCGCAGCGATGGTACCCAAAATTCGTCTCTCAATTTGGCTTACAAAGCCGAGTCAAAAGAATTAATTGATGGCGTTAGCGTCGGAGTTGGCGGATTTCATCCCATCACAATGAACGGTCAAGAAATCTATCGATTTGCCGTAAAAAAAGTGCCGGAAGTGATAGAAAAAGCCATGTTTCGGGCAAATATCGGTGTCGCAGAAATTGACTGGCTACTGTTGCACCAAGCTAATCAGCGGATTCTCGATGCAGTAGCCCAAAGGCTGAAGATTCCACCCGAAAAAGTAATCAGCAATTTGGCAAACTATGGCAATACCTCAGCAGCTTCAATTCCCCTTGCCTTAGACGAAGCCGTGCGTCTGGGTAAAGTGAAAGCCGGTAATACTATTGCTGCGGCTGGTTTTGGTGCTGGTTTGACTTGGGGGGCAGCGATTTTTCAATGGGGAAGGTAATATTTAGTGGCCGCGCTCGACAATTATGGCGTTTTTAATTGCACAAAACATGAGCTGTTATACTGCTTTCGACTTTCCCCGCCTTGAAGGTTAAAAATTGTGCTGCGGCTATTAATCTGATTAAAGTAGCAAAGAAAAAATAAACCTCGTAAAAATAGCAGTTATATGTTATATTTATGAGTCGCGAGTAGACAGTTCGTTAACCGAAAGATAGCGGATACCAGCCACCGAACGAAAGCAGCGGGAAACAAAGAATTTTTGCAATCACAAATTAGCAACCACCAATTAGCAGATTACCGGAAAAATGACTAAAACAGCATGGGTATTTCCCGGACAAGGTTCCCAGGCGATCGGGATGGGTGCAGACTTATTAAACTTGCCAACAGCCAAAGCCAAATTTGAGCTAGCCAAAGAAATTTTAGGCTGGTCTGTCGCGGAAGTTTGCCAAAAAGAAGAAGCAAAACTATCTAGGACTCTCTACACTCAGCCTTGCTTGTTCGTGATAGAAAGCATTTTGGCTGACTTAGTGCGAGAAAAGAGCGATCGGCCAGCAGTCGTTGCGGGTCATAGTTTAGGAGAATATGTTGCCCTCTACGCAGCAGGCGTCTTTGACTTTGAAACGGGATTGCGCTTAGTCAAACGTCGCGCCGAACTTATGGACACTGCCTCCGGCGGGCAAATGGTGGCTTTGATCGGGTTCGACAGGCAGGAACTAGAACTGCAAATTCAATACAGCCGAGACGTGGTGCTGGCAAACGACAACAGCGAAGCACAAGTCGTGATTTCTGGAACGCCGACAGCAGTAGAAGAATTGCTTGCCAAAATTAAAGTCAAACGCGCTGTTAAATTGAATGTTTCCGGCGCATTTCACTCTCCTCTGATGGCATCAGTTGCGGCAGAGTTTCAACTAGCTTTAAAGTCTGCCAGGTTTTCTGATGCTAAAATGCTGGTGCTCTCAAACGCAGAACCGACAGCGACTACTAGCGCAGCTACTTTAAAGCAGCGGTTGAATCAGCAGATGACTAAAGGGGTGCGCTGGCGAGAAATTTCCCTGCAATTGCCACAACAAGGAATCGATCGGGTATTGGAAATTGGCCCGGGCAAAGTTCTCACAGGTTTGATCAAACGGACTTGTCCCAATTTAGCGCTGGTAAATATTAGCAGTTTTGCCGATTTGCCCGCTTAATCTGTCTTTAATCTGCGATTAAACGGCAGGCTGTAAAATTGAGAGTGAAGTAGCTCTAACATTGCTGGAAAACAAATGGCACATTGACGTACTCCCCGCGATAAATCGACGGGGATTTTCAAAGGTTGCATTTCGGT
>ENA-OBIO01000280-OBIO01000280.1-metagenomes-genome-assembly--contig:-NODE-280-length-30040-cov-6.43522_pt1 | contig 30040 bp, 19 predicted proteins | sample MGYA00153383_OBIO01 | MGnify analysis MGYA00153383 | reverse complement strand
GAAAGTGTCCTGTGGGGAACCGCGCAGCTCGGTCACCAAGGCGCAACTCGAAAAGACCCGCTCCAGCGGCAACCCGTTCCAGGCCTTGACCCTGCTACCCGGCGTGAACAGTTCCAGCTACGACGCGACCGGCTTGTTCGGCGGCTCGCTGCGCGTGCGCGGCTTCAACAGCGACCAGATGGGCTTCACGGTCAACGGCGCGCCGGTCAACGACTCCGGCAACTTCGCGGTGTTTCCGCAGGAATACATCGATCAGGAAAACCTCTGTTCGCTGTACGTGACGCAAGGCGCGCCCGACACCGATGCACCGCACGTCGGCGCCTCGGGCGGCAACGTCGGCATCCAGTCGTGCGCACCGGAAGAACTGCAACGCACGCGCATCGCACTGTCGGGCGGCCAGCTCGGGTTCTACCGCGCGTTCGCACGCGTCGACACCGGCAAGGTCGGTGCGTTCAAGGGTTTCGTGTCGGTCTCGAAGTCGGAGGCCGACAAGTGGAAGGGGCCAGGCCGCGCCGATCGCAAGCACCTCGACGCCGCGGCCGAATACGACCTCGGCAGCAGCAACAAGCTCTCTGCCAGCGTGCTCTACAACAAGTCGTTCACCAACAATTTCCGCGCGCTGGCGTATGCATCGGCGAACCCGGCCACGCCGACGTTGTCGAACGGCAAGCTCGGCTACTACGACGACTACACCAGCGTCGTGCCGCAGCATCTGACGCCGGTCAATGGCACGCCGCAGAACGAAGCGTCGATCGCCTCCGGCGTGGCCTATGCCGGCTACGCGCTGAATCCGTTCGAGAACGGCCTGGTGAGCGGCAAGGCAAGCTTTGCGTTGACCGACCGCTTGCGTCTCGATGTGCAGCCATACTTTTGGTACGGCTACGGCACGGGCGGCGTGCAGCAAACCTCGGTCGCGGAATCGAGCGGCACCAGCTTCTTGCACGGCGGTGTTTCCGACATCAACGGTGACGGCGACACCCGCGACACCGTTCTGATCTATCGCGGCAGCCTGACGCAAACGTTCCGCCCCGGCGTCTCGGCCGCGTTCACCTACGTGCTCGACAACCAGAAAATCAACGCCGGCTTCTGGCTCGAGCGCGCGCGCCATATCCAAACCCAGCCGGGCGTGCGCGTCGACAACGCCGGCAACATCGGCGACCCTTGGCTCGAGAGCAACAAACTCACCTACAACGACGGCGCCGCCTACCAGGGCCGCGACTGGCGCACCGTCTCGACCGGCCAGAGCGTCTTCATCCAGGACACGATCGACCTGCTCGACAACAAGCTGCAGATCACGCCGGCGTTCAGCTACCGCCGCCTCAAGCGCGACTTCACCAACACGGCCAACTCCGGCGCCGGTGGTGCTGCCGACTACCAGGTTTCGACCACCTACGGCAAGCCGCTGCCGAGCCTGGCCATGAGCTTCCAGGCGACCGATCGGCTGCAGGTGTACGGCAGCGTCGCCAAGAACTTCAGGACACCTAGCAACTTCGAGTTCGGCAACCTCGGCCGAGGCGCGTTGACCGTGGTGAACGGCGTTGCGACTTACAGCAAGCCATTGGGCGACCTGGCGGTGCAGCCCGAAACCTCGACCAACTTCGACCTCGGCGCTCGCTACCGCGGCGACATGTTCCGTGGCTCGGTGACCGGGTTCTACAACAAGTTCAAGAACCGCATTTCATCGAGCACCGATGCGGCCACGCTAACGGTTGTCGACACCAATGTCGGCGATTCCACGACCAAGGGTCTCGAAGTGGAGGTCGGCACCGTTCCGGTCAACGGGTTCAGTGGCTACGTGTCGGGCAGCTACACGAAAAGCACGATCGACAGCAACGTCATCACGCGGTATGTCAATCCGAACACCGGAGGCGCCTGCCCCACGCCGATCGTGCCTTCGGCGATCTGTGTGTCGACGCCCTATCGCACGGCCGGGAACATTTTCCCCGACACGCCGAAGGGCATGGCTGCGGTCTCTGTGCAATGGGCGCAAGGGCCGTACCTGCTGAACCTCGCTGCGAAGTACAGCAGCGGGCGCTTCTTGACGCTGATGAACGATGCGTCCCTCAAGGGTTTCACCACAGTGGACCTGAACGCCGCCTGGAAGCTGCCCGATATGCCGGGCAACGGTTTCAAGAACCCGGTCATTCGCCTGAATGTCAGCAACCTGCTGAATCGCAAGTACTTCAACGCCAATTCGGGGAGCGGTTCGAACGCTGGAGTCGACATCGTTGCCAGCACGCCGGCGGTCTATCCAGCGGCCCCGCGCTTCACCAGCCTGACCTTCCAGGTCGACTACTGATCGCGGCCCCCTCCGTGCTCGCGCGGCGCAAACGCTTATGGTGGCGTTTGCGCCGTTTCACTTTTTCGCCTGCCGATGCCCACCATGACGACCACTTTTTTGCGCTGCTCGAATCGCCTGCTTCTCGGTGCCGCACTCGCCTTGTCGTGCGGCATCGCTCACGCCGCCGAGCCGTTGAAGCTGCGCCTGATCGGCATCAACGACTTCCACGGCAACCTCGAATCGACCGGCCTCGCGCTGACCCTGCCCGACCCGCAGGGCGGCGCGCCGATGCGCGTTGCGGCCGGCGGCGCTGCGGCGCTCGCCGGCATGTTGAAGGCGCTGCGCGCCGGAGCGCCTCACAGCCTGATGATCTCGGGCGGCGACCTGATCGGCGCAGCGCCGCTGGTGTCTACGCTGTTCCGCCATGAGTCGACGATCGAGGTGATGAACGCGATCGGGCTCGACGCCGGCACGGTCGGCAACCACGAATTCGATGCCGGGTTCACCGAGCTGCAGCGCATTGCGCGCGGCGGTTGCGCGGTGATGCGGCCGGGCGACCCGGCCACCTCCTGCAGCCGCGGGCCATACACCGGCGCTAAGTTCCCGATGCTCGCCTCGAACGTGCTCGATGCGCGTGGCAAGCCGGTGCTGCCGGCGTACACGGTCAAGCGCATCGGCGGCATCCGCGTCGGCATCATCGGCGCGGTGACGATGACCACGCCCAGCATCGTCTCGCCCTCGGGCGTGGTGGGCTTGAGCTTCATCGACGAGGCCGAGGGCGTAAACCGCGCGGCCCGCGTGCTGCGTGCGAAGGGCGTGAGAACCATCATCGCGACGTTCCATGAAGGCGGCGAGCTCGGCACGCCGCAAAAGCGTGGCGACTGGAACGACACGGCGTGCGCCGACCGCTCCGGCCCGATCTTCGACATCGCCTCGCGCCTCGTGCCCGAAATCACCGTCGTGTTCTCGGCGCACACCCACCAGGGCTACCGCTGCATCGTCGACGGCCGCACGATCGTCTCGGGCACGTCGTACGGGCGCGGCATCTCGGTCGTCGATGTCAAGATCGACCGCAAGACGCGCGCGCTGCTTCCTGCCGCGACGCGCAGCTATAACATGGCGGTCGTCAGCGAAGCGACCGACCCGGTGCTGCGCGAGCGCCTCGCCGCGGCTGCACCGGCGCCCTATGCCGCGGTGCTGCGCACGACGCGGTCCGACCCGGCAATCGCCGCCATGGTCGCGCGCTACGCGGCGGTCGTGGCGCCGAAAGCCGAGCAGCGTGTGGGCACCATCACAGGCGCGTTCGTGCGCGGTGGCCCCGTCGACAGCCCGGCCGGCCGATTGATCGCCGATTCGCAACTCGACGCGACCCGCGCGGCCGAGAACGGCGGCGCGCAGATCGCGCTGATGAACCCGGGCGGCATCCGCAGCGACCTCGAGTGCCGCGGCACGCCGCCGTGCGCCGTCACCTTCGGGCAGGTGTTCACGATGCAGCCGTTCGGGAACAGTTTGGTCGTGATGACGCTGACCGGCGCACAGCTCAAATCGCTGCTCGAATCGCAGCAAAAGGCCGGCGGCGACATGACGCCGCTGCAGCCCTCCGAAGGCTTCGACTACACGTGGCAGTCGGACGCGATCGTCAGCGACCACGTGCGCGACATGCGCCTGAACGGCGAACCCATCGCGGCCGACCGCGCGTACCGCGTCACCGTCAACAGCTTCATGGCCGAGGGCGGCGACGGCTTCATCACGTTGCTGAAAGGCGAGGCGCGCACTGGCGGCGGGCAGGATGTGGAGGCCTTGCTCGCGTACTTGAAGACCGACCGCGCGCCGATCGCAGCGGCACGGATCACGCGCCTGCCGTAGCACGCCGGCGGGGCGTATCGCGCGCACCGCAGGGCCTTGCGCCGGGCCGGATCGGAACCACATGCCACCCACTTCGTTTCGCCTGTGGTTCTTTCGATGTCGCTTGCTCCGCTGTTTTTCATCTCTTCGTTGCTGCATTTCTATGTCGGCTGGCGCGTCGCGCCGGCGCTGCCCGGTGGGGCGTGGTCCGCGTGGGGGTTTGCTGCGCTGCTGCTCGCTTGTGCACTGCTGATGCCGATGGCGCTGATCGCGCGCCGCGTGCGCACGCAGCCGCTCTCTGACCAGCTCGCCTGGGCCGGCTCGCTGGCAATGGGGCTGTTCTCGTCGCTGTTCGTGCTGACGCTGCTGCGCGATGCGGTGCTGCTGGTGTTGGCGCTCGTCGCGCTGGTTGTGCCGGCGGTGTTCGCGATCGCGAGTGTCGCCAGCGGCACCGCGCTGGCCGTGCCGCTGGTAGGCGTGGTGGTCACGCTGTGGGGCTTTGTCAACGCGCGCCGCACTGCGGCCGTGGTCTCGGTCGATGTGCCGATCGATGGCCTGCCGGTGGCGCTGCATGGCTTCACGATCGCGCAAATCAGCGACATCCACGTCGGCCCGACCATCAAGCGCGCCTACCTGAACCGCATCGTCGAGGCAGTGAACCGGTTGAGGCCCGACATGGTGGCCGTCACCGGTGATTTGGTCGACGGCTCGGTGCGCGAGCTCGGCGGGCACGTCGCGCCACTCGCGCATCTGAGCTCGACGCACGGCACGTTTTTCGTCACCGGCAACCACGAGTACTACTCGGGCGCGACGGCATGGGTCGCCGAACTGCGGCGCATCGGGCTCACCGTGCTGATGAACGAGCACGTGGTGTTGCAGCACGCCGGTGGCGCGCTGCTCGTGGCCGGCGTCACCGATTCCAGCGCGCACCACTTCGACCCCGCGCAGCGCAGCGACCCGCACGCCGCGCTTGCGGGCGCGCCGATCGGTGCGACCACGCGCCTGCTGCTCGCGCACCAGCCGCGCAGCGCCGACGCGGCCGAGCGCGCGGGCTTTCACCTCCAGCTCAGCGGCCACACGCACGGCGGGCAGTTCCTGCCGTGGAACCTGTTCGTGCGGTTCCAGCAGCCGTTCACCGCTGGGCTGCACAGGCTGCGCGGGCTCTGGGTCTACACGAGCCGCGGCACCGGCTACTGGGGGCCTCCAAAACGCTTCGGTGCGCCGTCTGAAATCACTCGGCTGCGGCTCGTTCCGATCGCGTAAGGCTGCGCTCGCTGTCGTCAGGTCATTGTTTCCACCGCTGAGCCTGCGTCTTACAATCGACGGGTTTAGCTACCGGCGTTTTGCCGGGCTCCATCAAAGGATCTTCACGTGTTCATCTCCGAAGCCTTCGCGCAAGCCGCGCCCGCCGCCGGGTCCGATTCCATGTTCGGCAGCTTGGGCAGCATGCTGCCGCTGGTGCTGATGTTCGTGGTGCTGTACTTCGTGATGATCCGCCCGCAGATGAAGCGCCAGAAAGAAGCCAAAGCGATGATCGAGGCGCTCGCCAAGGGCGATGAAGTCGTCACCACCGGCGGCATGCTGGGCAAGATCGCGAAGATCGGCGAAAGCTACCTGACGGTCGAGATCGCCAACGGCGTCGAGATCCAGGTGCAACGCGGTGCGGTCGTGCAAGTGCTGCCGAAAGGCACCGTCGCCGCCAAGTGATGTGATGCGTTTGACCCGCGGCTCGCGCGCCTTCGACGGCGCGTCGAGCCGCTTGCCGTTTCGGCCTGCGCGCTGCTGAAGGAACCCTCGATGAATCGCTACCCCGCCTGGAAATATGCGCTGCTCGTCGTCGCGCTGTTGGTCGGCCTGATCTACACGCTGCCCAATGTGTTCGGCGAAGCGCCGGCCGTGCAGGTCAGCAGCGGCAAGGCCACGCTCAAAGTCGACGCGACGATGGCGCCGCGCGTGCAAGACCTGCTCACCAAGGCCGGCCTGCAGCCCGACTTCGTGCAGTTCGAAGGCAACTCGGTGAAGGCACGGTTTCAAGACCTCGATGCCCAGCGCAAAGCCAAAGACGCGATCAACGCCGCGCTCAATCCCGACCCGACCAACCCGGGCTACATCGTCGCGCTGAACCTGCTCTCGCGCTCGCCGCACTGGCTGACCGCGCTGCACGCGCTGCCGATGTTCCTCGGGCTCGATTTGCGCGGCGGCGTCTACTTCCTGATGCAGGTCGACATGAAGTCGGCGCTGACCAAGAAGGCCGAGGCACTCACCGGCGACATCCGCACCCTGCTGCGCGACAAGAACCTGCGTCACGCCGGCATCACGCGCGATACCAACAACGTCGACGTGCGCTTTCGCGACCGCGAAACGCTCGCCGCCGCGCGCAAACTGCTGACCGAGCAGCTGCCCGATCTGCAATGGCTTGAAACCCCCGACGGCACCGAAATCAAGCTCAGCGGCAGCTTGAAGCCCGACGCCGCGAAGCGCGTGCAAGACACCGCGATCGCGCAAAACATCACCACGCTGCACAACCGCGTCAACGAGCTCGGCGTGGCCGAGCCGGTGATCCAGCAGCAGGGCGCTGACCGTGTCGTCGTGCAGCTGCCCGGCGTGCAAGACACCGCGAAGGCCAAAGACATCATCGGCCGCACCGCGACGCTCGAGTTGCGCATGGTCGACGACAGCACCGAAGCGATCCAGGCGATGAAGGGCAGTGGCCCGGTGCCCTTCGGCACCGAGCGCTTCACCGACCGCGACGGCAGCCCGCTGGTAGTCAAGCGCCAGGTCGTGCTGACGGGTGAGAACCTGACCGATGCGCAACCCGGTTTCGACGGCCAGACACACGAGCCGGTGGTCAACCTCACGGTCGATGCCAAAGGCGCGCGCATCATGAAAGACACCTCGCGAGACAGCGTCGGCAAGCGCATGGCGATCCTGCTGTTCGAGAAAGGCAAAGGCGAGGTCGTGACCGCGCCGGTGATACGCGGCGAGCTCGGCGCGAACTTTCAAATCTCGGGCCGCATGACCGCCGGTGAAGCCAACGACACCGCGCTGCTGCTGCGCGCCGGCTCGCTCGCCGCGCCGATGGACATCATCGAAGAAAAGACCATCGGCCCGAGCCTGGGTGCCGACAACATTGCCAAAGGTTTCCACAGCGTGCTGTTCGGCTTCGCGGCGATCGCGTTGTTCATGTGCGTCTACTACCAGTTCTTCGGCATCGTCTCGACGCTCGCCCTCGGCTTCAACCTGCTGCTGTTGCTGGCGCTGCTTTCGATGCTGCAGGCCACGCTTTCGCTGCCGGGCATCGCCGCGATCGCGCTGACATTGGGCATGGCGATCGACTCGAACGTGCTGATCAACGAGCGCATCCGCGAGGAGCTGCGGGTCGGCAAGGCGCCGCAGGTCGCGATCAACGAAGGCTATGAGCGCGCGTTCGCGACCATCCTCGATTCCAACGTGACGACGCTGATCGCCGGCCTTGCGCTGCTCGCATTCGGCTCGGGGCCGGTGCGCGGTTTCGCGGTCGTGCACTGCTTGGGCATCGTGACCTCGATGTTCTCGTCGGTGGTGTTCTCGCGCGGCATCGTCAACCTTTGGTACGGCCGCCAGAAAAAGTTGAAGAGCGTGGCGATCGGCCAAGTCTGGAAGCCGCCGGTCGAAGTGCCCGCGGTAAAGACCTGATCCGAACCCACGACTGACAAGGAAGCATCATGGAGTTCTTCAGAATCCACCGCGACATTCCGTTTATGCGGCATGCGCTGTGGTTCAACATCGTCTCGGCCCTGACCTTTGTTCTCGCGGTCTTTTTCCTCGCCACGCGGGGGCTGCATTTTTCGATCGAGTTCACCGGCGGCATCAACCTGCAGGCGAGCTACGCGCAGACAGCCGACCTGGAGAAGATCCGCGCCAACGTCGACAAGCTGAACTTCGGTGAACTGCAGGTGCAGTATTTCGGCAGCGCGCGCGATGTGCTGATTCGTTTGCCGGCCAACCAGGCGACCAAGCAAACGGCAGTCGCGGCCGCCGTCTTCGACACGCTCTGCAAGGCCGAGAGCGGCACCGTCAGCGTGCGCCAGACCACCACCGACAAGGGCGAGGTGGTCAGCCGCCCAGTGTGTTCGGCCAACGGTTCGGCGGACACGGCAGGCGCTGCGGCCGAGCCGGTGCAGCAGCGCAGTGTCGAGTACGTGGGGCCACAGGTCGGGCGTGAGCTGGCGGTCAACGGTGCGTACGCGCTGCTCGCGGTGGTGATCGGCATCATGGTCTACCTCGCGATCCGCTTCGAGTGGAAATTTGCGGTCGCGGCCATCATCGCGAACCTGCACGACGTGGTCATCATCCTCGGCTTTTTCGCGTTTTTTCAGTGGGAGTTCAACCTCACCGTGCTCGCCGCCGTGCTCGCGGTGCTGGGTTACTCGGTGAACGAATCCGTCGTCATCTTCGACCGGATCCGCGAGGCGTTTCGGCGCTACCGCAAGATGAACACGCACGAGGTCATCGACCACGCGATCACCAGCACGATGAGCCGCACGATCATCACGCACGGCAGCACGCAGATGATGGTGCTGTCGATGTTGATCTTCGGCGGGCCGACGCTGCACGGCTTCGCGATCGCGCTGACGATCGGCATCTTGTTCGGCATCTATTCGTCGGTGTTCGTGGCGGCGGCGATCGCGATGTGGCTCGGCGTCAAGCGTGAAGATCTCATCAAGTCCGGGCCCGTCAAGGAGGCCGATCCGGACGACCCGAATGCCGGGGCGGTGGTGTAAAATCAATGGGTTACATTGCTCCGGACGTACACCTTCCCATGCCGACCCCTGCCAACCCGACGGCATTGGCCCAACAAGCAAGGCGCTCCTATGTGGAGGGCTTGTTGTCAGGTCTGCCGAACGTGGTGCAGGGCGTCAACCGCGGCGCGCGGCTGCTGGTCAGTCAAGTGGCCGAGCCGAAGGTCGCGATGCAGCGCCGCGAGCTCGTGCCCGACCTGCAAAAAGCCGCGCCGTATTGGTTGCAGGGCATGACCTCGATGCTCCGCGGCGCCCGCCAGACCGGCCTGGTATCGGCCACCCACCCCGGCGACCTGCCCGCGCCGTCTACCCGCGATGCCAAGCTCAGCTTGGTCGACGACGACACGATCGAGCACGAGATCGTCAGCTCGAAGCTGGCGCTCTCGATGATGGACCGCTCGTCGTGGGAATTTACCGATCTGCGCTCGCGCATGAACTCGCTCGAAGGCCGCGACGAACTCGACACCAATGATGTGCTGCGGCCGCATGTGTTCGCGCGCATCGTCACCGCTTCGTGGCGCGCGGCCGGCCTGAGCCTGGAGGTGTGGCGGCAACTGCAGGCGGTGCTGCACGAAGAGTTCGCGCACTTCGCCGAAGAGGGTTACCACGAGACGAACCGATTCCTGCTGGAGCGCAACGTGCTGCCCGAGGTCGACTTGCGGCCGTTCATCCGGCGCTCGCACGGCGTGTACACCGGCGGCTTCACGCACTCCGGACGCGGCAGCTCCGGCGGTTTCAACGCGTCGGCTGGCGGCGCGGGCGGGGGTGACAGCCGCCGCGGCGATGGCGTCGGCGAAGAGACCCGCATGATGACGCGCGCCGCCGGCCTCGCCCGCGGCATAGACCACGCCGAAGCCGTGCTCGGCCGCCTGAATCGGCTGATCGGTCGCCAGTTGCCCGGCTTCGGCGTCACGCAGCACGACCGACCGGTCATGACCGCGCCGCGTTTGAAAAACGCGATCAACGACGCGCAGCAAGGCATCGTCAAACGCCTCGCGTCAGTCGAGCACACGCGCACCGTGGCGGGCGGGCAAGTCGTCAACACGCCGGCTTTGCTCGAAGAGCTGAACCAGCGCAAGCAGGCACTCAAGCAAGCGGCGAGCACGCCGGTCGAGCGCGCCACGATCGAGATCGTGGCATTGCTGTTTCAGAGCATCCTCACCGAAGAGCGCATTCCAACGGCGGTACGCGTCTGGTTCGCGCGGCTGCAGATGCCGGTGTTGCGCGTGGCGGTCAGCGAGCCCGATTTCTTTGCGACCATCGACCACCCGGCGCGCCGCCTGATCGACCGCATGGGCTCGTGCGTGATGGGCTTCGACGCCACCAGCCGCGCCGTCGGCGACATTCTCGAGAAAGAAATCAAGCGCGTCGTTCAGGTGGTGGAGGCCTATCCTGACACCGGCCGTCGCGTGTTCCAGACCGTGCTGGTCGAGTTCGAGAAATTCCTCGAGCACTACTTCAAAAACGAGAACGAGGCCTCGCGCAAGGGCGTGTCGCTGGCGCAGCAGGTCGAGCAGCGCGAAACGCTCGCGATTCAGTACACGATCGAGTTGCGCAAGATGCTCAACGAGGTGCCGGTTCAAGAAGGAGTGCGCGAATTCTTGTTCCACGTGTGGGCCGATGTGCTCGCGATGGCGGCCGTCAAGCACGGCAACCAGAGCGACGCCACCAAGGAAATGAAGCGCGCCGCGGCCGACCTGATCTGGTCAGCGAGCGCCAAGGTCTCACGCGAGGAGCGCGCCGAGGTGATCCGCCGGCTGCCGCCGCTGTTGAAGTCGTTGCGCGACGGCATGGAGCACGCTGGCGTGCCTGCGGCCAAGCAGGACGAGCATGTCCAGCGCCTGAACAACTCGCTCGCCGCGGCATTCACCGCGAAGACCGCGGCGATCCCGCACGAGCGCCTCGAAGAACTGATGGTGCGGCTCGAAACGCTTGAAGAGCTGCTGCCCGAGGCCGACGATCTGGTGATCGACGAGTCGATGGTCCACGACCTGTCGGGCCACGAAAGCTCGGAGCTCGAGGTCGTCTCCGAAGGCGGCTCGATGCCGACGCCGGCGATGATCGCCTGGGCGCGTGAGCTGCAGGTCGGCAGCTGGTACATGCTCGACTACCGCGGTCGCAACGAGCCGATGCAGCTCGCATGGCAGGGCATGCGCCGGCAGCTGACCTTGTTCGTTTCGCCGCACGGGCGGGGCGTGCTGTTTCAGCAAAACCGGCTGGCGGCCTTCTTGCAGGCGGGCCTGCTGGTGCCGGCGCAGGAAGAGTCGCTCACCGTGCGCGCCACGCGCAGCGCGATGGCCAAGCTCGACGGCGATCCTTCGAGACTGTTGAACTGACGAGCGGCTGAAGCCGCGAAATGTGGCACCGCTCCCGCGGCCTCCTTGCCCCGGGACCGTTCAGTGAATCAGCCGGTCTTCTTCATCGACGAACAACTCGTCGAGGATGAGCGCATCCGGCTCTTCGCCGAGGCTCCAGAACACCATCAGCACGATGATCTTCAGGTCTTCGAGATCGAGCGGGCCGCCTGGGATTGCGCTGGCGCGGTCGATCACCATTTCTCTCATCGGCGGCGGCAGTACGCCAGCGGATTCGAGGAAGCTGATGAAACCGATCGACGGTTCACCCAGATGCTCTTGTTCGTCGGGTGAATACACGCGCATGCTGTGCTCGCCCTGCTCGCCGACGTAGGCGTCGGCCGCGGTCGCGACGCCGTCGAGCCACGACAGCGCCTCCTCGATTTCGTCTGACTCGAAACCGACCGACGACAGCTTTCGGGTCAGCCGGTCGTGGTCAGGGCAGGCATCCGGACGCCAGTAGTTTTCGTACAAATACACAAGCACATCAAACATAAAAATACTATACCTCAGCCGTTCAGCGCCGAACCAACCGCTGGAACAGCTGGCCGGGCAAGCGTGCGATCAGGCCGTCGAGCTCGAGCCCGAGCAGGCGGATGCTGAGCTCGGCAGCGCTCAAGCTGGTGCGCGCAGCGAGCGCGTCGAGCGTGACCGGGTCGAAGCCGAGTGCGGTCAGCAGCGGGTCGTCAGCTGGTGCGGGGTCGGCAGTTTGCGGTGAGCCGGCTGCGGCGCCGAGCAGGCGCAGTTCTTCGAGAATGTCCTGCGCGGTCTCGACCAGCTTCGCGCCTTGCTTGATCAACGCGTGGCAGCCACGCGACTGCGGTGAATGGATCGAACCGGGAATCGCAAACACCTCGCGCCCGGCCTCGTTGGCGAGCCGAGCGGTGATCAACGAGCCCGATTTCAAGGCTGCCTCGACCACCAGCGTGCCGCCTGTCAAGCCCGCGATGATGCGGTTGCGGCGCGGAAAATTCGGCGCCATCGACGGCGTGCCGACAGCGTATTCGCTGACGATCAACCCCTTTGCTGCAATGCGGTGCGCGAGGCCCAGATTGCGGCGTGGGTAGACGATGTCGAGCCCGGTACCGACGACCGCGACTGTGCTTGCCGCGCCCTCCAGCCCGCCGGTGTGGGCAGCAGCATCGATGCCGAGTGCGAGGCCCGAGACGACGGTCAGCCCCGCGTGGCTCAGGTGGCTGGCGAAGGCACGCGCGTTGTCGCTGCCTTGCGGCGTCGGGTTGCGGCTGCCGACGATCGCGATCGATTCGGTTTGCAGCAGTTCGGTCCGGCCCTGCGCGTAGAACAGCAGCGGCGGGTCGGGCGATTCGAGCAGCGCCTGTGGGTAGCGCGGGTCGTCGAGCGTGATCGCGGCGCGCGGTTCGGATGCACCGGCGTTCAGCCAAGCGAGGGTGGCTTCGAGCAGCGCCGTCAGCGCGTGGGGTTCGGTTTCGAGCGAGGTGGATTGGATCGGCCCGACGACCTCGCGCCTTGCCGCCGACGACGCGCCGATCACCGCCTGCGGTGAACCGAATGCCGCCAACAGCTTGCGCGCCGATTCACGCCCGAGCCCGGGCGTTTCCAGCAGGCGCAGCCAGGCGCCGAGTTCGTCGCGGTCGATCAGGGCTGGCCGAAACGGTCGCCGGGCGAGACCGGGTTTTTGACCGACAGGATCAGCGCATACGACATCCGGTCGAACACGCGGAACACGAACAGCAGGCCGTGGCGTTCGTCGGGCAGTTTGATCGTCGGCTTGCCGGGGTCGGTCGGGTCGACCACGCGCGCGCCGTTGCGGATCAACGCAAGCACGTGGCCGCGCTCCATGCCGTCGCGCGCGCCGCGGTTGAGCGCGACGATCTGGTTTTGGCCGGCCGTCAACGCGTCGCCGTAAAGCGAGACGATCTGGCCGTCCATCGGGCCTTGCGGCGCGTGCGGCGCGTAGTTGGTGTACTCGCGCGTCGGCACCAACGCCAGCCGGTCGCCGACGCCGGCCTCCTGGCGCACGTTCGTCACGGTGAACGTAGCGGGCACGATTTCGGATTTGCCGGCCGCGTCGACGCGCGTCTCGCCTTGCTTCGCGTACTCGGCCGCGCCCACGTACACCGCCTCGTATCCGAGCAGTTCCTTCGTGGTCGGGTCGATCAGCGGTTTGGGCTGGCGGAAGATGCGGTAGTCGGTGCCGTTGCTCAACTCGCCGCGCACATAGGCGGTGTCACCGCGGCCGAGGATGACGCGGCCTTCTTGCGTTGCTACGATGCGCGGCGCGGCTTCGAGCTCATTCGTCTGGAAGATCACCGCTTCATTCAGGAACGGCTCGATCAAGCCAAACGGGATCGACGGCAGCGAGCCGGCGCCCAGCTCAGTGGACCGGATGCGCGGCGAGAGCTTGTCAGTGCCACCGCCGACCGCCTGGCCCATGCGCAACCGCGCACGGCCGCCGGTCTTGTCGAGGTACAGGATTTGCCCGGGATAGATCAGGTGCGGGTTGCGGATCTGGTCGCGGTTCATGCCCCACAGCTCGGGCCAGCGCCACGGGCTCTTCAGAAAGAGCTTGGAGATGTCCCAAAGCGTGTCGCGCGTCTTGACGGTGTACGAATCTGGCGCGTTCGGAGCGAGCTCGGACAACGCGACGCCGTCTTGAGCCGCCTTCGCCGCGGTACTGCGTTGTTGCGGAGTCACGGGATAATCGGCGGCGCGAGCAACCGTGGCACACAGCGTGAACCCCAGCGCAGCGCCGATGGACACTGCACCGGCGACCCGGCGAACACGAGAGGCGGAACGATCACGACGGGTCATGTAGGTCTCTCTCTGGCGAGGCACGCGGGATGCCATTTGGCAAACGCGGCCCGCGCGATGTGGTTGAGTCTGCTGAGTTCACCGCCTCAACGACAGTTCGGCAAAAAAACTTCAATCAGTTTCACAGATTCTGCCCCTAAACCCTTGATATCGCAACGAAAGTCACCCCGCAAGGGGCGCCGCGTGAGACCTGTCACGATGCCGGGCGTTGTGTCAGTTCCACAATATCGGTAGCGGCTCGCCGAAATGAAATCGTCATGGCCCAACTCAATATCCTTCGCTTTCCCGACCCCCGCCTGCACACCGTCGCCCGACCCGTTGCGCAGGTCGACGCACGCATCCGCCAGCTCATCGATGACATGCTCGACAGCATGTACGCCGCCGACGGTGTGGGCCTCGCGGCCACCCAGGTCGACGTGCACGAGCGCGTGGTCGTGATCGACACGTCGGACGCCCGCGACGACCCGCGGGTGCTGATCAACCCCGAGCTTGTCGCGAAGAGCGATGAGATGACCTTCGCCGACGAAGGCTGCCTCTCGGTGCCGCTGGTCTATGACAAGGTGCAGCGCCACGCGAAAGTCACCGTGCGCTCGCTCGACCGCGACGGCGAGCCGCAGGAGTTCGAGGCCGAGGGCCTGCTTTCGATCTGCGTTCAACACGAGATGGACCACTTGGAAGGCAAGGTGTTCGTGGAGTACCTGAGCCAGCTCAAGCGCGACCGCATCAAAACCAAGATGCTCAAAAAAGCCCGTGAGGACGCATGAAAGTCGCCTTCGCCGGCACCCCCGAATTCGCGAGGGTCGCATTGGCGAGGCTGCACGCAGCCGGCTTCGAGGTCGTGCTGGTGCTGACGCAACCCGATCGGCCCGCCGGACGCGGCCTGAAGCTGCACGCATCGCCGGTCAAAGCCTTCGCCCTCGAACACGGCATCCCGGTCGCGCAGCCGCGCAGCCTGCGGCTCGATGGCAAGTTCGCGGATGACGCCGTGCTCGGGCGCGACGCGCTGCTCGCGGCGCAAGCCGATGTGCTCGTCGTCGCCGCCTACGGCCTGATCCTGCCGCAATGGGTGCTCGAGCTGCCGCGCTTGGGCGGCGTCAACATCCACGGTTCGCTGCTGCCGCGCTGGCGCGGCGCAGCGCCGATCCACCGCGCGATCGAGACCGGCGATGCGCGCACCGGCATCACCATCATGCAGATGGATGCGGGCCTCGACACCGGCTGCATGCTGCTCGCCGAGGCGCTCGCGATCGCACCCGACGACAGCACCGCGAGCCTGCACGACAAGCTCGCCGACCTCGGTGGGCGGTTGATCGTGGAAGCGCTCGAACTTGCCGCCCGCGGCAGTCTTCAACCACAGCCGCAGCCGAGCGAAGGCGTCACCTACGCGCACAAGATCGACAAGGCCGAAGCGGCGATCGACTGGTGCGAACCCGCCGTCACGATCGAGCGTCGACTTCGCGCGTTCGACCCGTTCCCCGGCGCGACTGCCGTGCTCGACTCCGAGCCGATCAAGTGCTGGCGCGGCACGGTCGTCGACGGTGCCGGCGTGCCTGGGGAAATAATTGCTGTCGATGACGCTGGCATCACCGTCGCTTGCGGCGAATGCGCATTGCGACTCACCGAGCTGCAGCGTGCTGGCGGCAAGCGCATGCTGGCGGCGCAGTTCCTTCAAGGAAAGCCACTGCAAGCCGGCCGAGTCTTCGCATCTGCCGGCGGTTGAACCAGCGCGTTGAACTCGCGCAGCCCGGCCGCATCTACAGGGCGTCGGCAACGTGCCGACGCTCGAGCCGAAGAGGAACCCGCGCAATGTTCAACCTGATGAAAACCGCTGTCCTGATGGCGGCTATCACCGCCCTGTTCATGGCCATCGGCTCGCTGCTCGGCGGCCAGACCGGCATGATGATCGCGCTCGTCGTCGCGCTCGGCATGAACTTTTTCAGCTACTGGTTTTCCGACAAACTGGTGCTCAAGATGTACAACGCGAAAGAGGTCGACGAGAGCTCCGCGCCGCAGTTCTACCGCATGGTGCGAGAGCTCGCGCAACGCGCGCAGCTGCCGATGCCGAAGGTCTACCTGATCGAAGAAGACGCGCCCAACGCGTTTGCGACCGGCCGCAATCCGGAGCACGCCGCGGTGGCCGCGACCACCGGCATCCTGCGCGTGCTGCGCGAGCGCGAGTTGCGCGGCGTGATGGCGCACGAACTCGCCCATGTGCGGCACCGCGACATTTTGATCAGCACCGTGAGCGCGACGATGGCCGGCGCGATCTCGATGCTCGCCAACTTCGCGATGTTTTTCGGCGGGCGTGACGGCTCGGGCCGTTCGACGAACCCGATCGTCGGGTTGCTCGTGATGTTCCTCGCGCCGATCGCCGCGAGCCTGATCCAGATGGCGATCAGCCGGGCCCGTGAATTCGAAGCCGACCGCGGCGGCGCCGAGATTTCGGGCGACCCGCGCTCGCTCGCCAGTGCGCTGCAAAAGATCCACCAGTACGCGAACGGCGCCATCACGATGCAGGCCGCCGAGCGCCACCCCGAGACCGCGCAGATGATGATCATGAACCCGCTGTCGGCAGGCGGATTGCGCGGTTTGTTCTCGACACACCCGCCGACCGAAGAGCGCGTTCAACGTCTGATGGCGATGGCGCCGAGCAGCGCCTGACTCGCCGCGAGTTACGTCCTGCAGAAAGCCGCCGCGAGGCGGCTTTTTGCTGTGCGCGCCCCTCTCGATCGCTTTACGACGGGCCTCGAAAGTAAGTGTTCGTGCCCACCGCATTTACCCTGAGAAATGCAGTCCCACGCTAATGATAACGTTTACATCGTTCCACTTGGCCGCGGAGCGCCTGTCTTGAAGACCTACCAATTCCCCGAATCTTTCCTCTGGGGCGCCGCCACCTCCGCCTATCAGATCGAGGGCTCACCGCTCGCCGACGGCGCCGGTCCGAGCATCTGGCACCGCTTCGTGCGCACGCCGGGGCTGGTGAAAAACGGCGACACCGGCGACGTGGCCTGCGATCACTACAACCGCATGAAAGACGACGTGGCGATGATGAAGCGCTTGGGCCTCACCGCCTACCGCTTCAGCATTGCCTGGGCCCGCGTGCTGCCCGAGGGCCGCGGCCGCGTCAACGAAGCTGGGCTCGGGTTCTACGAGCGCCTCGTCGACACGCTGCTCGAGGCCGGCATCGAGCCGCTCACCACGCTCTACCACTGGGACCTGCCGGCAGCGCTCGACGACCGTGGCGGTTGGCTGAACCCCGACGTGGCCGACTGGTTCGCCGACTATGCAGGCGTGATGTACGCGCGCCTCGACGGCCGCGTCACGAAGTGGGCGACCCTCAACGAGCCCTGGGTCGTCACCGACGGCGGCTACTTGCACGGCGCACTCGCGCCCGGCCACAAGAACCGTTTCGAAGCGCCGATCGCCTCGCACCAATTGATGCGCGCGCACGGCAAGGCGGTGCAGGCGTATCGCGCTGTCGGCAAGCATGAGGTCGGCATCGTCTTGAACCTCGCGCCGAAGCACGCGGCCACTGACAAGCCGGAAGACATCGCCGCAACGCGTCGCGCCGATGCCTACATGAACCGGCAGTACCTCGACCCCATCTTGCTCGGCAGCTACCCGCCCGAGATGAAAGAGATCTTCGGCGAGGCCTGGCCGGAGTGGCCGGCCGCCGACTACGAATTGATCAAGCAGAAGATCGATTTCGTCGGCATCAACTACTACATGCGCGACATGATCCGGCATGAAGAAACCGCGTGGCCGGTCAAGACCGCCGTCGTGCCGCAGTCGCAGTCGACCTACACCGACACGGGCTGGGAAGTGCACCCGCAAGGGCTGACCGAAATCCTCGTCTGGCTCAAGAACCGCTACGGCCCGATTCCGCAGTACGTGACCGAGAACGGCGCGGCGTTCTATGACCCGCCGAAGGCGACCGACGGCAAGGTCTCCGACCCGCTGCGCCTGGCCTACTACCGCAGCCACCTGCGCGCCATTCATGACGCGATCGAGCAAGGCGTCGACCTGCGCGGCTACTGCGCCTGGTCGTTGATGGACAACCTCGAATGGTCGCTCGGCTACTCGAAGCGCTTCGGCATCGTGCACGTCAACTTCGACACGCAAGAACGCACGCTCAAAGACAGCGCGCACTTCTATGCCAGCGTGATCGCGACGAACGGCGCGGCGCTGAACGAACGCTGATCGACGCGACCGCATGGCCACCACGATCAAGGACGTTGCGAGAGTGGCCGGCGTGTCCGTCGCCACCGTGTCGCGTGCCCTGAACGGCCACACCAACGTGACCGCGCAAACGCACGCGCATGTGATGGACGTGATCGCGCAAATGCGCTTCGTGCCGTCGAGCACCGCGCGCAGCATGATCACGCGGCGCACCCACACGGTCGGCGCATTACTGCCCGATTTGCACGGCGAATACTTTTCGGAGCTGATCCGCGGCATCGACCTCGCGGCTCGCGCGCGCGGCCTGCACTTGCTGGTGTCGAGCTCGCACGGCGATGCGGCCGAAGCCGCAACGGCGCTGCGCGCGATGAACGGGCGCGTCGACGGCCTGCTCGTGATGTCACCGCACGTCAGCGCCGATTTTTTGTGGGGCAACGTCGCCGACGACCTGCCCGCGGTGCTCGTAAACACCCGCGTCGACGGTGGCAACCATTCGTCGTTCGCGGTCGACAACCACGGCGGCGCGTACGCCGTGGTGCGGCACCTGGTCGAGCGCGGCCACCGCGATGTCGCTTTCATCGCCGGCCCCGAGAGCAACTTCGAGGCGCAGCAGCGGCTGCGCGGCTACCGCGCTGCCATGGCCGACCTGCTGCCGGGCCGCAGCGCGCAGGTGCTGCAAGGCGACTTCACGCAGGACTCGGGCTTTCTCGCCGGCGCGCAGCTCGTGGCGCTGACGCACAGGCCGAGCGCGGTGTTTGCAAGCAACGACATGATGGCCATCGGCTGCCTCTCGGCGCTCAACGAAGCCGGCTTGCGGGTGCCGAACGACATCGCGCTCGCGGGCTTCGACGACGTGCCCGTCAGCCGCTACGTGAACCCGCCGCTCACAACCGTGCGCGCGCGCATCGCCGAGCTCGGCGCGCTCGCGCTCGAACGTCTCGTACTTGAAATCGAACAGCCCGAGCGCCCGGCCATGCTGCACCAGACCTTGCACGCCGAATTGATCGTGCGCCAGTCGACCGCGCCGTCATCGCGGTTGCTGAGTGGCTCCGACAGCACGTAGTTTTCTTCCCCCCGCAGAGGTTTCCAACCCAAGAAAGGCCAACCATGAGGCAAGACACCCGATTCCAGATCCGTGCACTCGCGGCCGCGGCAATGCTCGCGTTGGCAGTGCCGGCAATGGCGCAGTCGAGCAACGCGACACTGCGCGGATCGGTCGCCGCAACCGGCAAAGCCGTTGGCGGTGCCGAGGTCACTGCTACCAATACCGGCTCGGGCTACATCACCCGAACTCGCTCGAACGCCGATGGCAGCTACGCACTGGCAGGCCTGCCACCCGGCACCTACAAAATCGTTGCGCAGGCCGCGGGTGAACGCGTCGAGCAGACCGTCACACTCGCGGTCGGGCAAAGCGCCGATCTCGACTTGTCGATGGGTACAGCGCCCGCATCGCTTGCGACAGTCACAGTCATCGGGGCAGCGCTCGTTGATCGCAAGACGTCTGAGGTCGGCACCTACGTCACGCCGCAACAGTTGCAGCGGCTACCGCAAGTAACCCGCAACTTTCTCTCACAGGCCGACCTCGCGCCGGGTGTCAACGTCGAGTACGACGCAGAGGGCAACGTCAAACTGCGCAGTGGCGCTTCGGCACGCGGGGCGGTGAACGTGTTCATCGACGGCGTGGGTCAGAAAGATTACGTGTTGCGCGGCGGAGCCACCGGCCAGGACAGCAGCCGTGGCAACCCGTTTCCGCAATCGGCGATCGGCGAATACAAGGTGACGACGCAAAACTACAAGGCGGAGTTCGATCAGGTCTCGAGCGCGGCCATCAGCGCCGCCACCAAGTCGGGAACGAACGAATTCCATGGCGACGCGTTCGTCGACCACACCGCTTCCAACTTGCGCGCCGCCACGCCTGCCGAACGCGCTGCCGGCGGCAAGGGCGACACCTCGCAACAACAGTTCGGCGTGTCGTTCGGCGGCCCGATCATTCTCGACAAGTTGCACTACTTCATTGCCTACGAAGGCAAGGAAAACAATGACCCGAAAGCTGTGGTCGCGAAAGGCCCGGTTATCGCCGCGGGCTTGCTGCCGGCGTCGGCCCAGGGGCTTATCGGGCCAGCCACTTCACCGTTCCACGAAGACCTGTTGTTCGCCAAGCTCGACTGGTCGTTGAACGAAGCGAACCGGGTCGACTTCAGTGTCAAGATTCGCCAGGAGAAAGACCGCAAGCACATCGGCGGTGCCGAGACCACCGAGTTCGCGAGTGACAACAAGATCGACGAAAAACGCCTCGATTTGAAGCACACCTATTCGTCAGACTTCTTCATCAACGAAGCGCGTCTTACTTATGAGGACGTGCACTTTTCGCAAGATCCGCTGAACACTGCCAGCGGCTTTCGGTACCGCTACCTGGTCGGCCCGAACCCAGCCGGCGGTTTCGACGATCAAGAAGTGCTCAACGCAGGCGGCAACAACTTCTTTCAGCGCAAAGGGCAAAAAGGCTTCTCGTTGCAAGACGATTTCACCTACACGGGCTTGGCCTCGCACGTCATCAAGTTCGGCGGCAAGGTCAAACGGATCACGATCGATGCGCTCGAGTTGCAAAATTCGACACCGCAATATTTCTTCGATCTCGGCGCGCCTGATCCGACCATCCCGTTCCGCTCAGAGTTCGGCAAGCCGCTGGCGGGTATTGGCAACGGTTCGCTCAAGTCCAAGAACACGCAATTCGGTATCTACCTGCAAGACGACTGGGAGGTCACCAAGAAGCTGATGTTGAATCTCGGTGTGCGCTATGACATCGAGCACAGCCCGACCTATCTCGACTACCGAACCCCCACCGACGCAGTTGCGGCACTCAACACGCAAGATCCGCGCGCACCCGCCGGGCAAACCTATGCGCAGACGCTCGCGCTCGGCGGCGTGAACGTGGCGGAATACATCAGTACCGGCAACAATCGCAAAGCATTCAGCGGTGCCATCCAGCCCCGGCTCGGGTTCTCGTATGACCTGGGGGGCGACCAGCGCTACGTGCTGTTCGGCGGCGCTGGGCGCTCGTATGACCGCAATGTCTTCGACGCGCTGCAACTCGAACAGACCAAAGGTACTTACCCAACTTATGGCGTGGGGTTCGCTTCGCCCGGTAGCCGCGGGAATTGCCAGGTACCGGTGGCGGGCAGCAACTGTGTCGCATGGAATCCGGCCTACTTGGACCCTGCGGCGCTGCGCACCCTCGGCAGTGGCGGTGGCGGGCGTGAGCTGAACCTGCTCAAGAACGATCTGAAGACACCGTACTCCGACCAGTTCTCGCTCGGCTTTCGCACCGGCTTCGGCGCGTGGAACACGACAGTGACGCTGTCCCACATCGAGCAAAAAGACGGACTCGTCTTCCTTCTTGGCAATCGCTTGCCGAATGGTGCGTTCTATGCTCCCGGCACCATCTCGGGCCCACCGTTCAGCGCCGGCGTGCCGGGGCTGGGCTCGCTCATCATCGCCAAGAACGGCATCGAGTCCAAGGTCGATTCACTGCAACTGCAGGCCGACAAGCCGTACACCAAGGCGTCAGGCTGGGGCGTGACGATGGCCTACACCTACAGCCACACGAAAGAAAATCACAACAGCCAAGACGACTTCACTTATCTGTTGGACTATCCAAACGCGTCCGACTCGCCATTTCTACGCTCATCGGTCGTGCCGGTGCACAAGCTCGTAGCGACCGGTACCTGCGACTTGCCTTGGGGCATCATCACGAGCGCCAAGTTGACACTCGCCACACCCAAGGTAATTCGTGATTTCAACTGTTCTACAAGCGGATGTGTCGCTGACACGATCGAGAAACAATCGTTCCGGCAATTCGACATGTCGATTGGGAAATCATTTCCGTTCGGTAGCGGGTACACCGTCGGCGTACGCCTCGACGTCATCAATGTGTTCGACTACCGCAACTACTCCGACTACAACGTGGACTGGGGTACTCGCACGGCACGACCGAACGAAGCGGGCAACCTCGACGGGCCGCCGCGCACCGTCAAGATCGGGTTAAATGCGTCTTGGTGATTTGCATTTGAGGTGCAGGCCGGAAGCTACTCCCGATGCATTCGGGAGTGGTGTTTGAAATACATGAATCTATCGAATCCAATGCGCCGTCGGTTGTTCGTCGGGAGTGGCGCCGCGACTTTGCTGACGTTTTCCGGCTGCGCCTCCTTCACCCGAGTCGTCAACGACTACAACCGCTCGCGCAGCCCGGTGTTCGACACCAGCCTGGCCGATGCGGCTTCTAGCGCGGCGCTGCCGATCGAGCCGCCAGCCATTACTGCGCGCACCGCCCTGCCGCCGCTGTTCGACAGCATCGAGCGGCGCACCTTCGACTTTTTTTGGTTGACCTCGAACCCTGCGAACGGCATGGTGCCGGATCGCTTCCCCACGCCGTCGCCTTGCAGCATCGCCGCGGTCGGCTTCGCGCTTACGGCCTATGTGATCGGTGCCGACCGCGGCTTCGTCACGCGCGAGCAAGCGCGCGAACGCGTGCTCACCACGGTGCGCTTCTTCCGCAGTGCGCCGCAGGGGCCGCAGCCGCGCGGCATGGCCGGCTACAAGGGATTTTTCTACCATTTCCTCGACATGAAAACCGGCCTGCGCGCGCCGAAGAGCGAGCTCTCGACGGTCGACACCGCGCTGCTGATCGGCGGCATGCTGCACGCGCAAGCGTTCTTCGACAGCGATCACCCCGATGAAGTCGCGATCCGCGAGCAGGTCGACCAGATCTACTGGCGCGTCGACTGGAAATGGGCGCAGGTGCGCGGCCAGTTGATCAGCATGGGCTGGAGCCCCGAAAAGCAATTCATTCCGCACGACTGGAACGGCTACAACGAGGCGATGCTGGTCGTGTTGCTCGCGCTCGGCTCACCAACGCACTCGGTCGAGGAGGGTGCCTGGAGCGCCTGGGCCGAAAGCTACCGCGGCACCTGGGGCCGCTTCATGGGCTACGAGCACCTGAGCTTCGCGCCACTGTTCGGCCACCAGTATTCGCACGTGTGGATCGACTTTCGCGGTCTGCAAGACCCGTCGATGCGCCAGCGCGGCATCGATTATTTCGAGAACACCCGCCGCGCCGTTTACGCGCAGCGTGCCTACGCGATCGCGAACCCGAACGGCTGGTTCGAGTACGGTGCCAACGTTTGGGGCTTCACTGCTTGCGACGGCCCCGGCACGATGCGCCAAAAAGACCGCAACGGCCGAACGCGCTATTTTCTCGACTACTCGGCGCGCGGCGCCGGCCGCAACCACACGGTCGACGACGGCACGATCGCACCGACCGCGGCCCTTTCGTCGCTGCCCTTCGCACCTGAGATCGTGATCCCGGCGGTCGAGGAAATGCACGCGCGCTACGGCTTCTACATCTACCGGACCTATGGCTTCGTCGACTCGTTCAACCGCAGCTTTACCGCGACCGATGTGACCCTGACCGATGGCCGCGTCGACCCCGGCTTCGGCTGGATCGCGACCGACTATCTCGGCATCGACCAGGGCCCGATCCTCGCGATGATCTGCAACTACCGCAACGAGTTGGTTTGGGAAGACATGCGGCGCAGCGTGCCGATCCGCCGCGGCCTGGAGCGCGCCGGTTTCAGCGGCGGCTGGTTGTCGAAGCCGGCGTGACGATGACTGCGCGGCACGCCGTGGTGCGCCCGTGACGCAATGGCGGCGCGGCGCGCTCAAGCACCTCGGCGCGCTCGCGCTCGGCGTCACCGGTGCACTTGCGGGTTGCGGTCGGCGCGACGACCCCAGCGGCCCGCTGCACTTCTGGGCGATGGGGCGCGAGGCCGAAGTCGTCGCCGAGCTGTTGCCCGCTTTTTACGCGCGCCACCCGGGCGTGCGGGTTCGCGTGCAGCAGCTGCCGTGGACGGCAGCGCACGAAAAGCTGCTGACCGCCTACGCCGGCAATTCGTTGCCCGACCTCTGCCAACTCGGCAACACCTGGCTACCCGAGTTCACCGCGCTCGATGCGCTCGAGCCGCTCGACGTACGCGTGGCAGCGTCCGCCATCCAACGCGACGACTACTTCGCCGGCATCCTCGACACCAACGTGATGCCGACCGCGCAAGGCGCACGCCTGTTCGGCTTGCCGTGGTACGTCGACACGCGACTGCTGTTCTACCGCGCCGACCTGTTGCGCGCCGCGGGCTTCGCGCGCGCGCCGCAAAGCTGGGCCGAGTGGATGGATGCAATGCACGCGATCAAACGTCGCGGCAGTGGCAACGGCAGTGGCAACGGCAACGGCGACACCTTCGGCGCCTTGCTGCCGCTGAACGAAGCCCACCCGCTGTTCGCACTCGCGCTGCAGCAAGGCCCGGTGCTCGCCGATGACGACACGCGCGGCGCGTTCTCGAAGCCCGCGTTCCGGCGCGCGCTCGATTTCTACGCCGGCATCTTTCACGAAGGCCTCGCGCCGGCGATGACCGACACGCAAATCTCGAACGTGTGGGACGAGTTCGCGCGCGGCATGTTCACGTTCTACGTCAGCGGGCCGTGGAACATCGGCGAGTTCCGGCGCAAATTGCCGGCGTCGATGCAAGGCAGTTGGGCGACCGCGCCGTTGCCGGGGCCCGACGGGCCCGGGGTGTCGACGGCCGGCGGGTCGAGTCTGGTGCTGTTCAAAAGCAGCCAGCGCAAAGAGGCTGCCTGGCAATTGATCGCGTACCTCAGCGAGGCCGGGACGATGCAGCGCTTTCACGCGCTGACCGGCGACCTGCCGCCGCGGCGCAGCGCATGGCGCGCGCCGGCACTCGCGAACGACGTGGCCTCGCAAGCGTTCGCACAGCAACTCGAACGGGTGCGGCCGGCGCCGAAAATTCCCGAGTGGGAGCGCATTTTTCAGGAGATGCAGCAGACCGCGCAGCGTGTCGTGCAACGCACGCAGGGCGCGGAGGCCGCGACGGTGCAGCTCGATGCGTGGGTCGATGCGCTGCTGGAGAAGCGCCGCTGGCTGCGCGAGCGCGCGGCGGTCACGCGATGAACGGTATCGCTACGAAAAAAATCGCCGTCGTCGGCTGGGCATTGGCCGCGCCCGCGCTGGTCGTGATCGCCGTGTTCTTCGCCGTGCCGGTGGCCGCTGGGCTGGCGCTGAGCTTGACCGACTTCGATCTCTACGCGCTCGCCGACATTTCCACGCTGCGCTTCATCGGCCTGCAGAACTACGCGCGCCTGCTGCAGACGCCGCTGTTCTGGCAGGCGCTCGGCAACACTTTTTATTTCGTCGTCGTCGGCGTGCCGGTGTCGATCGGGCTCTCGCTCGCGGCGGCCTTGTTGCTCAATGCGCGGGTCGCGAAGTGGCAACCGTTCTTTCGCACCGCGCTGTTCGCGCCGGTGGTGACGACGGTGGTCGCGGTGGCCGTGATCTGGCGCTATTTGCTGCACACACGGTATGGCCTCATCAACCAGGGCTTCGCTGCGGTCGGCATCGATCCGATCGACTGGCTCGGCGACCCGCATTGGGCGATGCCAGCGATCGTCCTGTTCTCGGCCTGGAAGAACTTCGGCTACAACATGATCATCTTGCTCGCCGCGCTGCAGGCCGTGCCGCGGGAGCTGTACGAGTCGGCGCGTGTCGACGGCGCCGGGCCGTATCGTCAGTTCGTCGACCTGACGTTTCCGATGTTGACGCCCACGCTCGTGATGGTCGGCATCATGACGATCTCGGGCTACTTTCAGCTCTTCGCCGAACCGTATGTGATGACGCAGGGCGGGCCGCTGCGCAGCACGGTCAGCGTGCTGTACTTCATGTACGAAGAAGGCTTTCGGTGGTGGAACCTGGGCAATGCGAGCGCGGTCGCGTTCCTGCTGTTCGTCGTGATCTTCGCGGTGAGCTGGGTGCTGCTGCGATTCGACCGTGACCCGAGCGGGGCGACCGCATGAATGCACGGTGGGCGGTCTGGGTCGTGAATGGACTGCTCGCGGGTTTGGCATTTATCAGCCTCTTCCCACTGCTGTGGATGCTGTCGGTTTCGTTCATGCCGGCCGGTGCATCGAGCACGCTGCCGACGCCGATTTTTCCGACGCGCGTCACGCTCGACAACTACCGCCAGCTCTTCGGCAGCATCGGCATGGGCCGCTACTTCGTCAACAGCCTGGCGCTCGCGCTGCTCTCGACCGCGATCTCGGTCAGCTTCAACGTGATGGCCGGCTACGCGTTCGCCAAGCTGCACTTCCGCGGCCGCGATGCGATCTTCAAGGCGCTGCTCGGCGCGCTCGTGATCCCTGGGCAAGTGGCGATGCTGCCGTTGTTCCTGATGCTCAAGCCGCTCGGGCTGATCAACAGCTACGGCGGGGCGATCGTGCCGATGATGGCGAGCGTGTTCGGCATTTTTCTCGTGCGCCAGTTCGCGCGCGGCATTCCCGATGACCTGCTCGAGGCTGCGCGCATCGACGGCGCGAGCGAGTGGCGCATCTTCCTGACCATCATCGTGCCCGTGCTCACACCGGTGCTCGCCACGCTCGCGATCTTCAGCTTTCTCGCGAGCTGGAACGATTTCATGTGGCCGCTGATCGTGCTGACCGACGACTCACTGCACACGTTGCCGGTCGCGCTCGCCGGCCTTTCGCGCGAGCACGTGCAAGACAACGAATTGATGATGGCCGGCTCGGTGGTCACGATCCTGCCGGTGCTGGTCGTGTTCCTCGCGCTGCAGCGGCAGTACATGGAAGGGCTGATGGCCGGGAGCGTGAAGGGATGAGGGCATGGCTCATCGCGCTCGTGTTGGGATTGCCGGTGAGCGTGCATGCGCAAGACCGCGTGCTCGACGACTTCGATGACCTCGCCGCCTGGAAAGTCAGCGCGACCGACGACGTGAAGGCCGCACTCCGCGCCGCCGACGGCCCGCACGGCAAGGCGCTGTGCGTCGACTTCGATTTCGGCCGCGTGACCGGCTACATCAGCGTGCAGCGCGCGTTGCCGATCGCGTACCCGGCGCGCTACGAGTTCACGCTGGACGTGCGCGGTGACGCGCCGCCGAATGCGTTTCAGTTCAAGCTGGTCGATGCGAGCGGCGAGAACGTCTGGTGGGGCCAGCGGCCCGAGTTCAGTTTTCCGCACGAATGGCAAGCGTTGAAATTCCGCCAGCGCCAGATCGAATTCGCGTGGGGGCCGACGAAAGACAAAGTGCTGCGCAACTCGACGACGCTCGAGCTGGTCATCGCCTCCGGATCGGGCGCAGGCAAAGGTTCGGCCTGCTTCGATCGACTCACCTTGCGGCAGTTGCCCAATGTGGCGCCGCCGATCCCGGCGCCGGTGATGCGCGCTGGTGGCCTGAGCGTCGACTACGGCCTGCCGCGCGAGTTCGGCGCGATCGCGTTGCGCTGGCATGCGGGTGCGGCGCCGTCGCGCTACGCGATCGAGCTGTCGGACGACGGCATGCAGTGGCGCCGCGTGCGGCAGGTCGAGCGCGCGCGCGGTGACGTGCAGATGCATTGGCTGCCGGAATCTGAAGCTCGCTTCGTGCGTGTCGTGCCCGATGCATCCGGTCCGCAGGCCAAGCTGAAAGCGATCGAGCCGCACGACGCGCCGACCGCGAACGCCTTCTTCATGCAGCTCGCCAAAGACGCGCCGCGCGGCACGTATCCGCGTGCTTACGTGGGCGAGCAGTCGTACTGGACCGTGCTCGGCGTCGACGGTGCGCGCACCGCCTCGCTGCTGAGCGAAGACGGCGTGCTCGAGCCGGTGCCGGGTGTCGGCGGGCTCGAACCTTTTCTCGTTGTCGACGGCCAATTGAAGACCTGGGCCGACGCGCAAATCACGCACACGCTGCGCGATGGCGATCTGCCGATGCCGGCGGTGCATTGGAAGGTCGGCGACAAGCGGGGTGAGCTCGCGCTCGACATCGAAGCCTTCGGTGGCGGAACGCCCGGAGCGTCGCAGTCCCTCGCGCGCTACACCGTGCGCAACCTCGGCAAAACCACGCGCACCGTTTCGCTCGCGCTCGCCTGGCGCCCGTTCCAAGCGAACCCGCCGACGCAGTTCCTCAGCAACCCCGGCGGCGTGAGTGCGGTCCGGGCAATCGAATGGAATGGCCGCGCGCTGGTCGTCGATGGGGCGCTGCGCGTGCAGCCGCTGCTGCCGCCGAGCCGCGTGCAACTCGAGCCCCTCGCCGCAGGTCCAGCCCTCACCCCAACCCTCTCCCAGCGGGAGAGGGATGACTACCAGAGCGTCACTGACGACGCAGGTTTCGCGAGCGGCGTGCTGCGTTACGAAATGCTGTTGCAGCCCGGCGAATCGCGCGGTTTCGCCGTCGCGCTCCCCGTCACCGGCACCCCCGTCGCGCCGACGATCGCGAACTTCGCGCGCGAGGAAAAACGCATCGCTGCGCTCTGGCGCGAGCGCCTCGGCCGCGTGCGCATCACCGGCCCCGGTGAGGTCGCCGACGTGGCGGCCACGCTGCGCACCGCCCTCGGCCACATCCTCGTGAACCGCAGCGGCCCGGCGTTGCAACCGGGCGCGCGCGCCTATGCGCGTTCGTGGATCCGTGACGGCGCGCTCACGTCGGCAGCGCTGCTGCGGCTCGGCCACGAAGCCGAAGCTCGCGACTTCCTGCAGTGGTTCGCGCCGTTCCAATTCAAGAACGGCAAGGTGCCGTGCTGCGCGACCGCGCGTGGCGCCGATCCGGTGCCTGAGAACGACAGCGACGGCGAGTTCGCGTTCGCGGTCGCCGACCTGTGGCACCACACGCACGACGAAGCGTCGGTGCGCGCGTTGTGGCCCAACGTGCGCGCGGCCGTCGCGCACATGGAAGCGCTGCGCCAGAGCGAGCGCAGCGACAAAAACATAACGCCTGAACGCAGCATGTACTTCGGCCTGATGCCGCCCTCGATCAGCCACGAGGGCTACTCCGACAAGCCGGCGTATTCGTACTGGGACGACTTCTGGGCCGCGACCGGTTACCGCAGCGCCGTCGAACTCGCGCAGGCATTGAACCTGCTCGCCGACGCGCAGCGCATCGCCACGCAGCGCGACGAGTTCAACACCGACCTGCTGCGATCGCTCGACGCCAGTACCCAGTTCCACAAGATGAACGTGCTGCCCGGCGCTGCCGATCGCGGCGATGTCGACCCGACCTCGAGCACCGTCGCGCTCAGCCCCGGCGGCTTGCTCGGCACCTTGCCCGATGCATTGGTGCGCAACACTTTCGATCGCTATTGGCGCGACTTCCAGGCCCGGCAAAAAGACGAGGCCGCTGGCATTCGTCACGGCGACGGCGCCTACACGCCCTACGAATGGCGCAACGTCGGCGCCTTCGTGCGGCTCGGCCAGCGCGACCGTGCGTTGGCGGCGATGAAATACTTTTACCGCGATCGACGCCCAGCCGGCTGGAAGCAGTGGGCCGAGGTCGTCGTGCGCGATGCGCGCGAGCCACGCTTTCTCGGCGACATGCCGCATGGCTGGGTCGCCTCGGACCAGATTCGCTCGGTGCTCGACCTGTTCGCTTACGAGCACGAAGGCGAGCGCGCGCTGGTGCTTGCGGCCGGCGTGTCGATGGCGTGGCTGGCCGCGCCCGGGTTGACGATCGACGGCTTGCGCACGCCCTACGGCGCGCTCGGCTGGCATGCGCAGGCGCGCACGGCAGCGGGCCGCACGTCGATCGAATTCGGTCTGAAACCGATGCGCACGCTGCCGCCGGGTGGCATCGAATTGCGCGGGCCGTGGCCCAAGGATGCGCGGGTCTGGATCGATGGCCGCGCGGTCGCGACGCCGGCCGACCGGATCGCGCTGCCGCGCGCACCGGCTCGCGTGCGCATCGAGTTCACCGAGCGCG
>ENA-OBIO01000279-OBIO01000279.1-metagenomes-genome-assembly--contig:-NODE-279-length-30105-cov-27.5863_pt1 | contig 30105 bp, 26 predicted proteins | sample MGYA00153383_OBIO01 | MGnify analysis MGYA00153383 | reverse complement strand
CTTCTTCTTCTTCTTCTTCTTCTTCTTCTTCTTCTTCTTCTTCTTCTTCTTCTTCATAGCCTGTTGTTTGATTGACTGAATGGTTTCTAATTAAAAGTCTCACAAATGTTTCATAAACTTCACTGTCAGCAGCATTTTCGTCAATATGAAACTTACCTTTAACGTAGGGCTTCTTTCGAGTCTCTTTGGCTAACTCTTCAGCCATTTGAGTTACTGCTTGCTTTGTACTATATCCTTGACTTTTCATCTCATTCAGAATAGCTCGAAAATCATCAAGAATGGAAGTAATATCTTTGCTCATATCTACACGATTGTCCTGTATGTTTATATAATCACCTTGTATGTAATTGCCTTCAACTACTCGATTATAGTTTCCGCCACCTGTGTTGATGTCATGATTTATAGTTGAATTATTTTTATCTTCCAAATTGTATAATTTCTGATTATATTTAACACCTCCTTGTCGCTTGAAGTATAGATAAATACCAATTGCAAGGATTATTATACCTATAATAATACCAAACGTATATTGGTTCTCAACTACTAATTGAACAACTGATTGAGCAGCCATAACAATTAATGATGCAGCTAAAATTAGGCACACACCCTTTTGAGTATTAGACAGCCTGTATTTAAAGTGATGAAACAGTTTTAGTGAAATTTTTCTTAGATAGCTCATACTACCGGAATAGTATTTGTATTTTTACTAACTCACCAATTATACTAACTTCCCCTAGAAATGGATATAGTATAAATCATTGCTCATTAGTGATTCATATCACTGATGTCAATCACTAAGAGTGCTGTGTAACGTAAAAACAAGGTCTTGCCATCACCATATCACCTTTCCCATGTTCAATCAATCAACCGTTCCCTCAGTTAGATACAATATCTCAGCAATTTCCTAATTATTTTTGGCTTCACCAACCAGTTTTAATACCTCCCACTCGCGCTTACTCAACTTAGGGCGATAACTTCAACTAAAGGCGTGGCACTCACTTGCAGGAATCCCACGCAATAATTTACTACTAACTAACAGCTACAGCCTCCCCCAAAGGATGCTGCTCTAAAACAGCTTTCAAATACTTCCCAGTATAAGACCGAGCATTAGCCGCCACATCCTCCGGCGTTCCCGCCACAATAATTTCTCCTCCCTTATCTCCCCCTTCCGGGCCCAAATCGATCGCCCAATCGCAGCACCGAATCACATCCAAATTGTGTTCGATTACCAAAATCGAATTCCCCTTGTCCACCAATCTTTGCAACACATTTAACAAATGGTGAACGTCGTAAAAAGATAAACCAGTCGTCGGTTCATCGATTAAATAAAGCGTCTTCCCAGTAGCACGGCGCGACAATTCTGTTGCCAATTTAACCCGCTGTGCTTCGCCCCCAGAAAGCGTTGGCGCTGGCTGTCCCAACTGAATATAACCTAAACCAACATCAAGCAAAGTTTGCAGTCTCATCGCCGCCCTGGGGATATTTTTAAACATTTCCAAAGCTTCCTCAACAGTCATGTTCAAAACATCAGAAATTGACTTACCTTTATACTTCACTTGCAGCGTTTCTCGGTTGTACCGCGCACCTTTACAAACTTCGCACTGTACGTAAACATCCGGCAGAAAATTCATCGAAATTACGTTCACGCCTTGGCCGCCGCAAGCTTCGCACCTTCCCCCTTTTACGTTGAAAGAAAACTGTCCTGCTTTGTAACCTCTTGCCTTCGCTTCAATGCTTTCGGCAAACAAGTCTCGAATCACATCAAAGACTCCCGTGTAAGTGGCGGGATTGGAACGCGGAGTGCGGCCGATAGGAGATTGATCGATGACAATTACTTTGTCAACCACATCTTGAAGAGAGCGTTCTCCCTTCGTTTTCAGGGCTTCCATATCGGGCGGTAAAGGAACTTTTTTGGTAAGATAGTGTTGCAGCGACGGGTACAGCAATTCATTGATTAAAGTTGATTTTCCAGAACCGGAAACGCCCGTCACGCAGACGAGTTTTCCGAGGGGAATTTCTACATCAATATTTTTTAAGTTGTTGCGGGTCGCATTTTTGATTGAGAGAGCTTTGCCGTTGCCTTTTCTCCTTTCATTAGGAGTTTCAATGACTCGCTTTCCCGACAGATAAGCACCAGTTAAAGATTCCTCGGCTGCTAGCAAGTTTTCTAAACTTCCTTGGGAGATGATTTTGCCACCGTGAACGCCGGCACCTGGCCCGATATCGACAATATGATCTGCCGATCGCATGGTTTCTTCATCGTGTTCTACCACAATCAAAGTATTGCCTAAATCGCGCAATTTTGTGAGAGTTTGCAGCAGGCGAAAATTGTCTCTTTGGTGCAGTCCGATGCTGGGTTCGTCCAAAACGTAGAGGACTCCGGTCAAACCGGAACCGATTTGAGTCGCCAGCCGAATTCGCTGGGCTTCTCCGCCAGAAAGTGTCATTGCCGCCCGGTCTAAGGTCAGATAATCTAACCCGACATCAAGCAGAAATTGCAGTCTTGCTTTGATTTCTCGAAGGGCTAAATCGGATATTTGAAATTGCCGATCGCTCAATCCCAAATTCTCCACTCGTTCCCGACATTCGCGAATCGAAATACTCGTCAAATCGACAATTCCGTAGTTTCCTAACCGCACCGCTAGCGCCTCTGGTTTCAACCGCTTACCGTGACAAACCTGGCAAGGTTGATCGACTCGATACTGTTCTAACTTCTGCTTGATCAAATCGGAACCAGTATCGTCGTACTGGCGTTGCAACATGGAAATGACGCCCTTAAAATCTCTCCTCAAATCAGTGGTACTGGAGTCTCGCTTCTTACTTTCTGCGGTTCCTTTGGACTCATTCCCGTACAAAATCACCTGCTGATGTTCGGGGGTCAACCGGAACCAAGGAGTGTCGATATCAAACCCGCAAGCATCAGCAACACTGCACAGCAAAGAGAGATAATAAGAATTGTCCTTATCAGACCAAGGGGCGATCGCACAATAAAGAGGCGCTTTGTCATCGGGAATTACCAACTCCGGCGCAAACGTCCGCAAACTCCCCAAACCGTGGCAGTTCGGGCACGCGCCGTAGGGCGAATTAAACGAAAATAACCGGGGCGAAAGTTCTTCCATTACCGCGCCGTGTTCGGGACAAGCAAAGTTTTCGGAAAAGACGATCGGCGGATTTGGTTCAGGATTGTCGTCTGTCGGTAACTCCTCAATTATGGCTATTCCTTCGGAATGGCGCAGACAAGTTCCCAGAGAATCAACTAAACGTTCTTCTAAACCTGGTTTTTTAATTAACCTGTCAACAACTATTTCGATGTTGTGCGTTAGATTTTTATCTAATTCGATATTTTCCGAAAGTTCTAAAATCTCTCCGTTAACTTTGACGCGACTAAATCCTTCCGCAGCTAAACTCGACAATAATTTGCGGTGAGTGCCTTTTTTTCCGCGCACAACTGGTGCCAGAAGATGAAAGCGAGTACCGTCAGGAAGGGCCATGACTCGATCGCACATTTCATCAATTGTCTGCGGCGCAATGCAGCGATCGCAAATCGGACAATGCGGTTCGCCAGCTCTGCCGTAGAGCAATCGGAGATAATCGTAAATTTCTGTAACAGTACCGACACTCGATCGCGGGTTGTGAGAAGTTGACTTTTGGTCGATCGAAATAGCCGGACTCAAGCCTTCGATCGCGTCTACATCCGGTTTATCCAATTGTCCCAAAAACTGGCGCGCGTAGGCGCTGAGAGACTCCACGTAGCGGCGCTGTCCCTCGGCAAAAATTGTATCGAAAGCTAGGGAAGACTTGCCCGAACCAGAGACACCCGTAAAAACTATAAGTCGATCGCGCGGCAGTTCCAGATCGATATTCTTGAGGTTGTGCTGTCTCGCACCGCGAATCCGAATCGTATTTTGGCTGTTGGAGTTAGAAGTCGTCACATGATGCCCGTTGTCGGATGCACTTGGCTGGGTGTGTGAGGTTTTGGCGCGTTGGGACATGAGAGTAGTGCAAAACAGTGCTTAACCATCTTAGCGTTGCCGATCGAATAGCTGGCATCCAAACTCAAGAATATTAAATCTCAATCAGCTATTGAGTCCTCTTTCAGAGGACTTAAGCTTTGAGGCAGAGAATTAATTCTCTGCCGGACTGTTGCGATCGGTGAAACATCTCAGATTAACCTTAAAGAACCGTCCAATAAGTTTCCGTCGGCCCTTCCGGCAAAACCTTCAATCTTTGATTTTTCAAATCTATTTCTATTCCCAGGGCTTCCATCGGAATCACGCCCAAAAGTGGCGTTTTACCATCTGGCAATTCCAGACACTCAAAAGTCCCTTCGCGCCCGCACAGAGAAATCTTGGCATCTTGAAAAATCCTCGCCTCACTAATGCCCGTGGCTGTTTCTACCACCACTTGCTTGAGAATTCTCAAACCCAGTCTAGCAATGGCATCTTTCGGTAAACACAAAGTAGTCGCGCCCGTATCCACCAAAACATTTTCCAACGTTACAGACCTGATTTGCTCAATTGGAATCATACCCCGTTCAGCATCAGCCTCATCTATCAGATTGACGATGGCTAGCGTTGCGATAACTTTTCCCATTGTGCTTTCCGTAGTTGTTTCCATTGTGTTGACAATATCATAAATTGCTCCTCTAATTTTAGCATATACAATGTATTCCAGGTTTGTGAAACATTGCTGTGTCCTAGGTTTATGAAGGACACGGCATTGCCGTGTCCCTACTGTGTCAAAATAATCAAATTATTGCACGCCAATAAATTTATGAGTTTGCAAAGACAACCTGTAACTGGGATGCTGTTTCAGCAATTCCAATATAAGGGGAATTGCTGAGTCTTTCGACTTCCATTCCGGTTGCAAAAAAATCTGAATATTAACATCATTTACAAAATAATTGTGGTAAAATTCAACTTCTTTTCCAGTGCTAACCACCAACTTAATTTCATTAGCTCTAGTCCAAAAAATCTCTTGTACTGGATATTTAGGACTGATGTGTTCTTTAGGAGAAAGAGTAATCCAAGCTAGCGGCGAAACTTCCTGCCAGTAAGCACCGGAAGTTTCAATGCTGACCTGTTTACCAGCTTCTAACAAAGCTGCAACTAACTCCGGTAAATCCCGGTGAATAAAAGGCTCACCGCCACTAATTACCACCCTCGGAGACTGCAATTCGGATAGCAATTGGGCGATCGACCTCGGCACTGTCGGCAAACCTGCGCCCCCGTTCGCATAACCAGTATCACACCAAGGACAACCGACGGGACAACCAGCCAATCTGATAAAATCAACTAAAGTTCCAGTCCAAAATCCTTCGCCTTGAACGGTAGACTGAAAAGTTTCGTGAATTGGCAATTTTACTTGTAAATTAGACACCAGAATCTCCGCTTAAAACCAATTAACTATATTATTTAACTGGTTCCCAGGCTCTGCCTGGGAATCTATATCTAGAGGCTCTGCCTCAAATAGTTGGAGGCAGAGCCTCCGGATCTGCGTTACTAGGCAGAGCCCAGTAACGAGAAATTTTAAAATCAACCGTAAACTGCAAACAACTCTTTAATTCTGCTGTTCAGGTTGCATCATAGTAGCCCAGCGACGTTTCAATGCCAAAGTCAGTCCATCACCAATCGGAACAACACTAAGAGTAACTCTGGGATCGTTGCGCAACTTGTCGTTGAAAGTACGAATGGCGAGGGTACTTTTGTCTTGTACTTGAGGGTCAGCAACTCGTCCAGACCACAGAACATTGTCAATTACAATTAAACCGCCATTGCGTACAAGTTGGAGCGATCGCTCAAAATAAGCCTCATAATTTTCTTTATCGGCATCGATGAAGGCAAAATCAAAGGTTCCTGCTTGTCCCTCGGCTATTAGTTTGTCGAGAGTATTGATTGCTGGGCCCAATTGCAAAGAAATCTTGTTTGCCACACCTGCAGCTTCCCAATAGCGTCGCGCGATCGCAGTATATTCCTCGCTGACATCGCAAGCCACAATGTGACCGTTAGGAGGCAGTGCTAAAGCTACACATAGCGAGCTATACCCCGTAAAAACTCCAATTTCTAAGGTTTTTGTTGCTCCCATAAGCTGCACCAGCATCTCCATAAACTGACCTTGTTCGGGAGCTATTTGCATCATACCCATAGGATGCTTCGCCGTTTCTTCCCGCAGTGCAGCCAGAATATCGGGTTCCCGCAGGGAAATAGATAAGAGGTAATCGTAAAGTTGATTTTCTAGGCCAAGAGTTGAGTTCGCCATCGGTTTGTCCTTGCTGCTGACTTTTGATTTTAGATTGTAGACGTGCAGTTATGGGAAATTGGAGACGATACGTTCATCAGTTGACAGTTGACAGTTGACAGTTGACAGTTAACAGCTACCTCTTCTATCGACGGCTATGGGTAGCTGTCAACTGCGGTGCCCTGAGTGTAGCCGAAGGGTCAACTGCGATGCCCTGAGTGTAGCCGAAGGGTCAACTGCGGTGCCCTGAGTGTAACCGAAGGGTCAACTGCGGTGCCCTGAGCGTAGTCGAAGGGTCAACTGTCAACTGATGAACATCTCGGTTCCGAGCTGGTAAGAAAGCAAAACTCCCGATCGACCGTACAAATCAGTTTATCTGGGCCACCGGCGATCGAGCAGCTCACCGTTCGTCCGTACTTCAACCAAAATTTCTCTTTTTTTAACCCCTGACAATTATATATTTAGCATATTTTCTGCTCTCAGTGAAGTTACGATTTACTTTTTAAGTTATCTAACATAACGATGCGATAACTGCAAATTTAGTTCGATAGGAAGCTTTGCTAAGTGTCACACCATCTCCAACTCCACTTCCCAAATATATTCACAATCAAAATAACATTTCGCAAAGGCGATCGCCATGTATTACACTTTTGCAGGTTTTGGTGCTGGCACGGGCATATTGTTACTATTAATTTTTGCAATTCTGCAATGGCTGCACGTCCCCGCTGGCAGTTTTATTGATTGGGTAATTGCCATTGCTATTTTTGAATGGCTGTTGGTGATAGTTACAGTTCCCTGGAATATCCATTTTGAAGCTAAACAAGTTTTAGCACAAGCCGCAGAATCAACTGAAAAAGGGATTGTAGTTGACGATAAACAAGTCAAATATATTAACTTACTAGCTAGTCGTTCGCTGTGGGTTGCTGTCGGACTTCATCTGTTTAGCACGATCGCACTTTACGCCCTATCCGCCACCGGAATTAGTGCTGTTGGCTATCTCAGTTCTGGTGCTGCACTGCTGTTAACTCTACTGCGTCCAGCTATCCGAGGTTATCAGTATTTAGCCCAGCGGCTGAGGACGATCCGCAGCCAATTTTTGTATCCCCGCGAAGATATTATCGAACTCCGCAGCCGATTCGCCAACTTAGAATCTACCATTAAAAATTTAGAAGCTACATTGAACTCTAACGATCCGAATTCTTGGGTAGCTGTACAAGAGCGACAGCAGGAAGCTACTAGAAGAGACTTAACTCGACTAGCAGCATCTCTAGAAAATTTGAGTGCTACAAATCAGGCAGAACACACTAAACTGGCAAGAGATGCAGAAAGTGCGATCGCCCAACTCACCTCGGACGGACAATTTCTCAACCACGTTCGCGAAATCATCCGCTTCTTTAAAGAATCATAAGGAGGAGACTGCACGTGCCGTGTCCCTACCGCGATCGATTGTAGGGACACGGCACTGCCGTCTCCTCATCATTCCGGCGCAGCCGGAATTGATATCTGCCGTCTCCTCATCATTCCGGCGCAGCCGGAATTGATATCATTCCCGATTTCCAATTCCCTACCTAAAGATAGATGTCAAGTTATTCCCGACTATAAACTATCAGTTAAGTCCTCAATTACTCAGTCTCCGGGAAGAGAAAAGAAATGTATTTAAAACAAAATAAACTATTAGAAAACTATAACTAAAGATAGTTTGTGAATGAGCTAGCTTGGACTTAATATTTAAACATAACCCAAAGACATTTTGAAAAGATAACTCAGGAATAAATCATGACTAATCGCCAACCAACACCAACCGACGCAGAAATTAGCAAATCAACACCGACCGACGAAGAAATCGAAGCGAAGATGGAAGCTCCCCACTACGACAGGGGCATTACTCCCGCTGAGACAGCAGCGCGACAAGAACGTGAAGGCTCTAACTTCATGCACACAACCACTGAAGCGAAGCAAAAAAGTGCAAAAACAGACGACCAAACCGATGACGAAAGCATTCACACTACAGATGGTTATACAGTAGACCAAGAAGGTCTGGTTAACAATTATGCGATCGAACCCGAAATGTACATCAACGAACCGGGCGATTTGAGAGAAAAAGAGGAAGCCGAAGCCGCAGAACGCGCTCGAATTCTCGCAGAAATCAAAGATAAAAAAGGCGAAGAAGGAAAACTGACAACGGAAGCAGACACCCGCGGCAAAGGGCCAGGAATTATCTAGGTTGTCTGGTTATATCAAATCGGGTTGTATTGGAATTAATATTACCCGAAATCAGGACACGGCAGTGCCGTTTCCCTACAATCGATCGGTTGTAGGGAAACGGCACCGCCGTGTCCTCCATATCTTAAAATTAATTAAGCCCTCACATTTTCCCTCAGCCAATTAAACTTCGCCTGAGCAAGAGCTAAATTTTCCAGGACGTTCGGATTAATGTCCTCCCGATCGATTTCTGGCTGATCCAATTCTATATTGCGACCGTATTCTATATGTCTGATCGTACCGCGCATCCGGTCTGCCAAACACAGCGAAATTCCATAATAAAAGCGGGAAGCAAATCCCATATCATGTTGCAGTTTGATGATTAACTGCCGCCTGGGAATTGCCAGCAAGTGAGTTTCTTCGATCGCCTTTACCGTTGCCAAAGGAGGGCGAGCATCAATAAAAGAAACTTCTCCCACAAGTTCTCCAGTGGCTATTTTAGCAAGTTCTTTCGTCTGATCCGAGTCGAGCAAAACGCTCAAACTTCCCTTCAAAACAATGTATAGGGCATCTATCTGTCTCCCTTCATCGATCAAAATCGTGCCCGGATCGAGAATTTCTTTCTTGCCTTTTTGGACGATCCAGTCGATATCATCGTTATTTAACTGGCTCAAAATGAAAAGTGCTTTTTTTCTGCTGTCGGGCATAAGTTTAGCTCCCTATCTCTTTTTTTTATAAATTTTATAAGGCGCGGCCGCAACTTTTTCCGAAGCAGTCCGTCGCTCAAAACAGTTTTTTTATGCTGTTTCAGTTCTTCGCAAAACGTTTATAGGACAGGCTTTATCAATAGCAGATGAATCACACTGAATCATAATTTCTCAATAATAGCATTTGTTTAACAATCTTTTGTAAGTCGATCGGCATCCACAAAATCCTGCTTCGTACCAGTCTCAAAACCAATCCAGTTTTCGGGCCGCACAGCGAAAGCTCGCTAAATGGGCGCGGGAGACAATCCTCCGCGCCCAGTCTTACCCACTAAATCGATCGCAAATCAGGATAACCGGCCAACATATCATCAGCCGTCAGAGTATCGCCGTTTGCTTGAGGAGTCCACAGTACCTCAACCGCCAGCAACTGTTCGCTCGATACTCCTCCAATCTGGCGCAAAGCTTGGCGCAAATCTTCAGAGTTTTTGACTGTTGGCAATTGCAATTTGCCTTGAGTACCGACAATCACCGTCACCACAATAAACTCCCCGGGCTCTGAATTCAAATCAGAACCAACCAGAGCGCCATTTTCCTGCAAACCAGGCAGGATATTGCTGCTCCCTGCTTGGCGGAGTTGATTGTTATAGTTCGAGAGCGTTTCTTCAGTAAACTTACTGCGTTCTGCCAAAGAAAATTGGTTGAATTTAGCTTCTGCTGCTTCCAAGCGAGTTTGCGTAGATTCAGCGCCTGCGTAAACCCAGTATTCAGGATGCCGCAGCATTGCCAGAGTCGATTCTTGCAGCACTTGAGCGCGACCAACCGCTGTATCGGTATTAGCTTTGCGCGCTAGGGAGTCGAGTTCGCCTTGCAAACTGCGGGCCTCTGCTAGCAAACCAACTTGCAAGCGGGCGACAGATACGGTGGTAGTAGGGACGTTGTTGCCAAGTTCGTCAGTCCCACCCCCGGCGCTGCGGAAGCTTCGCACGAGGAAATTCGCGATCGAAATAAAGATCAAAATCGAGAACAGGCCGCCAAACCCGCCTCCAAAGCCGAAAAACGGCAGTAAGAATGGGAAACCGAAGCCCCCACCAAATCCACCACCATAGCCGCCGCCCGGATAATAACCGCCTCCTGAGGGCGCGTAGGTGCGACTAGGAGACGAGTAACTGCGCGCTGGAGCTCTAAAAGAGCCGCCTCCAATCCGTCCTCCGCTGCGAGCCGCCAAGGCTCCGTCAGCGTTACTGAAGGCTAGCGTCAGTACCAGACCGATCGCAAATAGTGATTTCAAAAGCGGTTTGATCTTTGAAATTAGTTGCTTGTACATAAGACCGTTACTATTCGATACATTTATAATTTACAGTCTATCTTCGCGGATGGGCAGCCCGGTTGCAGGTGTAAAGCCAGAGAGATATCCGTACCCAAGGACTAAAGTCCTTACTACAAACCATAGAGTCGGGGGCTTTTACAGAAGTTTACGTAATTGACGGGCGATCGACCAACAATAAGCTCTAGACTTTTAAATAAACGTCGCCCGTCCTAGTAAAGCAGGACTCGATCTACCGTAAAAAAAACACTATGTTTCCAACTCACCGCCCCCGCCGCCTCCGCAACCATCCCCAACTCCGCCGGATGGTACGCGAAAATATTTTGACAACCAGCGATTTAATTTACCCTCTATTTGCCGTACCCGGGGAAGCTTTTGCCAAAGAAGTTAAATCGATGCCCGGAGTTTACCAGTTGTCGATCGACAAAATAGTAGAAGAAGCCAAAGAAGTCTACGATCTCGGCATTCCTGCGATTATTTTATTTGGCATTCCCGCAGACAAAGATACAGACGCTACAGGTGCTTGGCACGATTGTGGCATAGTTCAAAAAGCGACAGCAGCAGTTAAAGCAGCCGTACCGGATTTAATTGTCATGGTCGATACTTGTCTGTGCGAATATACCAGTCACGGTCATTGCGGCTATTTGGAAGTCGGAGATTTAAGCGGCCGAGTCTTGAACGATCCGACACTAGAATTGCTGAAAAAAACTGCGGTTGCTCAAGCTAGAGCTGGTGCAGATATTATCGCACCTTCGGGGATGATGGACGGTTTTGTCGGAGCAGTTCGCGAAGGATTGGACTCGGCTGGATTTGAAGATATTCCGATCATGTCTTACGCGGCAAAATACGCCTCAGCTTATTATGGCCCGTTCCGCGATGCGGCCGATTCTGCTCCGCAATTTGGCGATCGGCGTACCTATCAAATGGACCCGGGAAACGGCCGCGAAGCTCTCAAAGAAATTGCTCTTGACATTGCCGAAGGTGCGGATATGCTCATGGTTAAACCCGCTTTAGCGTATATGGATATCATCTGGCGCGTCAAGGAAGCAACTAACCTGCCAGTGGCTGCTTACAACGTTTCTGGAGAATATGCGATGGTGAAAGCCGCCGCCCTCAACGGTTGGATAGACGAAGAAAGAGTCGTGATGGAAACCTTGACAGGATTCAAGCGTGCTGGTACTGATTTGATTTTGACTTATCACGCCAAAGACGCGGCCCGCTGGCTGCAAAACTGATCTCTGACCTTTGAGATTTGAGCTTTGACATTTGACTCCACAGCACAATCTTCGGGTGTTCTAGTGGAGTCAACACTTCTAAAATCTTGGATTTTTTACAGTCCTGGACGCACTCCGATCGCAGAAACCGGGTTTTTTTACGAAAAGACGCGTTCGGGCCCGTAGATTCGCTAAAAAACTCGGTTTCTGGACTCCCATGCGTAAGTCCTATTTTAGGAATGACGTACTCTACAAGCTGAGGGGCGATCAACTTTTTTGTAGGGCAATATCCCCCTCCCTAGTTTCAGTAGTTATGAGTTATGACTAACAAATTTTGACTCAAAGACTTTTTCCCAAATTTTACACAAAAAAGTATTAATAATCACCGAATTTAGTTAGCGAATATGTGTCAATAAACATAGTTTGGTAAATTGGGAATTCAATCAATGATGGTTTCCAAGCAAAATCAACTTTCCTTCCTGTAAGACAGTAAAAGTAACACAGTTTAAATACAACTTGAAGGCACCGCAGAGCATGACATCAACGATTAGAGATTCCAGTCATATTCAATTTTGCACAGATCGCGATCGCGCAGACATCGCGCAGATCCAAGAACTATTTAAAGCAGCGGCCTTTTGGGCGAGGGCACGTAAAATAGAAGATTGGGAAATTGCGATCGCCAATAGCGAACCAGTTGTGACAGTTTGGGACGGCGATCGGGCGATCGGCTTTGCCAGAGCCACCTCAGACGGCATCTATCGAGCCACCATCTGGGATGTAGCCATTCACCCAGATTACCAAGGTGCAGGACTCGGCCGCAAATTAGTCCAAACCGTCTTGAGCCACCCTCGGATGTGCCGAGTAGAGCGAGTTTACCTGATGACAACTTACAAACAAAGCTTCTACGAACGCATCGGTTTTCAGCATAACGCCAGCACCACAATGGTACTTGAAAATCAGCTTCTAGAAGAGAATATGGAATTAGAAATTAGCAAGGGTGAATTGCTAACTACTAATTGTTAAATAAGCACAAAACTTGTACTAAAATCTATAATATGTAGGGTGCTCTTCGGCGCACCTTACTACCTATCAATTACCCATAATCAGGACACGGCAGTGCCGTTTCTTGCGCAATTAATCGAACGATAGAAATAATATAAACGGAGGAGACGGCAGTGCCGTTTCCCTACAATCGATCGCGGTTCGGAATGATATAAACGGAGGAGACGGCAGTGCCGTGTCCCTACAATCGATCGCGGTAGGGAAACGGCACTGCCGTGTCCTCGCTTGTCATTCCGGCGCAGCCGGAATTGATATTAATCTCTCTTCCTTCTTCCTTCTTCCTTCTTCACAAAGTTGCCAAAGGAATACAACACTGAGTCCGGTTAAAATTGCACTCTTCAGACTCAGAAGGGACGGCCAGAACCTCCAACTTTCCATTCATCAAAGTTAAGAGAGTCTGATTCATCAATAACCTCATTCCAGAAGACACCTTAGAATTATCGCTGCTCTTAGTAGGATCGCACTCCAAATCGTGCTTCAGCAAATCCCAAGACTCGCTCCAAGCACTAACTGAACGCTGATCGTCTACCCAAATGTGAACGTATCCAGATTCGGGCGAAGAATGCGCAGAAACAGAAATACTTCCCTCCTCCATCTGAGCCACAGCAGTATCTACCAAATTGACTAAAACTTGCCGAAACCTCGGCCAATCTGCCAATACATAAATCCCGGGATCGGGCGGCAATATCTCCAAACGAATGCTGCGATTAGCAGCTTGCAAGTAAGTTAGATCGTCAACTTCATCAAAAATCTTAGCTAACTGAATCGGCTCAATATCCATCCTGTCAGTGCCGTGTTCAGTTTTAGCAACAGAGATAATTTCATCTATCAATTTCACCAGCTTCAGCGCTGCGATGTGAGCTTGCTCGACAAACTCTCGTTCCTCAGCAGGATCGTCGCACAAATCCGACAGAATTAATTGCAGCGTACCAATCATAGTGCTCAAGGGCGATCGCAACTCATGAGAAGTTCGAGCCAAAAAACCCCCCTTAAATTGACTCATCTCCGATGCCATCTGATAAGCCAACTGAGTTTGCTTAAGTTGCTCGGAAAGGGCATCAAACTTCTCTAATTGAATTTCTTGAGGGGTTGGTGGCTCGTAGGGCGCAGGTTCTGGCTGTTGCGAGCTTTTTTGCCGAGAGCGCCAAATCAAACTGCTTCCCAAACCCAGTCCCAGTCCCATACCTAAATATACAAATTCGCTCCAGCTGATCGGCGCCATATTGATTTGCCTAGGAGTTTAGATTTTAGCATTCTAACTCGATCGCGCCTTGTCGCAATATTTCCCAATTACTGCCAGTCCATTTAGCCACAGTCGAAGGCAAACTGGAAGCTGTTATCGCTGTTGGCAATTCAGAAGGGACTAATGTCAAGACTTCGGGAAACAGAGCCTCAATTTCTGCCACCGACAACCGAGGGGGCTGGCCAGATAAATTAGCACTGGTAGTCGCCAAAGGGCCTGTCTGCTCCAAAATTTTGAGAGCAAGGGGAAAGTTAGGCACTCGTACTCCGATCGTAGTTCGATCGATCGAATTCATGGCAGCAGGCACTTTTTCCGAAGCCGGCAACACCAAAGTTAACGCCCCTGGCAAATAGGATTTAGCCACTTGCTGCCACAATTTTAACTCTGCTGGACTCCCCTGAACGTAGGGCCACAAAGCCTCCGCCGATGCTGCCATCAAAATCAGCGGTTTGTCTTGACTACGCCGTTTCGCCACAAAAATCAGTTCAGATCGATCGGGCTTCGCAGCCAAAGCGGGTACGGTATCAGTGGGAAAGCTGACAATATAATCTCCTGAAATTGCCCCTTGAATCAAAGAGTCGATCGAAACTTGAGTCATTCGATTTTAGATTTTAGATTTTAGATTGAAAAATTGAAGAATTGCTTCTGCATCTTCTGTAAAAGATTGTAGCGGCGTTTCCCGATATTGCGGCACAGCAATTCTCGGAAATCCGACCATTGCTCTTCATCGCTGAATGCACGCTTGGGTATAATAAAATTCGCTTCGGGCACAGGATAGAGAGATAACACCGGATAGATTACCAATAAATTTCTGGTTTCAGTAAAAAATTCAAAATTGTCCCATTTAAAAGTCCCTTGCCAACTAGGAGTATTAAGTACCAGCCCTTCTTCTCTCACCTCCACAGTCGTAGGTTCCCCCCAGTTCGTCGGATTGAGGATTTTCGGCCTCTCTCGATCTCGATCTAGGCTTATAACAGTCGTAGGTTCCCTCCAGTTCGTCGAATTGGCGATGTTCGGTATCTCTCGATCTCGATCTAGGCTGATGTCGGATTTCACATCATACATTTCATATATTTCTTCTCTGCCTTTTTTCACAAAAAGTTTACAAAAAATAGGCACGGACACCAAAACAACGCCCACCACTAAAAAGCCTTGCTCTTGCGAGATTATTCCCATCAAAACAAAGAAAACTCCTATTAACAATACCCACTTATGAAGAGTTTGACGTTCTGATTCAGAGGAGCCGTTTAGAGCAGCCAGACAAGCTGCGTCACGATCGTTAGAATTCAGTTGATATTCAAAATTCATTGTTTTTCATTTAAACCTGCGAAACGGGCGGAATCTTGCTGTATAGCAATTCTCTAAATACTTGACGCTGTTCTCGGTTAAATGCCTGTTTGGGGAAAAGATGCGGGATGCTGGAAAACTCGCAAGGATAGATGACGAACAAATTTTTGGTCTCTAGGAAGTGCGAATAAAATTGCCACTTGAGTAAAATGTTAACCTTTGCAGTTTCCAACTCCAGTCCCGATTCTGTCACTGCTAAGCTAGCAACTTCGTGCCAAAAAGGAGTTTTTATCCACGTACAGAATTGAAAGGCTCCCAAAAATTGAGCTGCCCAATAAACAAGTTGTAAAATTGTCCAGAATAACAAAAAGGGCGGCACTAAAATCCCTAATTGTAGCCCAAATTTAATCTGCATGAAAAGCACCATCCAAAAGAAACCTTTATCGAACGACATGATATTGCGTCGCTCTAGGAACTTCACTATAGGGATGTAGCAGATGCCAAAACCGAGAATGAAATAACCCCAGAGAGGATTTGGGATAGCGATAATATAGGCAACTCCTCCCGCCACAATAACTACAGCCCGACTCCAAAACTGGAATTTCGAGAAAGTCTCGAATTTCGTGGAAATTCTACTAGCTTCTAAATATTCTTTGAACGTAAACTGGTATTCCAGTTTCACAGTGATACCTCTTGGGTGCTGAGTTCGTAGGCGTAAGCTAAGGAAGCAGCCATCGCACTTGTTACCCAACTATATCTCTCAAAATCAAGCAAGTATGTACAGTCGAGAAATTCTCTCTTTGCTTGCCTTGCTCCCTACCGCCGATAGGCTAAAGCAAACCGATCGATCCCTGCTAAATCCGAAAATATCTGAACATTGCAATAACTCCCGTGACTTCGTAGCATATCAGCTACCGTCGTTGCTTGTCCCGCCATCATCTCAACCAACCAAACTCCCCCAGATTCTAAATAATCGGGAGCCGTTTCTACCAAATGCCGGATGCAATCTAACCCGTCAAAACCGCCGTCTAAGGCCAGATGAGGTTCATGCTTCAAAACTTCCGGTTGCAGAGTCAGCACCGTGCTGCTGGGAATGTAAGGCGGGTTAGAAACCATTCCGCTAACGCGACCTTTCAAAAATTCTAGCGGTTCCCACCACAAACCTTGATAAAAATTAACTCGCGATCCAAAACCCAAATTGTCAGCATTCTGTCGAGCAACCGCCAAAGCTGCCGAGCTGCAATCTACCGCATGAATCGTCGTATTTGTCAACTCCGAAGCTAAGCCGATCGCGATCGCCCCGCTGCCGGTTCCCAAATCCACCCAATGCGATTTTGGATTGACACCATAGCTTTTAACAGCTTCTACAGCCAAATCGATCAGCAATTCCGTTTCAGGACGAGGAATTAGGACTGCCGGCGTTACTTTTAGGGAAAAATTCCGCCAATGTGCGACTCCCGTTAAATACTGCACTGGTACCCGTTCCTGCAAACGTCGCTCCCACAATTGAGCAAGTTCAGATAAAGGCAACTTTAATTCAATTTTTGGCAAATCTTTAAACGACTCCAAACGCAGAGCCAACTTATCCAAACCTGCTAGCTCTTGCAGCAGCCAGTCGAGTTCTGAATTGGGAATGTCAGAGGCGATCGCCAGAGCCTTAGCTTGATTCATCCACTCCCAAAGCTCTAAACCAGAAACAAACATAGGACTTTTTGGGAACGGGGAATTGGGAATGGGGAATGGGGAATTGGGAATGGGGAATGGGGAATTGGCAACTAACGACAACGGTTAACAGTCAACTGTCAACGGTTAACAGTCAACTGTCAACTGACTAAATATTAGCGAGCCGGAGCTGGGCGAGCTGGAGCCGGAGCTGGGCGAGCTGGAGCCGGAGTCGCAGAGCCAGGAGCAGTCGGAGCTGGAGCCGGAGCAATCTGTGGATTTTGGTTACCAGCACCCGCAGGTTGGAGCGATCGGACAAATTCCAGCGACTCCCGCGACGGAACCAAAATCATTTGGGTCAAAAACGGGTCATTCTCAGTACGCAAAGCTTCCAAAACGCTCTCCAAGTTCACCACCTCAATCTTAATTGCGGCAGTCACGTTCGGCTGCTGCTGCTTAAAACGTTCGACCATTCCCAGCAATTCCTCCTTATTGAAAAACAGGGGAATCACCTCTTGCTGGCCGCGCTGAATCGTCAAATAACCATTTTCCGGGCCGCCTCTTGCCAAAAACAAAGGTACACCGTTAAACTCGTTAACTTGTTGCCCAGTTTGCTGAAGTACAGTTTTAGCCGACTGCACCTGCTGCGGAGCTGGAACGAATGCAAACTGCACCTGATCTGGCTTGCCTTTATTTGCTTGAGTAAGCTGATAAATTTCCCCCAGCGACACGGGCATCACGCGCACCGACGCCGCCAACTGAGGATTTCTGGTTTTCAGTTGATCGACAAAAGCTTGAGCATCTTTTTGGCTAATGAAAATTCCCGCCACGGAAGCATTACCGGTTTGACCTTGACCCTGCTTGGGCACGGAAGCGATCAGGGGCGCACCCTGAGCGTCTGTAATCGTAAATACTGGTACCGATCGCAATTTTTCCAAAATTTGCGGCTCGGGGATTGCCAGTGCAGACATCTTGCCAATTAGCGAGGGGCCAAGCAGAGTGCTGCCGACAATCCCCAATATTGCGCCTAAACGAACTAATGATTTCATGTTTTTCCACCAGGAGCGATCCTGAAACACATTAGCGCAAAGATTGGCGCCTTCACACGATCAACAAAAACTGCCTCAATCGGTTTTCACTTTAAGCAAGTGTAAACATCAGAGCCAGTTTCTGTTTCAGTCTATTATTTCAAATTGTGCGATCGGGATGACAGGATTTGAACCTGCGACATCCTGCTCCCAAAGCAGGCGCGCTACCAAGCTGCGCTACATCCCGTTGTGATAGTTGGCTATCCTTTTATACTTAACCACAAAACTGCCGACTTGTCAAGCTTTTTTTTATTTTAGTTCTCGATGCAGCTACGCCGAAGTTGTCTTCAGGTTGTGCGGTTTGATCGGGCGAGTTGATTTCGCTGCGGGGATACATTTAATCGTAACTGACCGCAGCACAAGGCCCAGGAGGCGTTGGCAGCGTCAATATTGCATTTCGTCAACAAATCAACGCTGATCTGCACCTCTGGGCTAATCTGGATACCAAAACATACCTTTAATCCCCTCCGGATCGGACATAAAGCCCAGATTTCGGTAAAAATCTACCACCTGGGGGTCAGCAAATAAGGTAATGTTGCTGATGTCTTCACTGCGGAGTTTTTTAATGATGTATTTCATCAGTGCCTTGCCCATGCCTTTACCCTGATAGTCAGGATGAACTACCACATCCCAAAGCGTGGCATTAAAAGCATGGTCTGAAGTCGCTCTGGCGAAACCTACCAGCCGTCGCTGGTTGCCCCGCATCTCCCACATAGAGACGACTAGGAAGCTGTGCTGAATAGCTTTTTTGACTTTACGCAGGGGGCGGCGAGACCAACCCACTGCATTACAGAGTTCTTCGAGTTCGTAGAGGTCAATGTCCCGATCGCAACTGAAGAAGATGCGAGCGTTGCCGCTGGCGGGTTTGCGAAACGTTGGGGAAAGCGGATCGCCTAATCCAACGGTCACATCTTCCTCAAGTTCCGCTGTTTGGGGTACAGAGGCAGACTCAGAACTACTAAATAAGTTTTTCCAAAAACCCATGCAGGCGCGGTTAAGGTAGTAGAAGTTGGACGACTTGAAAGAGAACCCGACAGATAAACCCACTCCGATCGGCGTGGGATGAATTGAGGGTAGCCTTTTGAGCAACAGTTTACGGTACACTCATCTTACGCCGAAAACAGCGATTTGTCGTCCAACATTCAGTCTGTGCTTTTTGGTTCTCCTCTATTTTGGTAGAACTTTTCGGCTCGGCTGTACCCGGACAACCCTCTGGCAAGGTAAAATTTGTTGCTGAACCAGGGTTGAGGCATTTTGGGAATTGCTTCTTTTGAGTGCTGGCGCGATCGACGGAACTTTATTACGGTTGATGGGAAATACCACTCTCAATGACGCAACTGTGACATTAGACATCTCCCAAAAAGCCTGTGAAGAACAGGCAGGATGCCTGTTCCACAATAATTATGGGAGAGGTATATTCAGATATATGTTCCAAAACAGATTTGACTTCTACTGCTTTTAGTGAGGAGATCAGGACAATTTAAAGTCTAATCGTCAAGTCTAAAATCCCATTGCCATAAGGCATGGGAGACTCAATACCTAGTATATCTCCCGCACCTTCTCCTCAATTATGGCTTCGGGTTTAAAACCATCTACACTAGAACTTCTCAAGCGCTTTAACCGAGCGTTTCCGCAGTTTTATGAGCAATTTGTCAGCAGCGAAATCCAACTGCAAAACCTCAAATTAGCTTACCAACTTTACAAAACTCGGCAAGCAGTCATCGAAATCAGAGCCGAAGGTAACAAAAGTGCCCTGCATTTTGCTTACCGGAACCAGTCTTTTTTACTGAGCGATATTTTTGGAGTGCTCGCGGCTTACGGGCTGACGATTCACAGTCTGAGTCTGTACGGTCAAATTTACCCGCCGATGCTGGTATTTATCAAATTGGTGGTATCTCGTGGTGGCAAGGTACTGGCAGATAAAACAGCAGAAAACGTCTGTAGGGCGATTCGAGAGGCCTTGGCGGGGCATTTTGAGGTGGAAGAGATGTTGGCCGTGGAATTTAATTTAGACGCGGGTTTGGAGGATGTGGCAACTGAATTCTACGTCGATCCGGTTTTCCACTTGCCAGCTCTGCTGATTGAAGCAGATAATCAGCCTGGACTTTTTTACAAAGTTATGTATGCCATCTGGCAAGAAGATTTGTTGGTGGTAAATGCTAATTTGCTGGTTTGGCGGGGGAGAACTCGCCTAATTCTCTATTTGTTGGGCCCCAATGAAAGTTTAATTCCTGAGTATCTGGGGCAGAAAATCGCTGAGGGAGTGAGACAAAGATTGCTAGGCGAGCGATTTTAGCTGAAGTGGCAGACGGGAATTCCTCGCACGATGATCTTTGATGCTAATGCCTTGCTTGTTGATTTTGGGAGATAAAAATATGGCAACCATCGACATCCTAGGGTTTCGGCACGCTTACGATTTGACGGCTCCGACTGCAACTTCCCCGGTTCTGGTATTTGTCCACGGCTGGCTGTTAAGCCGCCGCTACTGGCAACCTTTGGTCGATCGCTTGGCACCAAGCTATCAGTGTCTGACTTACGATTTGCGAGGGTTTGGTGATTCTCAATCGGACGTTGGCGGGTGTTCGGAGTCGCTAAATTCCTGCTACACTCCCGCAGCTTACGCTCGCGATTTGGAAATTTTACTCGAAAAACTAGATATTTCTGGTGCTTGGCTGGTGGGACACTCTCTGGGCGGTACGATCGCTCTTTGGGGAGCCAGCCAATTCTCCGATCGCATTAAAGGTATCGTCTGCATCAATGCAGGCGGCGGCATCTATCTAAAGGAAGAATTCGAGCGGTTTCGAGCCGTCGGCAAGCAGCTAGTGAAAATGCGTCCCCGCTGGCTGCCTCATTTGCCCTTAGCAGATTTCGTGTTTGCGCGGGATTCTGTCGCAGGATCGATCGGTCGATCGTGGGGAAAGCAGCGCTTGAGAGATTTCGTGGCGGCCGATTCAGAGGCAGCTTTGGGGGCTTTGTTGGACTCCACCACAGAAGCGGAGATTCACCTCTTGCCACAAATAGTATCCCAACTCAAGCAGCCTGTTTATTTTATTGCCGGCACTAAAGACAAAATTATGGAACCAAAATATGTGCTGCATTTGGCTAGCTTTCACTGGATGTTCCAAGGTTGCGGCGAGAATGTCCTTCAGCTTGATTGCGGGCATTTGGCAATGGTGGAACAGCCGGATGCCGTGGCTAGTTACCTGCAAAATATTCTTAAGGAACACACTTAAAGGGCATGGGGCAAAGCGAAGCTGAGGAATGGGGCATGGGGTACACACCCGGCTCATGGAAGCTTCGCTTCCAAATTGAAAGTTATATCAAATCCGTTAGCTTCGGAATGATATAAACGGAGGACACGGCAGTGCCGTGTCCCTACAATTAATGGGTAGGGACACGGCAGTGCCGTGTCCTCGGTATCTTCCTTCTTCCTTCTTCCTTCTTCCTTCTTCCTTCTTCCTTCTTCCTTCTTCCTTAACCTAAAATCTGTTATGTTTAATAGATAAGTCTGCCCGATCGCCCTTTTGGGACAGACGTTTCGATTAAATAGTGGCTTTCAACTCTAAATTCTAATTCTACTTAAATATCTGTGCGCGTTAACCTCACCGATCGGCAACAACACATCCTTTGGGCAACGGTTCGCCACTACATAGCTACAGCGGAACCCGTTGGCTCAAAAGCTTTGGCTGACGAATTCAACCTTAGCGTCAGCCCAGCGACAATTCGCAATGCGATGGGGACTCTTGAAAAAGCTGGACTGCTTTATCAGCCCCACACTTCAGCCGGACGAATTCCGTCTGACTCCGGCTACAGAATTTATGTAGACCAGTTGATCCAGCCCTCTGATACGCTGGCTCGTAAGGTAGAACAGGTACTAGATCAGCTTGATTGGTCAGATGGCCGCATGGACGCGGCACTTCGCGGCGCTGCTCAAATTCTGGCAACAATCAGCGGTTACATTGCCATGATCACGATACCGCAAACTAATATGGCTTGTTTGCGACACTTGCAACTGGTGCAGCTAGAGCCGGGAAAGGTGATGCTGATCGTGGTGACGGATGCCTACGAAACTCAGTCGGTGTTGGTGCAGTTGCCGAAGGGCGCAGAAGGTAATTTGCCTGATGTTGAAATAGTCGATCGCGAATTGCAGATTTTATCGAATTTTTTGAACAGCAAGTTGCGGGGACGATCGCTCTCGGAACTCTCCACTGTAGACTGGAGCGAGTTAGACCGGGACTTTGAATTATACACTGAGTGGATGGAAACCATGCTGGCTGCTTTGAGCAGCCGCCAAAGCAATCCAACCTATACGCGGATTCTGATCTGCGGTTTGGCAGAAGCGCTGCGCTTGCCAGATTTTTCGCAGTTACAGCAAGTTCAAACTCTGGTGCAACTGCTCGAACAAGAGCAGGAATTGCTTTGGCCTTTGATTTTTGAATCGCCTGAGTTGGACACGCCCGGGAAGCGGGTAACGGTGCGTATTGGCTCGGAAAATTCCTTAGAACCAATTCGTGGCTGTACTCTGATTTCTTCGATTTACCGCCGGGGATCAGTGCCTGTTGGTAGTGTTGGGGTTTTGGGGCCGACGCGGATGGTTTACGAAAATGCGATCGCGGTGGTGGAAGCTGCGGCGGATTATTTGTCGGAAGCTATTGGCGGAAATCGAGTTAATTTTCCCAGCGGCTGATCGAGGACCATCGCACAATCTCTTGTTAGATGTACCCAATTCGATCGCCCCAAGCTTAACTGGTTTGGGGTTTTCTTGTCTATGAACGCACTCGCAACATGAAGAAACCTGGTTGGTTGACAAAAAACCAACGCTTTTAGGCTCAGGCTGGGGCAATAAACTAAAGCGATGTCGCTTATTGATATCAGATGCGATCGAACCCTCCTCGCGCCAGCCAGAAAATCAACAGAGGGCGCAGAATCCGAAGGCAGAAAAATGTTCAAATATTAAGACATTTTTGAGAGATCGTAAAAAAAATATAAAAAAGATTAATCTTGATATGAAAGCTATATTTCTTTTGAAAATAGCCCGCGTTAGACAACTGCATATAATTGGCAGCAAATTTGGCTTGATTGCAACTTCATAAAAGATGTAACCGCTGAGTTCAGATCGAAACTAAACTAAATTTAGGGAATTTTCTTTTAGCATTCAATGAAATCGACCGATAAAACTAAAAATACCTTTGCGATTACAACCCCCCTGTACTATGTAAACGATTTACCTCATGTTGGTAGCGCTTATACGACTATGGCTGCGGATGCCCTAGCCAGATTTGAGCGGCTGCGGGGCAAATCTGTTTTGCTAATTACGGGGACGGACGAGCACGGGCAGAAAATTCAACGCACGGCTGAGAGTTTGGGACGATCGCCCCAAGCTCACTGTGACCTCGTTGTTCCGGGATTTGAAGCGCTTTGGAAGCAACTAGACATCCAGTACGATCGCTTCATCCGCACAACTTCGCGGCGTCACGAGCATATTGTCAAAGAATTTTTCCAGCGTGTCTGGAACTCCGGCGACATCTACTTGAACGAGCAAAAAGGCTGGTACTGCGTCTCCTGCGAAGAATTCAAAGATGAACGCGATTTGCTACCGGGAAATCGATGTTCCATCCATACCAGCAAGGAAGTTGAGTGGCGCGACGAGGAAAACTACTTTTTTCGCCTGTCGCGGTATCAAGACAAACTGCTGGCCTTGTACGCGGAAAGTCCCGACTTCATAGCGCCGGAAAGTCGGCGCAACGAAGTCCTGAGCTTCGTCAATTCGGGACTGCAAGATTTTTCGATTTCTCGGGTAAATCTCGAATGGGGCTTGCCAATACCAGTTGACCCCAGTCACACCATTTACGTCTGGTTTGACGCTTTGGTGGGATACGTGACGGCTCTGCTCGATCCGGACAGTGACCCAACCTTAGAGAATGCTACATCTAAGTGGTGGCCGATCGATCTGCACTTGATCGGCAAAGATATTCTCCGCTTCCACGCCGTTTATTGGCCGGCAATGCTGATCTCAGCGGGTCTACCGATGCCGGGGCGCGTCTTCGCCCACGGGTTTTTGACCAAAGATGGCAAAAAAATGGGTAAAACGGAGGGAAATACTTTAAACCCAGTCGAATTGGTTAATAAATACGGCGCTGATGCAGTGCGCTACTATTTCCTTAAAGAAATTGAGTTCGGAGAGGACGGAGATTTTAACGAAACTCGGTTTATCAATACATTGAATGCTGAGCTAGCAAATGATTTGGGAAATTTGCTTAACCGCACGTTAAACATGGCTCGCAAATATTGTGACGGCTACGTTCCAAATGTGTCGGGCGAAAACATTTCCGGCGACAACCTTCTCAAGGGTATGAGTCTGGATTTGGGCGATCGAGTAGCTAGTTTTTACGAAGAGTTGGCTTTTAGTAAGGCTTGCGAAGCCGTGCTTGCATTAGTTCGAGCCGGGAACAAGTTTATTGACGTACAAGCACCTTGGAGTTTGTATAAGCAAGGACAGTTAGAAAGTGTCCAACAAGTGCTATATTCTGTTCTGGAATCTGTTAGACTAGCATCTTACCTTTTATCGCCGATTATTCCCAATATCAGCACTGCTATCTATCAGCAGTTAGGTTTTTCAATTGACTTTAACGATCGGGTGACAGTTAACAGTTTAGCGACTTTTGCAGCTCATGCTGCCTGGGGCGCTTTACCGGCCAACCAAACTCTGGGGGAACCCCAACCAGTGTTTAAGCGGCTCGAACTGCTGGAAACAGTACCTTCATAGTTGGCAGCCAGCGCTCGGGGTGCTATAACAAATTACGAATTAGCACTTATTTCATTACCAATCTTTCATAAAAATTGAGGCATAACAATCATGTTGAATAGAATAGAAAGCAACGACCTTTTTACGCCGGAACAGGTTCTAGAAAATCGGGGTCGAGTAGCCATTTTTATTGATGGGTCTAACCTTTTTTACGCGGCTTTGCAGTTGGGGATTGAGATTGATTACACTAAGCTGCTGTGCCGTTTAACAGCGGGTTCGCGTCTGCTACGCTCTTTTTTCTACACTGGTGTCGATCGCACCAACGAGAAACAGCAGGGGTTTTTGCTGTGGATGCGCCGCAACGGCTATCGCGTGATTTCTAAGGATTTGGTGCAGTTACCAGACGGTTCTAAGAAAGCGAACTTAGATGTAGAAATTGCTGTGGATATGATGGCTTTGGTCGGTTCATACGACACGGCGGTTTTGGTGAGCGGTGATGGCGATTTGGCCTATGCTGTGGATGCTGTGAGCTATCGCGGCGTGCGGGTTGAAGTGGTGAGTTTGCGATCGATGACGAGCGACAGTTTGATCAATGTAGCCGATCGCTATATCGATTTGGAAATGATTAAGGATGACATCCAAAAAACATCGCGCCCTAATTATGCTTACCGCCCATTGTCGGGTCTAAGCTTGATGGACGAACACGACGACAGATAAGAATTGGATAATCGGTAATAGGTGATGGGTAATAGCTGATGGGTTGAATAATTGAAAATTAGAAGTTAAAAATTTAGCTCAAGTATGACATATTTTTGATTAGTGTTTTTAATTAGCCAATTACCAATTCTCAATGCCCAATGCCCAATTCTCAATGCCCAATTATCGATTACCAATGATTAATTTCAAATCCCAAATTTCCAGTCTCCAGTCCCCAAAGTTAATGCTGCTACTTTTAGCAGGATTAATCTTGGGGATTGGTGCTTGTGCGGCTCCGCAAGAGGCTCAAAAAAGCAAATTAGCCGATGATATCAAAACTGCTCAGCAGTCAAACAGCACTTTAACTCTGAACAAAGTAACCCTAGAACAAGCAAACGAAAAGGGCGAGACGTTTTGGAAAGTAAAATCTACAAATGCCGTTTATAGCAAAGATAACAAGATAGTTAACGTTCAGAAACCAGTCGGCAAATTGTTTCAGGATGGCAAAGAAATTTATGACATTCAAGGAGAAACTGGGCAAGTTTTTCAGGAAGGAAATCAGGTTTTTCTAAAAGGTAACATAATCGCTACAGACCTGAAAAATGGAGTGGTATTGCGCGGGAATGAGTTGGAGTGGCGGCCGAAGGAAGATGTTTTAGTTATTCGCAATAATTTGACGGGAGACCACAAACAAGTTAATATTGCAGCGAAGGAAGCGCGGGTTTTCAGTAGGGCTAAGAGGATGGAGTTATTCGGATCTGTGGTGGCGAATGTTAAAGATCCGGTGCTACAATTGCGAACTGAGCACTTAGTCTGGTTTGTGGAACAACAAAAGGTAAACAGCGACAAACCGACTCAAATTGACAGATACAAAGATAAAAAATTAACAGACAGTGGTTTTGCCGATCGAGTAGATGTAGACTTAAAAACCAAGATTGCGACGCTGACGCAAAACGCTCAGTTAATGCCATCAGATCCGCCGCTGCAAATAGAAAGCAGTTTGATGAGTTGGAATTTTCCGGCGCAAAATGTGGTTTCGCCCGGGCCTGTGAAGGTTTTTCACCGCGTGGAGAAGGTGACGATGACTGGCGATACGGGGCGGGGAGATTTAGATAAAAAAATATTTTATTTGACGGGAAATGTGGTAGGAATTGGAGAAAAACGTCAATCTCAATTAAATACCGATCGCGTAACGTGGTATCTAACTAACCAGACTTTCGACGCAGAAGGAAATGTGGTTTACAAGCAACTAAATCCGGTGTTTAATTTGACTGGGCCGAAGGCTTCGGGAGAACTGAAAAATCAAACTGTGATTGTCAAAGGGAACGGCGGTGGTGGTCAAGTTGTGACGGAGTTTGTGCCAAATGAGAATAAGGGCGTTTTGGGGCAGTAGATGGGATTTGCAACCGCTGATGTGGGCAGATGGACGCTGATGAACGCAGATATAATTAAGATGAGATTGAGTAAGGAGGGTTGGGATGACAGTAACTTTAGAAAAGTTAGAAAAGCTGGATAAACCTATCTTAATTGACGGACTGAGCTGGAGAGAGTTTAAGGTGGTTGAACAGTTGCTCTCACGTCCGGGCGTGAGATTGTCGTTTTTAGATGGGGTATTGGAGATTAGACGTATGCCGGGAGAAAAACATGAAACCGTTAAAGAACGAATTGGTTCTCTACTGGATCTTTATCTGCTTCAAATGGGAATTGATTATCAGCCTACTGGCTTGATGACGCTGGAAAGTCCATCGGGATTGGTGAAGCGAGAAGCTGATAAATCTTATAGATTGGGGGCTAACCGAGAATTTCCTGATTTGGTGGTGGAAGTTGTGGTGACTAGCGGTGGTATTGACAAGTTGGAAGCTTACAAACGCCTGCAAATTCCTGAAGTTTGGTTTTGGGAAAATGGTAGGCTGCGTTTGTATTCGTTGGGGGATGATGGATATGCTGAGGTCGATCGATCTTTTGTGCTCCCAGATTTAGATATTGTACTATTGGCGCGCTGTATTAATATCGAAAATCACCTTCAGGCAATGCGCGAATTTAGAGAAGCGATTCAATAGAATTTGATTGTGAGTATTTTGTAGGGTGCGTCGCACAGAGATTTTCGAGTTTAGTTGTAGATTGTCGGTGGCGACGCACCCTACGATATCTTGAAAAACATAGATTCCGATTTACCGTTGAGTTGAGTGGGGGCGGGTTTACGAGATTATTGATTTTAGGCAATTATTTTGGGTAAACCCGCCCTACAAATTTTTGACAATTGTGCAATATATTTGATGCTTTTTACAACTGTCCAAAACCTTTTTTAGGCTTATCTTTTTTCTTTTTCTTTTTCTGTCCGGCGCCCATATATCCACGACCAGGCTGCATTCCGCCGGGGCCGCCCATTCCCTGCATTCCGGGCATTCCCGGCAATCCTCCCATTCCTGTAAAGTTGCCTTGACTCATTTGCTGCATCATGGTACGCATTTTCTGGAAATCGCTTACCAGTTTAGTTACGTCATTTTCTGCATAGCCTGCGCCTTTGCCGATGCGGCGACGACGGGATGGAGAACTTGCTAAAAGTTCGGGGTTGCGACGTTCTTCAGTTGTCATCGAATTAATCATGGCTTCGGTGCGTTTTAACTGCACTTCTCCCTGCCGCATTTGTTCGTCTGAGAGTTTGTTCATCCCCGGAATCATTTTCATGATGCCGCCGAGGGAACCCATATTTTTCAACAGTCTGGTTTGTTTGAGAAAGTCGGTAAAGTCAAACTTTGCCGTGATCATTTTCTCTTGCATTTTCTCGGCATCGGCGATGTCGAATTCTTCTTGCGCTTTTTCGACTAGCGTCAAGACATCGCCCATGCCGAGGATTCTCGATGCCATGCGATCGGGATAAAATGGCTGCAAGGCTTCCACTTTTTCGCCGACTCCGACAAATTTAATCGGCGCGCCGGATATTTGCCGGACTGACAAGGCTGCACCACCACGGCTGTCACCGTCTAATTTGGTTAAGATGGCGCCGGTAATGCCGATTTGGTCGTGGAAGGTGCGGGTTAAATTTGCTGCTTCTTGGCCAGTCATGGCATCAACAACTAACAGCGTTTCGTGGGGTTGTACTGTTTGTTTGATGCGCGCCAATTCTGCCATCATGTCTTGGTCGATTTGCAGGCGGCCTGCTGTATCGACGATGATTGTATCAACGCCTAGTTGTTTGCCGTGTTCGATGCCTTGGCGGGCAATTTCTACGGGGTCAGTATCAGTGCCTAATTCAAATACGGGTACGTCGATTTGTTTGCCGAGGGTGAGCAATTGGTCGATCGCGGCTGGTCGATAAATGTCGGTTGCGACTAGCAGTGCGGTACGATTTTGCTTGCGGAGGTGCAGGGCTAGTTTGGCGGTAGCTGTGGTTTTCCCGGTTCCTTGCAAACCTGCCATCAGGATGACTGTGGGCCCGGATTCGGCGGTGGCGAGGGGTACGTTGGTTTCCCCCATGACGCGGACGAGTTCGTCGTGGACGATTTTGATGAATTGTTGGTCGGGACGGACGCCTGAGACGACTTCTGCGCCTTGTGCTTTGGCCGCTACTTCTCCGATGAAGTTTTTGACGACTTGGAGGTTGACATCGGCTTCCAGGAGGGCGCGGCGGACTTCTTTGAGCGCGTCTTGGATGTTGCTCTCGGAGATTTTATTTTGTCCGCGCAGTTTTTTCCAGGTGGATTCGAGTCGATCGGCAAGTGCTTCAAACATAGGGCATTGTTGGCTAGTCAGTCTTTTTTATTTTAGGGCTAAACGGGGATGTTTGATACAAGTTTTGGGGAAAGTTGGATGTTTTTATTTTTTAACCGCTGATGAACGCGGATTAACGCTGATAAATTTGGATGTTTTTGAAGTTATTTGATGTTTGTTTTTGTGTATACTGCGATCGCCCGTTGGAGTGTGAAGAGGGTGCGATCGACCTTTTGGACTTTTTTGATTAACAACCTCCGTCTCAACGATTCGACGGCTTTGAGAAATTCTGAAGGCGATAATTCGAGAAGGGCTGGCTTTTTGGAGATTTCGACTGCTTTGTTTTGATTTTCCAACCAGGACATTACTTGTTTTTCGGTGTCAGACAAGCGCTGAAAATGTTGGTGCAATAACATTTTGTAATTTTGCCACATTCTACTTGTGGATATTCTAGGTTAAGAAGCTCTAACTGCGTCCCGAAACACTTTCAACGCTTCTTTTTCTTCCGACATTTGCAGGCATCTCCCCAGCAATTCTAGATCCAAATCCGGCAACAGCATACTCCGAGAAACTAGCTCGTAACCCTCTGATTTCAGTTGATAAATCGAAAATACTCTGTCTTCCCAAAACCAAACTTCCGCTACGTTAAATCTGCGGTAGTATTCCAGTTTGTTAATAGTCCCGCTGGTAAAAACAACTTCGATCGCCAAATCGGGTGTTTCTCGCCTCCGCCGGTCTTCGCCAAAGTAGTAAGATAAATCTGGTTCCTTGCTGCTGCCTTTTGTTTCCCCTTGGAGTGTAGCGCTACCCGTCGGTCTAAAACTCATATCTTTTTCTAAAAAAAACGGCTCTCCTGGGTTTATGGTGTAAAATAGATCAACCAATACAGTTAGAGTAATGAGCTTTCATTTAGACTATTTATTAGAC
>ENA-OBIO01000277-OBIO01000277.1-metagenomes-genome-assembly--contig:-NODE-277-length-30176-cov-3.19574_pt1 | contig 30176 bp, 43 predicted proteins | sample MGYA00153383_OBIO01 | MGnify analysis MGYA00153383 | reverse complement strand
AATCGCTAAACTATACTTAAAGAGCTAAAATTATGGACTTAACCTCAGTATTAAGTTCATTTAAAGATATTCTTCCTCTGACAAGCGGCCTTGGTCTTTTGATATGGTTGTTTTGGAGACTTTTTTGGAAGATGGACAGAAGATCACAAATGGAACTGGCAGCTAAAGATAAAGAAATAGTTAACATAACTGCCGAAAGAGATAAAGAAAGAATATTAAGATTTGCTGCTGATGAAAGATCAAATGAATCAAAGGAGAGAGCTTCCAGAGCTGACTCCAGAGAAGCAGCTAGAGAAGCGCGACTTCAAGATCTCACAGATCAGATAGTTGAACTGAGAGCAGAAATTGTACGTCTCAGAACGCAATTAAATAATCAACAAGGGCTGGGTGACAAGCTGTGATGAGTACTCCTTTTAAAAACGAGCCACATAATGTTACCAAGAAAGAGTTGTATTTTACAATTGGTGGCGTCACTGTAGCTACTCTTTTTATTTTTGCTATAGTCCTCGGAATACAAGCACAATCTAAAAGCGAAGCTGATGCTGCACTGGCCAAGCAACATGCTGCTCAGTCAAATGGGCGAGAAGCTGTTTCGCAAGCTTCTCAAAATAAAGAGGTTATCCAATCAGGTGCTACTGGTTGTCAGGTAACGCCAATTCCTGCACAGTTTAAGCAGTTTTGCAGCAATGCTTCTATTGTTGGTACTCAAACAGTAATATCTATTAGTAGTCCTGCTGCTGGTGCTAATGGCATTAATGGTATTCAGGGTTCCGATGGTAAGCAAGGCGTTCAGGGCTTTCCTGGTATTCAAGGTATTCAAGGTATTCAAGGTATTCAAGGCCCTCAAGGATTCTTGGGTATTCAAGGTTTTATAGGTTTGACCGGTCCGGCTGGTCCTGTAGGTAAAGATGGTGTGTCTATCACTGGTGCTGTAGGTCAGCAAGGCCTCCCAGGTCTCCCAGGAGCTACTGGAGTGGGCACCCAGGGGTCACCTGGCGTAGCGGGATCACAAGGCTCACCTGGGCTAAATGGCACGTCTATTACTGGACCTCAAGGAGCACCGGGTAAGGATGGCTCTGCAGGAGCGCCAGGACCAGCAGGGGCAACAGGACCTCAGGGAGCACCTGGAGCAGTAGGCGCAACTGGCGCGCAAGGAGCACCTGGAGCACCGGGAGTACAAGGTCCTGCAGGTTCAAACTCTACAACTACAGTCACAACGGTAAGTACTGTTACAGTTGCTCCTACACCTTCGCCAACATTAACAATACCAACAATTGTACCGACAACAGCGGCAACCCCCTAGAAAAGGAAAATAAAAAATGAGTTTTAATTTGTGGGATAACCTTGAGGCAGGATCACAGTCTCATTCTTTGACTAGGTTGGCCAATGCTAGAGCATTGTCGGCTTCTGTCCATTATGCAAAAGAAAATTTCGGACGCTACCTCAACAATGCCTCTGATGAAAGAGACTTTGCGGATAGATTGTCATACATTAAGTTTGACCTTGTTGACTTAGTAAAAAAGACATCTTCGGCAGAGCATTACGATACTGTTGTGTCAAAGCTTAAAGAGTCCTGGAATTTCGATAAGAAAAAAGATGATGATTCAAGTGATTCAAAGTCTAAGTCCGATAAGGACCCAGATGATGATGGCGATGATGACTCTGATAGCTCTGACTCCGATAGTGATGATGATTCTGATACCCCTGACTTTGTAGATACAGATAAGGGCGATGATGATGAGCGTAAAGAGTCAAAGGTAAATGCTATTTTTGCTAAGGCTAATGAAAGATTTGCGGGACCTCAGCATTTAGATAATTCATTTGATCCGGGATCTCAGTGGGAAAATAATACATATATTCCAAGAGAGAGAACGCTGGAGACTCCAAATAACGGTGCTGCTTCGGTAATGCCAGATACAAATGGTCAGTTCAGTGTGACACATTTTCCTCAGGGATTTGATTCAAATGATGGTACCTCTATGACACAGAGTGAACATCCCAACTATGATTCGGCAGAGGCTGAAGGTGAAAAGATGTTCCCTGAAACCGGAGCCCCAGGACAACATAGAGCTTCTTATCCAGTAGTGGCAAGGAATGCTAAGAGGTCAGCTCCTATTACTGCAGCAGATCTTCCAAGGGTAGCTCGTAATAGTAAATAATTAAATAATCGGGGAAAAGGGAATAGGGTATCCATACGTAGGTAGTAAAATACATACTATGGGTATCCTATTTCCACATTGTAAGAAACACTATAGGTAAAGTAGAGGGTGAAGTTGTGTCGAGGAAAATATATACTATGTCTGAAAGAATACAAGATTATAGGTATGCTGCTTTTAAAGACCATATAAACCCTGATGGAAGCATTAATTGGGATGATGTTGAAGAGGATAAAAACACAAAGACTTCTTCTGTTGATGCACAGACAGCTAGTGATTATCATCAGGCATTTAATAGTGCTATGACTAATTCTCCTTATAGTAGTTTTGTATCTAGTCATTCTCCTGAGGAAATAGCTAATATGCATTCAGTAATTATGAGCCCAGATAAAAAGGCGGGTGTGTTAATACATGACCATGGTGATGGAAGAATGGAAGCAACAGGCCTATTTAATAGTTCACCTACTCCAGGTATGGGATCTCAGTTAATGAATCAAGCTGTGGCGGGTGGAGCTAATTATGCTGAAGCGTATGGTCCTAAGTTGCCTCAAATTTATGATAAGCTTGGTTTTAAGACTGTAGAGAAGTATCCATTTGATAAGTCTTTGGCCGCTCCTGATTGGGATTATGAAAAGTTTGGTACTCCTGATTATCATATTATGACTCAGGGTGGGGTACCTGTTTCTTCGTTAGGAAAGCCTAATGCCTAAGTATTCATCTGGCCGTGGTGATGCTATGTACGGTAAAGGTTTTAATGCTTTGTTTACTGGTGATGGTCCAGTTACATCTGCTCCTTTTATGGCTGCGGGTAGGTTGAAGACTGAGCCTTTGTTTAATGCAGATGCTGTGAAGCAAACTTTATCTATGCCTAATCCTCCTACTGCTGATTTTGATCCGAGGGATTTGAGGTCAACTCAGCCTATGGTAACAAGAGGCGGGGTGAAGCATTATATGGATAATCCTGATTCTTTATTTAGCGATCAAAACAATGCGGGTAATCAAATGCCGGTTGTTTATTCTAAGTTGGATGGTCAACACATTATCCTTTCTGGTCATCATAGAGCTACTGCTGCTTTATTACAGGGAAAGCCTTTGACTGCTATTCATGTACAAGACCCTAGATTAAATCAACAGCCATTGCAGGCTACTGCTTTCTTTGTTCGCACTACTAACAAAAATTTGTAGCATCTGTGAGCTTGACAGCACTGCAGTGATGGTGTACAGTCAAAGGTGAGACATACCTATGTGGGTGTACATACAAGGATTGGAAGCGCTATGAGTAATACAGAACAAGCTACGACAATTGAAACTACTGAGAGTGGATTGTTTGGTATGATCCTCTTTTTTGTTTTTCTAGTGCTAAAGCTTACGCACGTCATTGATTGGTCTTGGTGGTGGATTACTGCTCCATTGTGGGGCGGCTTTGTCATTTGCTTGACCTTTCTGTTTATTTTTCTTGCGTTCTTGTCTATCTTTAGGAAGGAAAAGTGAAGATTAAAATCACCCAGCGTAAAGCTGATGGCACTACTAATATCATTGATGGCCTTAATCATGAGGCTGTATCCCAATTACGGGACAAAACCAAAAAGGACGCATTGTACGCTTTGACCGATGATGAATTGGTCGAATTGGCGGCGATTATGCATTCGGCAGAGCATGTCGATGACTATGGACAAATCTATGATCAAAGGATCATTGATGCGGTAGAGTATCCTACTGATGTTTATCGTGGACCATTTAACGTGGAGTCTCAGTGATACTTGACTGATCCAAGAAAACGTGATAGACTCTTCATGGATATAACTCATTCAATCTATAAAGGAGAATTAGTGAGCAACAATACTTACGAAATAACTAAAGGCACATTTACGGGAGAGGCTAGTTCTATTGAACATGCAGGGAGATGGATTAAAGATCTGCTACTAAACTCTACAGCTAGTGATGTCATTAGAATTGAAGTAGTAGGAGCCATCGAGAAGTATTCCTTGTGGAAGCATGAAGGCTCCAAGAATATCTATCTTTACAATGGAATTGATTATGTTTGTGTGGAAGTGGGCAGTGGTGCTCGTCCCATTGGACACACGCCTAATAAGGATTATGATTTGAAAAACCTAAGGCCGTATACGCCATGAGTGATCCAACAAAATACAATAAAAGAACTCAAGGTGCTATTGAGGAAGTAATAGCGGCATTGGATGAATTTGAAGCAGAGTCATTCAAGATGGCCAATGATGAGTTTAACGAATGGTATGCAGCTCAGTCTAATAATCGCAACTATCCATTGAGTGATGAAGAGTGAGCTGCATCAAAGCAAAATGACGACTGATAAACATTGGCTCGGCTTAATGTGTGAGCTTTGCTTTAATGAGATTGGCCCACTTACCTATGACAATTCAATGGTTGATTCTGAAGGCCAGCATTGGGATGCACATCGTGTTTGTGAAGAAAGGGATTTAGAGAACGCTAGAAGGATTCGCGCAGAGAGGCTATTAGGATTGTGAGCTATTCACCAACACCATCAGAGTTACAGGCTAAGAATAGCGATCAGCTTAATAACTTTTATGCACATATCATGTTCGCTCGTATTTGTAAATTTACTTGGCAGTTGGAGGAAAAGTGAAGAATTTGATGAAGTTGGCTGATGAGCTAATATGGGCCTTAATAGACGAAGGTTCTTTTGATGACGGCAAATCAAAACAACTTCGAGGTCTCATCAATGATTGGTGGGAAAGTAAGCTACCCAGGGAAGAGATAGCCAAGCAATGGGATGACCACTATCACTATGTGGACTTCAGGCCTGACGGTTGGACCGCTCAGCATCCTCTAACGGAACGCTTGACAGGATCTCTGATGACCTGTAGGATCAACGTAGACGCAGAAGATTGGACGTATGGCTCAGATCCTGTCACAGGAGAGGATAAGCGTCCTACGGGCCTATTCAGGGCTTGGCCTGACCCATCGTGGTTGTGTTGGGCATTCGAACCAGTGAAGGAGAGCAAATGAATGAAGACATGTAACATAATTATTCACCTTGCGGCTTTTATAGTTTGTCCTGTTGTTTCATTAATTGCTTTTGGCTGGTTTGGTTTATTTGGCTGGTTGTGTATTTTATTTTTTACTTTAGTTGTTGCATATTTAGTGAATGAGAGTCGTAAGTGACAGATAGAGATGTGGCTTTAGAGAATCCTTTTAAAGACGATCAGCCACAAGGATGGATTCAGTGGAAGGGCACAAACGTCTGTGCTGACTTCCATTGTAAATGTGGTGCTGATTTCCATATTGACTCAGACTTCGCCTACATGGTAGGATGCAGAGTATGCAGTACCGTCTACGCTGTGAACGGTTACATTAAATTGCACGAGATTGACCAGTACAATCCTGAAAATGTAAAATATGATGATGTATGGGAAGAGGAAGACAAGTGAGCATTGATTTTAGTCAGTTTAAAGATGGTGATCAGGTAGCCTTTACCCTTATTGGTACATGGTTTCAGAAAGGCATTGATACCGAAAGAAATTGGTATTCGATGAAGCTATTGGATGATTGTGATGTAGTAGATATGTATAAGATCGAGCCTGAACACAAGAAGGGCGATCTATTTAAGAACGACCAGGGAGCAATTTTTCTTTACGAGGGTAATGATTCCTATCGCTGCCTTCTCGGAAACAATGGAAAGGCTTTTGCTAGAACAGATTCTTCTATTCTTATTGTTTACAGCAGGGAATCATTTGGCTCAGACAAGCTAACTCCAGTAAAGGTGGTAGATGTATGAGCGTAGCCCAAGAAGAGTTTTATGCAGAAATTAGAAAAGCATTACCTCATGAAAAAGCCGAAGAAGTAATAGGTAAAGTTAATCATCTTGACATTATCATTGAAGATGCTATGAGAGAAAGAATGATATTGTTGGCTTCTATCTTCCCGCAAATTGATGAGGAGGGCCAGTGATAGATGCAGTTCTGGGTGTATTGTTTGTAGCTGTGCTAGTTGTCGGAATTTTTATGTTTCATCTATATATATTGGATCGTGAGTGAAGAAATGTTTTTCTTTGTGGATCTAATTTTATTTTCCGCTCTGCTTCTTCTTCTTGCGCATGTGATTGAAAAGAAATGACAGAAAAGTATACAAGAGTGGCTAAGAAGATCTCTATGGATAATCTTGTTGCGCAGGCAAAGAGCTGGGAGCACATGAAAGCTCTAGAACGTATCGCTAACCTATTTGGAGTGTTGAAATAAGGACGCCAATGTTTTGGCTTTATAGGTCTATTGCGCCTTCTCCTGCCGAAGTAAAAGAAAACAATAAGCAGTTTGTTGGAACCTCATGGGAAAGGAAGTAAGTGAGTAAGATTCTCGGATATGTAACCTTATTTAATGCAGGTTCTGAAGCTAAATTCTTTCAGGGAATATTTGCCAACAAGAAGACAGCATTAGAAAATGTTCGTTCTAACAATGAACACCTTAAAAATCATAATGGTGTTGGTAGTTATTCTGTCGGAGTACTTTATGAAGTAATTGACTACTGGTCTAAAGAAGGAAGAGACCTAGACAAACAGGAACTTAATGATCCGCTTAAGGGAACATTGGATGAAATGAAATGAAGGCACGAGTAATTCTATTTAAGAAATCGGGAAAGTACTACACAGAAGAAGAATGGGAAATACCCGAAGGTGCTCGTTTACCTTGCGATATGGAAGACTCAATAGATTTCCGGCGAATTAACGACGGAGCTGTACTGATAGATACACAAGAACCGTGGGGTTATCCTCACCTATTTCCAGGAGAGAAATGATTGATGCTGTGATCCCTAGCGAGACAGGTGGTGGCTTCCTGTACGTGTACACAGAAGACTCGATCCCAGAGCTTGACAAGACTCATCAGGACGTGGTAAGCTCCAGTCAGGAGATAGACTCCAAGGAACTGACCTGTGAAGAGGATGGTAAGTGAAGAAGTATACTGTAGAAGATGGCAAAACTAAATCTCCCCAATACGATAGCTTTTTTGACACCAGACGAGAAACAGAAAGAATGCTGGAATGGGGAGCGACAGAGGTGATTCTTAAAGTTTTCGATGTGCCTGTCAAGATGTATATTATTAAAACGGAGAAAGATACCTTTGAGTGGACTGAATCATCCGAGGCTGTTGCTATAGCTCGTGCAGGCAATCTAGTTCACAATGGCATCCCATTCACCTTCAGCACTACGGAGCAATAATGACTTTTAATTCAAGTTTGGCTGATCAGGTAATTGGTCAGAATGAGAGCAGATAAGTTTCTTACCGAGCTAGTTATCATGCTGGTTGCGCTAGGTGCCATCGTTCTGGTAGTATGGTTTGCATCAGGCTGCAAGTGGTAGCTGTGGGTAAAATCCCGCAAGATTTGAGCTTGACAAGCCCTGTTGAATCCGCTAAGATGAAGACATGAGAGAAGAGGAGTTACAAATGACTGAAGAGACGTGGGATTCGTGAGTACCCCGGAGCAGCTTAAACGCATACAGGCAGCCGCCAATCTGCATGACGACGCTGAGGCATCTGCGGCAACTGGCGAGTGGGTGTATGCCTGCACTGGGTGCCTCGCCAATCTCGGCACTCACAGGAGCAGCCAGGCCGCGCTTGACGCGCTCGATGCCCACCAACTAGCCGAGATGAGCAAGGCGTGAGCACCCCGGATAGCACGGAAGCCGCGACACCGACTCGGCACCGTCTGCACACACCCCACTGAAGGAGCAACCGAATGACCACACGTTACAAGGCGACCAGGCCAGACGGAACTGACTTCCACACCGGCACTGTCGATTATGGGCAAGCCCTCGCCTCCGGGCAGCCGATCATCCATCGCAGCACCATGCGGTCCAGTGCAGCCGACTACTTTTCGGTGGCGACTGCTCCCACGGCGTGCACCGGAATGGCGTGGCCGTGCAGACTTTTCGAGGTCGCAACCGTCGATGAGTGGACACCAGAACCCGCCGACCTGCCGCACAAACGGGCCACCCACTCACTCACAGTGGTAGCCGAGGTAGATGCCCATATAACGCTAGGCGGCAATGGCCGTCAAATCGCGGCGATCATCACCACACTGAAGACCATTAGCTTCGAGGACGCCCAAAAACTGGGTGCCGCTTGGGATGCTCAGAATGCCGCTTGGGGTGCTCAGAATGCCGCTTGGGGTGCCGCTTGGGGTGCTTGGGATGCTCGGAATGCCGCTTGGGATGCTCGGAATGCTGCTTGGAATGCTGCTTGGAATGCCGCTCGGGGTGCCGCTCGGGGTGCCGCTTGGGATGCTCGGGGTGCTGCTTGGGGTGCCATCCTCGCTCTACTCATGCAGGACAGGATCACCCCCGAGCGATACGCAACTCTTACTAGCCCCTGGATCTCAGTCATGGGTGAAACTGAGGTCGCTGATGCCTGACGCACCCGCGCCAGTCGAACCGTGCGGCCATTGTGCAGGCACCGCCGGGTGGGAATTCCGCCTCGACGGCCAGCGGGCGTGGCAACCCTGCCCAGGATGCTCCGATTCAATCCAGCCAATCGTGATGGAGGGGAAGCCGTGACTGCCGATCCGCGCTGCTCTTCCCCTTATTCAAGCAGGTATTGAGCAAGACTTGCGTAAGCGTATCGAAGCTGATATAGTCAAAGTATATAAGAAACATCTTGATGAAATAGAACCAGCAATTTGGTTGGTCAGACACGGAGGAAATCTATGAGGGCAATTACTGGATACAGTGGATTTTATGAGACAGCGAGAAAAGAATTGGCAGATCAGATCGCTATTGTAGAAGAACTGAAAAAGCAATCGAGTATTGCTGCTCAAAATATTATTGACCTTTGTGATCTTTTGGAAAAGACAATCAAAGAAAGTGATGCGGAAAAGAATTCAATTAGATCTTTGCGCAAGCAAGCATTGATTGAAGATAAAGAAAGCCGAGAGTTGACGGTGGTTAATCTAGAAAATCTTCCTGAATCAGCTAGGGTTATTGATCGTTATGATGCTCCATGGACTAAAGAATTTAATGGTCAATGGTCTTTGCCGTGTGGGATTGACTGCTGTTCGGAAAGCTCTACCCAAATTGTTCAAAACTGGGGACCTATTAGGAGTGAAGCATGAACACTATTAATCCTGATGATATTCGTGTCGGAGATATTGTCCAACGCACTTACGTCACTGAGCAGGTCATTGGGCCGCTGGCAGTTACAGCCACTGACTCCAGCGTGGTGTATGTGGGTGATTCGAGGTACTACAAATTGTCCGCCTGCCAGCCTGGCACCTTCTTGTGGGAGTTGCTAAAACGGCCTGTGGAAAAGCCTGCCTTGGGATCTAGATGGAAACATAAAAATCACAGATACATCTTTGATGGCACACACTACGTCTTGTTGGCTTCAGCTTCTGTAAGTAATGTCAATATTAGTTTGCAGATTCCCTGGACAAACGATGATGATAATGAATTTAAATTGGATGAGTCATGAGAGATATTGATCGAGTTATTGAGTTCGTCCAGGAATACTACCGATTGTCTCCCGTTCATAAACAAGTACTGATCTCTCGTATTGAACTAGAGCCGACTGAGGAAGAAATTGTGGCTGCTAAGAAGGTGCTTGATTCTTCTATTGAAAGGCTCACGCCAATTATTTCTACTTGGGCTAAATAAATGAGAAAGAAGCTATCTGCAAATAAGCTGGCACTTATTGATCTTATTAAGAATGGAGAGGTTATAGGTTTTCAGGTAGACTTTACGCAAGAAAGCTTTTTGCTTCCAGACGACTATAGGGATACTCTTGGCCTAACTGCTCCGAGACATGAAAATCGAAAGGTAAGTACTACTACTATTGTTATTAGGAGTGTTGATTGTGAGTGAGCACCAGCCTTACCTACCGATGCCTGACGGTGGCTCTGAGATCATCCCTAAGGACATTGCAATCACCTTGCTACGGTCTCTGTCCACTTGCTACGGCAAGGTCTACAATGAGGCTGTAGAGAAGGCTTGGTCTTGGGTAGAAGATAACAAAGAGTTTTATGAAGAGATGGGAGGATAACTGTGGAAAGTATTTACTATGAAGTAAGGCTTATTGGTGGTTATTGGTATTGGGACCTTTACATTAATAGCGTGTGGGTGCAGGACGGCAAGCACAGTTTTAAATTTATGGCAACGCTTGCTGCAAAGAGAGCTGTCAAAAAGCATAAGGCATTTCGTGATCAGGATTTTGTAAAAAGTAAGTATATGCTGTGACTATCTCGGTTCAGATTGTTCAAGTAAGAGAAAGAAATGAGTGGGTTGGTGATGATGATCCTTTTGATCGTAAAGTTAAATACCAATTGCGCCTAATGATAGATACTCTTGAAAATAAATATTATCGAAATACTTCAAGAAGTATACGAAAGGCTAAAAGAAAAGCTAAGTGGATGATTAAAGGCTACATTGAAGATCAAAATAGGATTAATTTTAAAGAACAAGAAATAGAAGTAGTTTATTAATGAGTACAGAATATAAGATTACAGGCAACTTTGGCCAATGGGGTGAAATTGTATCTCAAAAGGGTGACGCCGAAGATGAAATGAAATGGGCTAGCTCTTGCCACCCCGATCACATTTTCTTTCTAGAGGAAAGAGAAGTGGGAACATGGTACTTGACTGTCCCAATTCCTGTTCCAAGACCTGTAAGAGATCAATGCGTGTAGGCTGTTGACATACTTTTCGCGGTATGGTACAATGTAAGTAGGAAAAGTTTTAACCTTAATTTAGGGAAGAAGCTATGAGCATTCGTGAAGATAGTCAAAGCGAATATCACCAAGCTAAGCTGGGCGAAAGGTATTTGAAAGAACAATACCCTACGTCCGGTTTACAGTGCTATCATGATATGCTTCGTTTAGTCGCTTGTGGACTTAGTGGAAAACAAGCAGCAGAAATTGCTACTGACTGGGAGCGAGTCGATGAGTTCTACCAGTGATTTAGATGCTTATCTTAGCTTACTTCAACTTCAGGTTGACGAGTTTTTAGGGCCTTTTGTTAAAATGGTCCACGAATCGGAAAATAACGACTGGCTTAATGAATTGGATGACGATGGCATCAATATATATTAGACCGACAAGTAAGACGGCTTCTTACAGGGCTTCCATAGTTGCTTTTTTGGTAGCTAATGGTGACGATGGTAAAAATATTGCTGACCCTACTGCCGTTCTCATTACCGACTACGATATTTCTTTTTCTAAAATAGTCAACGGTGTAAAGATGACAAAGATTTTGAATTTAAGAGTACCGCCCGATTCTTTTAATTTGGGTTATTCTTATAGTTTGTAGTCTGCAAATGGGGAGGGGGTGATAGACATGAAATGTGAAGCGTGTAAAAGTAAACTTGATTTAGTTTTCCCACACACACAGAAAAGAACCGCAAGCTGATTTTGAATAAGTTGTCTGATAGTTGATTTGACTGCCCTTTCGTCCTGTAAGTAATGAACACCTTATAACAGGAAGAGAGGGTTTTTGTGTCTGCCAATCAACAAATAACTTTTAATCGTCCATATGATACCTCTGGCACAAGTCAAGATAATTACTATAACTATCTTCCTCGTCATTCCGCTATAATTAATATTCCAGGCTTGATTGTCATTGAAGAAAACAATCTTCTTATTGTAGATACCAATAATGAGGGTTTCTTTACTGACATTGCAAGAACCGCAGTATTCCCCGCTGACTCAACTAACGAGGGATTCTTTCAGGCTATCTAATGACTAATTATCAGATATTTGGTGCAGATCCAGTTACCGGCCTTTTGCCGCCAGTTGTTCAAAATGCACAAGACGCCAGAGTACGTCAGCTTTTCCTTACCGTACCTGTAGGGCCTATTGGTCTTACGGGTGCTCAAGGCGCTCAAGGCATTGGTGGATTAACAGGCTCTATTGGACCAGTCGGTGCAATTGGTGCTCAGGGTGCCCAAGGAACTATTGGACCTCAAGGTGCTATTGGCCCTATTGGTATACAAGGGGTTGACGGTAATATTGGATTAACTGGCCCAATTGGTATTACTGGTATGCAAGGGCTAAGAGGGTTCACTGGAATTACCGGCGCTACCGGCGCAACCGGACCTACTGGTATTCAAGGAATTACTGGTATTACAGGCGCAACTGGTTTAACTGGTGCTCAAGGAGACATTGGCCCTACTGGCCCTACTGGTCCTGTCGGAATACAAGGACCTACTGGTCTTACTGGGCCTATTGGTGTCACCGGAGCTACTGGAGCTGTTGGAGCTACCGGATCACAAGGTATTCAGGGAGCGACTGGCTCTATTGGTTCTACTGGACCAATTGGCCCTATTGGTTCTACCGGATTAACTGGTAGTACTGGTCCTACTGGTTCTCAAGGAACTGCTGGTCCTTCGCTTGTTATTAAAGGCCACGTTGCTAATGCTGCTGCATTACCATCTTCTGGACAAACCGCAGGCTGGTCATACATTAATGACGCTGACGGAAATCTTTATACTTGGTCAGGTACCTCCTGGGTCAATATCGGTGCTTTGCAAGGACCCGTTGGTTCTCAAGGTCCTACTGGAAGTGCAGGCCCTGCCGGTCCTACTGGTCCTACTGGAGTTGCTGGACCTACTGGCTCTACCGGAATTCAAGGTAATATTGGACCTATTGGAAATGCTGGACCAATTGGTCCTACTGGCTTAACTGGCAATACCGGAACAACAGGTTCTCAGGGTGCTATTGGGTCTACTGGCCCAATCGGTGCAATTGGACCTATCGGAGCTACTGGCTCTACTGGTTCAATTGGTGCCACCGGCTCAGTTGGTCCTGTAGGGCCTACAGGTGGTTCTGGAGCGCAAGGAATCACTGGTGCTACTGGTCCTGCGGGTGCTACAGGTATTACCGGTAACACTGGCTCTCAGGGCGTTACTGGGTCTACTGGTCCTATTGGTTCGCAAGGCATTCAAGGAACTACTGGATCTACTGGGGCTATCGGTTCTCAGGGTGCTATTGGTCCTGTAGGTAATACTGGAATTACCGGGCCTACTGGTCCTACCGGAATTACTGGAAATATTGGACCAATTGGTAATACAGGTACTACAGGTGCTCAGGGTACTGCTGGTACTGCCGGTGTTGCTGGTGCTCAGGGAATTCAGGGCATTCAAGGTTCAATACCTGCATCTGTGCTTAGGGTTATACGAGAAAGTCCTTTGGGTTCTGGAACTTATGCAGCAAGGCCAATTACTGGTTCTACAGATATCGTAAATTGGAAAGGGGTCTTGCCTCCTGCTGCTGGTGGAACGGTTACCAGTGGCACAGGTTTTGTAGATACCTTAGACGAATTTGATTTGTATGTGCTATCATGACTAATCCTGGTATTATAGTAAGAGGTATAGAATAGCGATATTCGGTGGACCTTTTATCTCTCCAGGAAGATACCCTATTTACCCACCAAATCATGGTAGCTATTCTAATGCTGCTCTTTCTGGAAGTGCTAAATTAACTATTTACTACAGTTACGGAGATACAGGTAACTTACATTAAGTTGTATTTATGAATCTTAATAAATGAATTTCTAAATGGATTTTAATTTGCAATACTAAAGGATGAACTGGGATGGCCACAACTTTTATTCATACAGCTAGTGGGCTTGCTGATGGAACAGTAATTACTAGTGTGAATTCCGGTACTGCGCCTGACACTGCCTACCCCAACACTCAAGGAATTAGTACAACACCTACTGGAGTATCATTCACTGCTAGTACGGTATCTGTTTCTGATGGTTATGCTTCCTGTGAAAAGTTTACCTTTAATGGCTCAAATGGTCGAATGTACGTCGAAGATGGCCCAGTATCTATTCCACTTGCAGCGTTTGATATTTATTCAGAAATTGTAGACTTTACTGTACTTCCACCAATTTCTTCTTTTATTCATACATGGTCAGACAGCACTTCTTCTACCATTGCCTCGCTGAACCTTATGTCCGATGGCACAATCTCTATTACCCTTGCAGCAGGGTCAACCTATAATACTACTGCTAGAGTTTCCTCTGGCGACCGAATTGTAGTAATGATTAGCGTGGGAAGTACTAGTGGAGCTGGCACTGTATCGGTTGCTATAAATAGTGGAAATACTATTGCTACTCGTGCTGGCGGGATTTCAGTTATAGGTAGTGCACCTATGGGAATTAAGCCCATTGTAAGCTCTAAGAGAGGCGTTTCGCCTGGTATTGCCTGCTCTTTTAGGTTTGCTGCGGTTCAGCATATTGTAGGGGCAACCAGTGCTACTGATCCTGGCCCTCTTGGTTTTGCTCCCCCAAGTATTTCTACCTCCACAACGGTGGTTAATTCTCCGTATCCAAATACTACGGCTAGCGTGTCGTTTACTGGAACAAGCGTTACTGGGACAATTACATCTATGTCCTCCACAATCTCATCTTCTTCAGGTGTAACTATTCCAACTATTGGGTCTCCATCGTATGTAGGCCTAAATACTACTAGCTGCACGGCTACATTTTTAATTTCTGGTCTTAATGCAGGAATATTTAAAATAGCGGGCATAGCAATAGATTCTATTTCACAGTCATCAGCAATACCAGCAGTAGCACAAGTAAATAGTACTAGCATAACTCCAACTTATCAGGCAGCTTCACTGTCGAGCTATTCAATAGCTGGCAATTCTACTTCTGCTTTAGCTGCACTAAATAAAAATTCACCATCTACTGATTATTTGCAGAGTCCTCAACCTCCTTCGGGTACATCAGAAACAATTACCTTTAATCCATTAGACCCCAATAATATTCCGGTTTCTTTTGGAGTTTCAGGCAGAGCGTCAGATGCTAACAAAGTAATAACAAGAACGGTTATTTTAATGCAAGGGTCAATTATTGTTGCTACAAGATCCGCTGCACTTACAATTAATAATTCAACCATAGGCGGAACCACAAACTCGGGTGAAACTGCATCCATAACTGATAGAAGCGCACTTTATGTTAAATATTCTGATACGTACTAAATAATAGTTTTTAGTTAAAAAGATGTAGGTGAAATGACCAAACAAGACTCTTGTACACGAAAAAGATAGGGAGCATAAACAACTATGCCCACCGGGTTATCTACAACCGTATCTATTTCCACTTCTGGAACTGTAGTATCGCCTCTTTATCCTACGATAAAGCTTGGCTCGTCTGCAACTTACTCAGTGGTGTCCACCGGCCTCGTAACCGGTGGCGCGGGTACTATACTATCCGGTGATTGTGGCACCTCTGGAGCTGCTTCAACGAGCGGCTTCCCACCGGGTGTTATTAACGGGGCTACTCACCAGGGTGATGCAGTAGCGAATCAGGCGATTGCCGATGCAACAACTGCGTACAATCAAATAGTCGCTTTAACTCCTAATGCAACTTTCACCGGTGATCAAATTGGCCAGACATTCATGCCTGGCGTCTACTCCACTAGTGCTGCCTTTGCGCTAACCGGTACAATGACTTTAAATGGTGGCGGCAACCCGAACGCGATATTTATTTTCCAAATCGCCGCTGCTGCGAGTCCTGCTGCTACTGCAAACGTAGTGCTGACCAACGGTGCTGTGGCCTCAAATGTTTTTACCCAAGTTAATGGTGGGCTTACTTTTGGGGCAGGTGCTGTTGTCAAGGGCACGTTCTTGGCGAAGGGCGCAGTCACCGTTGGAACAGGCAATATTCTTCCTGGTCGAATTCTGGCTATTGCTGGCGCAGTCACTATGGATAACAACCAGATCACCAATAGTTCTGTGTTACAATCTGGTGGCAACCAGTCTATAATTATTACAACTGCTAATATTTCTGCAAGTGGCTCAATTCCGACAGTGGCTCCTGCGGCAGTAGTGTCCACAACAATAACGGCTTCTAATACAACTACCTCAAGTATTTCGCAGGCTCTTACTCAAGATGTTTCATATCTCAATTCTTATTTTCCAACACCTTCTGCTTTAACAGATATAAATAACCCAGGCTTTTACTACGGTTCTCTTCTTTCTTCAGATGCAGCCTATCCCGGCTCATATTTCCCAATTGTTCTTAATACTGTTGGAATAGCTCAAGGCGCAAATGTAACAACTGCTGCAACCGTTTCTTCTTCTGGGTCTACGGGTATCTTACAAACCTATACAGATACTACTACGGCAACAATTACTTCTGCTGGCACAGTTGCAATCTTCCAGGGGTCTTCAAGTTCTTATACCTCTTTAATTTCTGCTATTGGAGGCGTAGCATACACTAAAACTTCTTCGCCTACTTACACTGCTAGTATTTCAACATCAGGTGTTGTTGGTGAATTAAGTAGTCCATCTGAAAACGTTAATGCAGTTATTGCCTCCAGTGGATCTACTGGAGTCTTACAAGGTTCTGCTAACGCTTACGCTGCTGCTATTTCTTCGACTGGTGCTACTGCATACTCACAAAGTCCTACAATTAACAATACTGTTACAATTTCTACAGCTAGCACACTAGGCACAGGACAAAGCTCTACTTCTAATATAACTTCTCCAATTACTCCAAGTGGATCAACAAACCTATCGCAAAGTGTTGCATCGAATACTTTTACCGCAAATATTTTGCAAGCGCTTCTTCCAGATGCATCATATCTTTACTCATACTTTGTTCCGGCTTTAGCGCTATCTGACCCAAACTATTCAGGAACCTATTATAATAGTGCATTTAGTCCAGACACATTATATCCTGGAACATACACTTCAACTGTTCTTAACACTATTGGAACAGTTCAGGGTGCAAACGTAACAACTTCTGCTTCTATTTTGTCTACTGGTGTTATTGGAACATTAGCAAGCTCAAGTGCTACTTCAACAGCTTCTATTTCTTCTGTTGGCTCTACGAATTTCTCTCAGTCCGCAATAGAATCTATTTCTTCTGTTATCACTACTAGCGGTATTGCCGGAATTCCTGGGTCTTCCTCAAGCAGCTACACTGCACTTGTTTCTGCTGCTGGTGTATATGGCACAAATGCAGGTGCCACTTCTGCTATTAGTTCTACCATTTCCCCAATAGGGGTTGTCGGGCTATTAAGTGGTGTTAGTAGTTCCTATTCTGCGGTAGTAACACCCGCAGGCTTTGTTAACCTTAGTGCTTCATCTGCAAATACTTACACCGGAGCTGTTTCTTCAACAGGAACAACAGTTGAGCCGCAACCTGCTTCATCGACAACAAACGCTGTAGTCTCTTCATCAGGTTTTATTACCGCGAACGCTTCTTCGTCAATTAATAATAATGCGGTTGTAACTCCTTCTGGTTCTACTTTTGTTTCTCAGAATTCTTCAAATTCATCAACTGCAATAGTTACCTCAACGGGCATTGTTGGAGAATTAGCTGGATCTACAAGCAATTACACTACTGCTATTTCACCCAGTGGCTTTGTTTCAACCTTTCAAACTGCCTCTAATAGTAATACTGCAAATATTTCTTCTGCAGGATCTACAATTGTTACTCAAAGCTCAGCAGTCAGTTCAAACTCTGTCGTTTCTTCTACAGGGTCTACTGGAGTATTTACAAACTCTTACGCAACAACAAGTTCAACAGTAGCCTCATCGGGCTTTGTTGCAATGTTTAACAGCTCTGGTAGTAACTTTACAGCGGCAATAGTTCCATCTGCTTTTGTTTCTATGGTTAATAGCTCTGCAAGCTCTTATACTGCCGCAGTTAATGCTACTGGGTTTATTACAGTAAATGCTTCTGCTCCTGTTAGTCCAATAGCAACAGTGACTCCTTCTGGTTTTATCACACTTACTGCTTCTGCCTCAAGCAGCACATCAGCATTAATGTCACAGTCTAGTTTTGTTTCTGCAAGTACGTATTATGCAAGTAGCACCGCTGCAACAATAACCTCAACTGGTTTTGTTACGCTAAGTATCAATTCTCCAAGTTCTTACACAAGTACAATAAATACTGCAGGCTTTATTACAGCTAACGCAACTTCTTCAAGTACCCCAACTGCTGCGGTAGTTCCTAATGGCTCTACAGTTGATTTACAGCCAGCAACGTCAGCTACAACGGCAACAATCACACCTTCTGGCTTTGTTGCATTGAGTGCATCATCTTCTAATAGTTCAACAACAACAATAGCTCCTTCAGGGTCTACTGTTGTCGTTCAAACCTCTTCTGCTGCTACAGTAGCATTAATATCGACTGCTGGCTTTGTTGCGCTGTTTAATAATTTCTCAAGCGCCCCAACTGCAACAATATCCCCAATTGGTTTTGTTACATTAAGTACTTTATCTTCTGTTAGTCCAACTGCTAATATCTCTCCTTTGGGCGCTACGGTTGTTACTCAATCTGCAGCTTGCTCAACGAACGCAATAATTGCTTCATCTGGGATTGTTACACTATTTAATTCACCTTCGAATACCTTAATAGCAACTGTAACTCCTTCAGGATCTACAATTGTTGTGCAGTCTTCAAGTGTAACAACTACTGCAACAACAAACCCAAGTGGCTTTATTACGGCAAATGCTACATCTTCGGTTAGTCCAATTGCGATAATAAGCTCTTCTGGCTCCACTTTTGTAAGCCAAGTGGGCTCTTCAGCTACGTCTGCGGTAATAACGCTTTCTGGTTTTATTACAGCAAATGCGTCTTCTTCTAACTCTTATAGCAACACCATTACTCCTGCTGGATTTGTCGCAATGACTAATGGTTCCACTAGCGCTTACGCTGCATCAATTTCCTCTACAGGAACTACTGTTGATTTGCAGCCCGCTACTGAGCCAGCAATTGCAACAATAACTCCTGCTGGCTTTGTCGCAATCGCTAACTCTTCTTCAAATAGCTCAATAGCGACAATTTCTTCCGCTGGTACTGCGGTTGTTGCTCAGCCTTCTTCTTTGTCAACAGCAGCAATAGTATCTCCTTTTGGCACTACTGTTATTGTTAAGTCTTCTTCGGTCTCACCAAATACAACAGTAGCTACTTCTGGCTTTGTTAACCTTTCTAGCACCTCCTCAAATAGCTCAACAGCGACACTTTCTTCTGTAGGCTCTACTGTTGTTACTCAACCATCTTCTTCAATGTTTTATACAACAATAGCTTCTGCTGGGTTAGTTGCGCTAAATACTTACTCTGCGAACACTTATACTGGAGTAATTACACCTGCTGGCTTTGTTTCAATATTTAATACCGCCACTAACACCTCTATTGCAACAATTGCTCCTTCAGTGTTTGTTACAATAAATGCTTTCTCGTCAGTCAGCCCCGTAGTAGCAATAAATACTTCTGGTTTAGTTGCATTAAGCACAGTTGCTGCAAATAGTACGGTAGCAACAATTGCGCCTACTGGAACTACAGTCGTTCAGCAACCTTCTTATTCTTCAGTAGTGGCAACAATGTCTACTGGAAGCGTTGTTGCATTAAGTACAACGTCTGCAATTAGTGGTTATGCTGCAATTAATTCAACTGGAACTACAGTTACTGCTGATCCTGGCGCTGCAACATCTATAGCGACAATTACACCTTCTGGTTTTGTTGCACTAAATTCATCACCTGTTAGCAACACATCAGCAACAACAAGCTCTAATGGCTTCGTTACGCTAACTGCTTCTTCTTCCAACACTTCAAATGCCGTAGTGTATCCTGCTGGGTTTGTTTCTGAAAATGCATTAGCGTCGATAAGCACTACAGTAACAACTCCTTCTTCTGGTTTTGTTTCTATGTTTAATAACGCTTCGGTGGGCACCAATGCTGTAGTTTCTACATCAGGATCTACCTTTGTTACCCAATCTGCTGCTGTTAGTTCAACAGTAACAGCATATTCAGCAGGATCAACTGGAGTTTCGCAGGGTTCTTCAAATGCTTACAGTGCTTTAGTATCACCAAATGGCTCTGTTGTGTTCGCACAAAATGCTTTAAGCAGTTCTGCTGCATCAGTAGTTTCTGCTGGGTCAACAGGATCTAGTCAAAATTCCACAAATACATTTACTGCAACCACTCTTCAGGCCCTTACTCAAGATCCGTCATATTTGGGTTCATACTATCCATTGCCAGCTTTGGTGGATTCAAGTAACCCTGGATTCTATTACAGTTCACTTTTAGTTTCAGATCAAGCATACCCAGGATTCTATACCTCCAATGTTATTAATAGTGTTGGTCTTGTCCAGGGTGCAAGTGTTATGCCTTCAGCAACTATCTCACCGGTTGGTACTGTAGGCACATTACTAAACTCTGGTGATATAACAACAGCGACAATTACACCTTCTGGTTTTGTGACAGTATTTAACTCTGTCTCAAGTAACTACACGGCAACAATTTCACCTTTGGGTGCTCTTGGCGTACCACAAACTTCTGCTGAGCCAATAGTAGCAACAATAACTTCCTCTGGTTTTGTTTCTGTATTTAATAGTCCAACAGATAGTACAACAGCAGTAATAACTCCTTCTGGTTTTGTGACATTAAGTGCGTCATCTTCGATAAGCTCAGTATCGACAATTGCTTCTTCTGGATCTACAGTTGTATCTCAATCATCTTCTACAGCAATATCTTCAGCAATATCTGGTACTGGTTTTGTCACGCTAAATATCGGTGCCACCAATAATCCAACAGCAACAATAATTCCTACTGGATCAACAGGGTCTACTCAAAGCTCACCTAGTATATTCACTGCAAACATTTTGCAGACCCTTACTCCTGATCCATTGTATGCAGGTACGTACCTTTACTCGTCTCCTGCTTTAATAGACTCAAGTATTCCAGGAACCTATTACAGCTCTCTTCTAGCTCCAGATTCTGGGTTCCCAGGAACATTTACACCAACAGTCCTTAACTCTATTGGTTCTGCATTAAGTTCAAGTATTGCGTCCTCAGCAACTACTTCATCGGCTGGTGTAGTTGGACTGGTAGCTGGATCTAGCGTTACCTCAACAGCTACAATTTTTGCATCTAACAGCCTTGGATCTTTCCAGTCTGCAACAGAATCTATTTCTGCCACGATTGCTTCTTCAGGATTCTATGGAAGCTCACAATCACCAATAGCTAATTTCTCTGCTCTAGTAACCTCTTCAGGTTTTGTAGGAATTTACCAAGGTTCTTCTGTATCAATCTCCTCTATTAACACTGCCAGTGGCACAGCAGTGATCTACCAGGGTCTTTCTGATACATCTTATGCCGTTGTTTCTTCTGTTGGCTCTACGGGCATCCTGCAGGGCTCTACGAACACCTCAACTGCTTCTGTGTCACCTGCTGGATCAACTGGAGTCACGCAAGGTTCTTCTAGCTCCTACACCTCTACTATTTCTGCTCTTGGGTCTACCGGAATTTCGCAAAGCTCCTCAATTAGCCCAACAAGCACTATTGGATCTTCTGGCTCTGCTGGCGTTTCTCAAAGTTCACTAAATACATTTAATTCAATTGTTTCACCAAATGGAACTACTGGAATTTCGCAGAACTCCCTTAATATTTATTCTTCTGTCATTACCCCAACAGGTTCAACAGTAGTATCTAAAAACTCACCTAATGCCTTTACGTCCACCATAAGCTCATCTGGTTCTGTTGGAACATTAACAGCTAATAGCAGCACCATAAATTCAGTTATAACACCTACCGGCTCTACTGTTGTTACCCAAAACGCTTCTCAGTCTGTAAGCGTTAATGTATCTACAGTAGGAACACTAGGAACGGTACAAGCTAGTTCAAATACTAGCTCCGCATCGATTACATCTTCTAGTGCTGTTGGAACAAATACAAGTTTTAGTTCATCTACTGCAGCTTCTATTTCTTCTTCTGGTTCTGCCAACGTCACTAAAGTTGCTGCAGGTAACTATTCTTCAACAATTTCACCTTCTGGTTTTGTAGCTCTTAGCATAGACTCAACTGAGTCTGTTAATGCTATTGTTAACTCTACTGGCTCCACTTCTGGTTCACCTTTGTACTCTGCATCTGTTTTCACTGACACCATAACTCCTTCTGGTTTTGTTTCAATCTTCCAGGGAGTTACAAATAATACTGTTGCTACAGTTTCTGCTAGTGGCACTACTCTTGTTTCAAAAAATAGTAGCAATTCCTCATTGGCATCTATTTCTTCTTCTGGGTCAACTGTAGTTTCTCAAAATACTTCCAGCTCTTACCTATCTACTATTTCTGCTGCCGGATTTGTTTCAGTATCTCAAGGCGTTTCTAATAACGTTGCAGCTATTGTTTCTCCATCTGGTGCGACTAACATTTACCAAAGCTCTACAGAAAATATAACTGCCAATATCTTTGCTGCGGGTTCTGCCAGCGTTACGCAAGGTTCGGTTATTTACAGTCCAACAGCAGTTATTACTCCTGCAGGTTTTGTTGCAACATTTGGAAGCTCTACAACAAACCTATTGGCTGTGGTATCAACAACTGGATCTGCTGGAGTTGCACAAGGTTCTGCTCAGTCAATAGCGGCTGTTGTTTCTTCTACTGGTTCAACGGTAGTGGCACAAGGTTCTGTAGCCAACACGATGTCTACGGTAGGCGGAAATGGGATTATTGGAGTTGTTGGAGCTTCTGTTGAATCTGTTTCTTCTACGATAACTCCTGCGGGCTTTGTTTCGATCTATCAGGGATCAAATCAAAATACGACAGTTGCCGTCTCGCCAGTAGGATCTGTAGGAGTTGTAAATAACTTCATAGCAAATACTTCAGCAACAATTGCTTCATCTGGCATTGTCGGATCTGCACAAAACGCATCACAAACCATTTCTATAAACACTAATAGCTCTGGCATAGTTAATATTTTCCAGGGAGCTGTTAGCACTGCAACAGCTATGGTTTCTACATCTGGTTCTGCTGGTGTATCGCAAAGAGTTGCAAGTACAACAAATGCTTCCATCAGCGCAAGCGGATCTGTTAATATCCTATTTGGGCAATCAATTACCTTTAATGCAAATATTACACAGACTATTACTCAAGACCTTGCTTACCCAGGATCATACAATGCTTTGCCTTCATCTTTGGCAGATCCGCAATATCCTTTCACTTATTCTGCTAATTTCCTTAGTGCTGATCCAGCATATCCAGGGTCATACACAAGCACTGTTCTTAACACCGTTGGTATAGCTCAGTCAGCTACCAATAACTGCTCTGCTACTATTTCCCCAAGTGGCTTTGTTAATATCTTTGGTGCAGCTAGCTCTAATGTTTCTGATAATATTTCATCATCTGGCAACATTGGTACTTACCGTAATGCTGGGCTAACTTCTTCAGCAACCATTGGGGCATCTGGAGCTACCCAGATAACTGCAAGTGCATCTGTTATTGTCTCCAACACCACTGCACCAAATGGCAACAATGCAGCGTTTGCTGGATTTAGCCTTTCCTATTCATCTTCGATAAATACTTCTGGCTTTGTCTCACTATATACTACATCTGCGCTTTCTGTAAATTCAAATATATCTTCTTCTGGTATAGATTCCCTATATGCTGCTTCATCAACTTCGACAAACTTTAATATCTCCTCATTTGGTGCTATTACAGCAGTCAGCATACCAAGTTCTTTTGTTACAAATTCAACTGTTTATGCTGCCGGGTATGTTGGCGAATATACAGGACTTAATAATCCTACCTTTGTAACAGTAAACGCTGGTGGATTTGTTGGTACATTCCAGGCATCTAGTAGCAATTTCTCTGCTAGTGTTTCAACTGGTGCATATTTGGGAGTTTTCCAAGGATCTGCAAGTGCAGTTAGCGCAAATATAGTCCCAATGGGATTTGTTACAGAATATTCAAACGTTGCATCTGGATTTAATGCAAATATTTCTTCAAATGGCACAGTAACAGTTATTTCAGGAGCAACACTTTCTGTTGGTGCGACAGTTTCTTCTGCTGGTTTTAGAACTTACACATATGGAATAGTTACTGGCGCTGTTTTGATCTCTGGCTTTAACACTAAGGGAATTGCTACAGCAGGATTCTTGACAACAAGTACCGTTGAGCCATTTAGAAAATTTGTATTACCTGACGGTGTGTGGAGGTATACTGTTAGCGGAATTTCTGTTTCTTCGAATACTGTTGTCATTTCTGCTGGAAATGCCCCAGGAAATGGATCAACTGTCTCGTTTACAAACGATTCTGGCTTTGTATTAGTGGTTAATAGCTATCCTCATACTAGATGGGGACATTCTTCCTCTGGTTGGTATCCTATTGTAGAAAAGCCATATTTGCCGGTGAGTTAGGCTCATATAGTCATTAAGATAATCATATTGACCAGCAAATAATAGCTTAAAGCATAGAAGAAACTTTTAAAGCTAGAGTAATTATTCTGAAATAACAAAGTAGAGGTAAAATAAAAATGGCGTATGATCACATTCCTTCAGTAGATCCGGCAACGGGTTTATTTTACTCTGCTGTGCAAAATGTGCAAGATAACAGAAGTACTTTTTTTGCTAATAATGCAATTTCACAAGCAGGATTAGTTCTTACACTAAGTGAAACTGCTGTTTCTACTACAACCACTTTATCATCTGCATATCTAGGTAAGATGATTGCTTGCACAGCCACTGCTGCTGCATTTACCCTAACTTTGCCAACAGCGGCTAGTTATGCCGGGTATCAAATTGGTGTACGCATTACTCCCTCCTCTACAAAGCTGGTGACGCTTGCAAGCTCAGGCGGAACTTTTGAAGGTTTATCTACACGAGTCATGTGGGCCGGTGAGTCTGCGACTCTAGAGTCAGACGGAACTAACTGGATAAAGATTGCGGGCAAGACCCGCCCAATGACTTGCCAGTACCAAGACATCACAGCAATTGCAATAGCAACTGCTAGTCAAACAACTATTACTTTTGACACGATTAGCCGTGACAATACTGGATTAATGGCATCTAGTAGCCGTATTTATATTAACCGACCAGGACTATATTCGGTGAAAGCAAGAATTGGTTTAGCCAATGCGCCAGCTAACTCTATTCGCTGCATCACAACAGTATACAAAAATTTGGCAACAACTGTCATTCAGCAGGAAGTTAACGCGGTCACTGGAACATATTTGACTTTTGTTGCTTCCGATGATATTGCTTTGATAGCTGGTGATTTCCTACAGCTACAGTTTTACCACGCAGCAGGGGTAAATTGGAGCACTTATGGGGTTACTGGTTCAAGCAATTCGGCTATGACAGTCACCGAAATTCCAGACTGGTGATCTTTAGTTATTGGGATTTAAATATTATTTCAAATATAGCAAGGGTAAAGTAAAAAATGGCATACGATCATATTGCATCTCACGATCCAGTGACAGGCTTATTTTACCCTGTCCTGCAAACCATTCAAGACTCTAGATATACCTCTAAGGCTGCTTTGGCTTTACGTTCAGCTTTAGCTAGGGATCTCGATACTTTAATTTCTGGGAGTATTGCCCGAAATTCGAATGGTGCAGCTACTTCAGCGGGTCTTATTTGGCCTGATGGTTCAGTTGGAACTTATACCGCTCTTGTTTTATCTTCTACCTTTTCGGGGGCAGTTGATTCCTACTCAGTCACCTACGGGAACCCAGTGACCAATACTTTTACACAACCAACTATTACTCGTGATAATACTGGTGCTTCTATTACTATTCCTACGATTGTGGTGTCCTGATGGGTATTTTAGACAAGCCGTACCTGGCAATTACTGATGTTGCTAGTCGTGACGTTCAGCGGATGACAGATTTGGGTGTAGTGGCTAGGGCTAGGTCGGCGCAGATGGCCGGTAGCGTGTACACGAATACTCGTGCTGCTGCGGGATCTGGGGGTAATATTGGGCAATTCAGTGAACCTTGGGCAAACACTACCAACTGGGTCGTTCAGACTTCTCCTATATACGTGAATACTACCACAGGAGTGCTATTTTGCTTTTCGTCTGATACCGTCAATTGCTATGCTTATCGCGGGATTTCTCTTGGTACGGGCACTTACAATAATACTGTTAGAATTGTAACGTCGGTGGTTGTGCAAGCGTTGACCACCACCGCTGCCGCACAAAGTGTCTTTATAGGTATTTCTTCCACTGGTACTGGTACTACTGGTAATGCAGGTATTAGAGGACTCACGTTTGGAATAACATCAGCCGGAACAGGTGTGCAGAAGTGCGACAATGGCACCGTCACCAGTTCTAACAACACCGCTGCCATTGTTGCTGGCATCTACAACGTGACGATATTTATAGATGCCAACTTTTATACCATTACTGCTCTATCCCCTGATGGTACGCAAGAGTATCGAGCACAGTGGACGCGAGCATCAATTCCTACGCCATACATGGGAATATATATCAACGACAATCGTACTAACACCACCGGCTACGGTGTTGGGCCGATGTCCTGGGTGTACGGCATTTCCACCGGCACGCCCCGCTCTGTCGCTGTCACCCCCTATCGGTTGATTGAGGGCGCTAATCGGACATTTTTGTGGACATCTGTCCCTACTAGTTTCGGTGGCGGCGGTACGGGAATGATTCGGGCAACGCTACCGCCCACTTACGACGGAAGTGTTGCGTCACCTTTCGTGTTGATGTGGCACGGCTATGGTGGCAATGAACTTTCCCCGTCCGACGACGTGCAAACCAAGGTTGTAGCCAACGCCCTTGTCGCGGCAGGTTTCATCGTTGTGGGCTTCTCATCCGCACCAGGTACAGCTACATCCCTCTCGCCTTGGGGTGCGCAAGCCGAACTCGACGCAGGTACTGCCGCCTACAAATGGATTAGAGATAACCTCAACATCGGGCCAGGGATCATTTACGGCAATGACATGGGCAGCCTTGATGCACTGCTGGCATTGGCTGAGCGACGTATTCCCGGTATTGTGGGAACAATCCTCACTTCACCGTCCTTTAACCTGTTGTTGGCCTACGACAACTCTGCACAAGCATTCACTGCCAGTATTAACACTGCTTATTCGCTGGCCACCGGAACATTATCAGCGGCCACTATTGTTGGGGCAAACGCGCTGTCGTCCACAGTTTCTTTCGCTGCGGGAACAGTAATTTTGGTAGATTATGCCAACGCGGGAGGTTCTAATTACGAGCAAGTAACAGTTGGGGCGGGTGTAACAGGTTCTGGTCCGTACACCATCCCATTGACAACGGCGCTGACAAAGGCGCACGCTAGTGCGGTAACGATCTCTGATTATCCGACAAAAACGAGCGGACATGATCCAGCATTAAAAGCTGGCAGCGTGTTCCGTGGATTGCCACTGCTGGTCCTCGCAGCATCTGACGATACTATCGTTCCATTGTCAACGAATGCGACACCGCTAATCACAGCTCTGTCCCCAACATCGATAGAAGCTCTTTCAAGCCTTACTAATACAGGTGGGCATTCCTTTGATTTAACTCCATTCACTACTGGAACTTCTGCTTACGATATTGTTAACTTCGCAAAGCGGCAAGTAGGGCTATAAACTATTTAGGGTTAATTGGTAAGCCTATATATAAAACATTTTGACAGTTGGGAGGTGATTAAGTGAGATCATTCTTTATTAGACAAGCTAAAACTTGGGATGGTTCTAAAGGTGATTTAACTTTTGACTATACTCCATCAGAAAGAACACAAAGCTATCCTGGTGGACCTATGTCTGCCTCTGACCATATCCTTAAGGCTCATGTCAATGGCGAGTATGCTGGACATATGGACCTCGATGAAGGCCAAAGAGGCATACCTCACGGTCTTATTAATATGGTAAACACACAACCCCAATTTAGAGGAACTGGTTTAGCCCGCGCTATGGGACAGCACTTTATTGACAATATTGGTATTCAGCCTGTTCATTCTGATACTCAATCAGGAAATGGCGTAGGCTTTGCACAGGCAACTCCAGAATGGCCTTCGTTTAATGGCAAAATAGTAACTCAAGGAACTCCAGTAAAGACCGTTACTCCTCCTGCTGAGCAATTCTCTTTGTTTGGGAAGACTGCTTTCTTTGTAAGAAATGCAGACCAATCTCCTTATCAGGGCCTAACAGACTCTATCCGTGGCGCTTTGTCAGACGACCTACTAAAGCCCGAATACAGGAATAGGCCAGATAGGATGCCTTCTGCTGGTCATTGTTATGCCGCTTCAGAAGCTGCCTATCACATGCTTGGAGGCAAAGCTGCTGGATGGACACCAATGAACATTAGGCACGAAGGTGACCCTCATTGGTTTTTAAAGCATCAAGACGGAACCATTCTTGACCCAACAGCAGACCAGTTCCAAACACCCGTTCCTTATGATCAAGCAAGAGGTAAAGGGTTTTTAACCTCTCAGCCTTCTGCAAGGGCACAGACAATCATAAATAAAGTACAAAGCGCACCATTACAAGTAGTTTCCAGGAAGAAATTAATGAGTCCATATTTTGTCAGGGTGGCATACTCTGCACCTCAAAAGAATAATGCTAAGAAATACTTCTTTGTTCGGTATGCAAAAGAACCATCTGGCGATTTAGATAAATGGCCTACCTCCAATCTTCACCCCTCGGGGAGAAAAGGGATGGGAGACATTCCGCTTGATCAAGGCACTATTGAGGATATGCACTCTTCTGGAATAGGGGGGGGAAAAAGAGTACCGCTGAAACCCATATAAAAAAGGACCCAGAAACTGGTGGGTATCATTTCACGCCTGAGCGACAAAAACTTCACGATGATATTATCAAGAAGTTTCTGACTCATGACAGTGAAGGAAACCATGTTCAGCGCTCTTCTGAGTCTTCTCCAAAATACTCTGTACTTGGAGGAGGTCCAGCAACAGGAAAGACCAACCTAGTCCAGTCAGGGGCATTAGATGGTCTTTCTGGAGACAACCCTGTCATGATTAACGCCGATGACATGAAAAATGAGCTTCCAGAGTACAAAGCTGGGGTTACCGCTAAGGACCCAAAAGCTGCTATACTTGCTCATGAGGAGTCATCCTATCTGGCAAAAAGACTGCAAGCTGCATCTATTGAAAATCATTTTAATATGACTCTTGATGGAACCGGTGACAACTCTCCACAGTCAATGAAAAAGAAAATAGACGCTGCTCGCAGTGCTGGGTATGAAGTTAATGGAATTTATGCTACTGTTCCAAGTGATGTAGCAGTAGAAAGATCGATGATTCGTGCTCAAAAAACTGGCAGAAATGTGCCAGAGCATATTATTCGAATTACACATAAATCTGTTTCAAAAGTACTACCAGAGATTTCTGATCAATTTGACAATATGAAACTTTTTGATACTACCACTCGTGATATTAAACCAGTTGCTTCTCAAAAAAAGGGTGAAAAGTTGCAGATTCATGACCCTCAGGGCTGGAAAGATTTTGTTAATAAAGGCACTGAAGATGAACACCGCGTTACTCATCCAGGGAGTAAATAAATGGACAACAATGACATACTTAAAATGTATGGTCATATCACAGCAGGTGTACCAAAAAATCAATCAAAATATGTTACCGATAACGAAAGCTCTAATCATTGGGATGCCATTTCTAAGCAAGTGGGCGAGATTAAAAATAATGGGCAATCACTAGATATGCCACATGATATTCCGTAATCTGTAAATAAAAAGTTTCTCCTTTCTGCTCTTAATGAAAATGTGCTGTGTATATAGCACTTGAATTGCCTAAAGATATAGATGTCCAAATACTATGTTAGGAGAATGCAATGCCAGACGTACTTACCAAGGATGGTGGAGTGCAAGGTATTAACAAAACTTTCTCTTTGTCTACCGCAAACACTTTATTTGGATCAGACCCTCATGGCTTTGGTGGAATCCGTTTGTATGGTGCTTATGGCGGGCGTCTCTTCTCCCCCACTCGCGTGACTATTTCTTATGGAAAAATGACCAGAGTAAGAGTTTTTAACCAAGGTTTAGGAAAATCTGGTGTTGGTTCTGTTACATTCTATGATCCTAATTCAATTAAGGGAAACATCAGACCTAATGATGCTCCTAAAAACTATTACAAGAAGGTTTCTGCCATGCCAGCTTGGCTAGCTGCTCTTGTCACCCCGAATATTTAAGGAATAGAAATGGCAGATACACTTACTTTAATCTCTAACACCCCAGGCGTCTTAAAGTCATTCTCACTAAGTACAGCAAACACTTTAGTAAGCACAAGATCAGCTATTGACTATGCTAATC
>ENA-OBIO01000273-OBIO01000273.1-metagenomes-genome-assembly--contig:-NODE-273-length-30641-cov-9.83228_pt1 | contig 30641 bp, 79 predicted proteins | sample MGYA00153383_OBIO01 | MGnify analysis MGYA00153383 | reverse complement strand
TATAAATTAAGTCCATTTATTTGTAATTGTTACTTCAAATGTTTTCATAGTAGTATAGTTTAAAGGTTGATTATGTTACCGTTTTCAAGATAATCGTAATCCTGATTAATTAATTCATCATTTATATAATTGTCGGAACGTTGGTACTCTATTTCAGAATATCCTTGTTTTTCAAGTTTTTTACATAAATCTATATAAATATTTTCTATGTCTTGCCGAACTTGAGTTATAGTGTTTTGAACGTTTGGATATTTATCATATTCCAAAACATCTAGCGTAAAATCAATGTCTGATTTTGAAGCAAAAGAATAGCGTTTATTTTTATTGTTCATATAAAAATTACAAGCGTTATAAATAACCTCAACCGTTTTACTTTTATTGATTGGCAATAATTGCGCTATAACGTCCCGTATTTTATCAAATCCAGTAGCGTAAAAACTCAGTCCGTCCCCTTGTGAGCATGAAAAACTATAAGATAGTTCTATTTTATTGTTAGCGTAAAATCCCGATTCCTCTATTTGTTGAATACAATGATTATCGAAACCGCCCATAAAAACACAATATTCGGAATCTTGTTCCTTTTTAATTAGTTTAGCCTGAATTTCTGTGCTAAGTTCTTCGAATTTGAATGTATTAATTGTAGTAGTTTTCATAGTAGTAAGTAGTTTAATATATATAATCTTATACGATACGTTACATATAAAGGTTACATTAATTCAATAAATGTTCTATTATATTGACTAGTTATTTTAATTTTATATTTTTTTTTCATAATATTAATTGAAAGTATATATATGATGTTATACACTACTTTATTAATAAAAGTTACAAAATTTATTTAACTATTTTTACTTCATAACCTAAAATATCACTTAACTCTTTCATTGTCAACTCTTTAGGTTCAACAATAAATAAATGTTCTTTAACATAACTTAAAGCATAACCATTTTGTTTGACTGCTTCTAAACAGATTTCTTCTGTTTGATTTGAAACATATTGTAAAGCATAACCATTATCTTTGACTGCTTCTAAACAGATTTTCTTTGTTTGATTTGTAACATATTGTAAAGCATAACCATATTGTTTTACGGCTTCTAAACAGATTTGTTCTGTTTGATTTGTAACATATTGTAAAGCATTACCATCTTGTTTTACGGCTTCTAAAGATTCTGTTTCAGTAAAATATTTATAAGTAGCTTTTTTTGCTTTAATTAATTCTTGAATGTTTTTCATAATAATAACAATATTTAGTTTATTAGTTAAATATTAGAATTTACATTAATACAATCTCTATCACTAAAACAAATAGTAATAATTCCATGATTACGATACTTAAAACTTTCGTCTTTTTTAATAATTCTTTTAATCTCTGATATGTAATTAGCAGACACAAAACCTAAAGTCATATCTTTTTTGCAGATAGGAATATTTGAATATTTCATATTAATTTCTTTTAATTGGTTTACTTATTTATACTATCTTATAAGTTAGATGAAGTTTATCCATTCAATAAAGTTATCCACAGGTTTATTTGCCCATTCAATAATTTCACTATACTTTGTATTAACATTAAACGTTCTACCTTTAAAAGGCATATGTTCACCTTTATTATACACATGTACAAATTTCAGATTATTTTCAACTAAATTAGTTTTAATAACCAATCCTTTATTTTTTACCATAATATTTTTATTATACTATCTTATACGTTAACTTATGTAGAAAAGTTGTAAAATAAACTAATTTTTATTTAACTATTTTTACTTCATAACCTAAAATATCACTTAACTCTTTCATTGTCAACTCTTTAGGTTCAACAATAAATAAATGTTCTTTAACATAACTTAAAGCATAACCATTTTGTTTGACTGCTTCTAAACAGATTTCTTCTGTTTGATTTGAAACATATTGTAAAGCATAACCATTATCTTTGACTGCTTCTAAACAAATTTCCTCTGTTTGGTTTGAAACATGTATTAAAGTATAAACATTTTGTTTTACGGCTTCTAAACAGATTTCCTCTGTTTGATTTTTAACATATATTAAAGCATTACCATTTTGTTTGACTGCTTCTAAACAAATTTCCTCTGTTTGATTTTTAACATATCTTAAAGCATTACCATTTTGTTTAACTGCTTCTAAACAAATTTCTTTTGTTTGATTTTTAACATATATTAAAGCATCAGCATTTTGTTTGACTGCTTCTAAACAAATTTCCTCTGTTTGATTTTTAACATATTGTAGGGCAAAACCATTATCTTTGACTGCTTCTAAACAGATTTCTTCTGTTTGATTTGCAACATAACTTATAGTATTACCATATAGTTTGACTGCAAATAAAGATTCTTTTTCAGTAAAGTATTTATAAGTAGCTTTTTTTGCTGCAATTAATTCTTGAATGTTTTTCATAATAATATATAAAGTTTAAAATTATTAGTGTTATACGATACTATTTGATATAAGGTTACAAATTAATCTATTTTTATTTTTCCTTCAATTAATAAACGTTGTTTATAAATTCTATGTTTCTTTTGTGCTATTCTATTTTTTTCTTTATTGTAATATATTTTAGTTCCACCTCTTTCCATTCTTTTTTGAATATTAGCTTTTAATTTGTCAGGATTACAAATAAATTGAATTAGTCTTTTACTTACACTAAAGATTTTAGCTATTTTATTAAAACTATAATCAGTATTTTCACGTATTTTAATTATTACTAATCTTTCTAAATCAGTTAATTTTAGTCTCCTATCAAACTTCGTTTGTTGAATTTTTATTTTTCGAGATAAATAAGGCATAAATACTTAGTTTTTTAAATATGTATCTTTATCATAAGGGTCTACACTTTCCAGTTCAACTAAAACATGTTTCCAATAAGTTACATTACTACAACAGTCGAATTGTGTACTTTTTTTATTTTTTTTTAAAGTATCAATTATTTCATTAACTAATATCAATGAGCAATTAATTGCACTATTAAGATTACTATCAATAGAATCACCTTTAGAATGATTTGCAAATTCATGTATTAAACGCTTTGCTTTTTGTGTAGGTGTATATTCCATATTTTGTTTTGTGGTTTACTTATTATACTAGAGTTATACGATAGATTTATATGGAAGGTTACAAAAAAATAAAATAATTTAAAAAATAGTCATTAAGTCTAATAAGGCTACAGTTCTAAACTCCTTAACTAATTGAGATTGTTAATATCTTATCAAAATTTTATATAAATTAATTTGAATTAAATATACATAAAATTTTGAATTATATCTACTTTCCTCAATTATCCTGCTATTGGATTAGTTTCTTAACTAATACAAATATAGGCGTACAATATTTGTATTTTGTTACATAAAATTGAATAATTGTTATATAATAATTATTATAATAAGCTATCTATATATGTAGCTAACTCTAGTATCTGTGTATCAGATAATACTTCATTATCAATAGAATAACATATATTTCATAATCATTACTTAATTTAAATGTGTTACTTTTTCACCTGATTTATAAACATGTACTATTGAATTTTCATATCTTTTACGATATTCAATAACACCTTCATCACTCATATTAAGTGGATGTAGATGTTTTAGTTGTTCCTGCATTTCTTTTTGAAATTCAATTTGACTTTTTACTGAAGAAAAATTACTCCAATGTTTTTGGTCAATATATACACTATAGTCATTTTTCATAATTTTTTTGTGGTTTACAATATACTATCTTATACGATTAACTTGTATAGAAGGTTACAATATTTCTGCTTCAATTGCTTTTATAAGTTGAACTTTAGCATATTTTTTACCTGAGTCGTAACCTTTTTTATAAGTATCTACAATAATTTCTTTAATTTTTTGAAGTCTTTGTTCATTAGTAAGATTTTGATTTTCTATTAACCCATAAAGGTTAGTAATATCATTTGCAGTTTTTGCTATATTCATAATATTTATTATTTTAGTTGTGGTTTAATTAATAAATTTTCCGTATGATTCATAACCTTTTAATAATTACTTTAATAGTGTATGATACTTTGTTATATACAATAAGTTATATTATTAACTTAATTATGTATATATTATCGTTTAATCTTAACTTTTTTTACTTTTACTTTCATAAATTATGATTAAATTAGTACTGATTAGGTTATTTTATATGATTATTGTATAGTAAAATGTATCTATTTTACTTTAATTAAAATAGTTATTTAATTATTAGAATTATTACTAACTTTTAACAATTCTTTTAATTTTTATTGTATTAAATGGGTATGTATTTTTTAATGTATGGCTATGAATATCAAAACCAAAATTTGTATGTAATTCATTGCATGAGTATGCAATTTCTTCTAAAATCTCTTTAGAAAGTATACAAGATTCAAAATCATTTTCATCAATTTCATTATCTTGTAATGTTATAGTTATTAATTTATATAATTTATTATCTGTACCAGTTTCTTTAGATGCAATACCTAATATACCTAAATTGGTTTCATCAAATATAACATTTGTATTATGTGGTATTAACTTTAAATTATCAGTCATATAATTTTCTCCGTTCATAAAATAGTTAGTTTGTAGTTTTAAAGTATACTATATTATACGTTATTTATTAAGTAAAGGTTATCAAATACAATATAATCCTTCAATTATTATTTCTCTATCTTCACTAGTTAATGTTGGTTCGTTTAATAAAAATTCATCTAAAATACCATCTGAGCCAAATAAATCTTTTTTATTATCTGAATTATTATAAATTTTAAGTATTTCGTTAATTATATTAATATCATTATTACTTAATTCATTACAATCAATAATTACATCATCTTCTAAAATAATTTAAACTTACTTTATTATCAGAGATATTATCAAAAGTACCTATCATTGGTGCTTCATCATTATTTAGTTCAATTACTGTAAAATGAGATTGTTTCATAATTATATTTTAAGTTGGTTTATATGATGTTTAACGTATATAAATTGAAAAGGTTACAAATATTTAATCTAATTGTTCAAATATACATTCAGCAATAAGTGCATTCTCTTTACCAATCCATTTAATGACTTCATCTTTACTATAACCAAAATTATTTACGCATGTATCAATCATTTCTTCTAAGCTATATTCAGTTAAATCAATAGTTGCTTGAAAAGTTTCAGTTTTACGTGTAACTGGATTTATTTGTCTTTGTTCTTTAAATTCAAATATAGTTTCTGAAATTTGTTTACAGTATTGTTTTGTATCAATATCTGTACAAACCCATTCATTTTTATTTAAAACTTTTAAATCAGTATATCCAATATCATTAAGTTCTTTTAATAAATTACTATATTGGTGTTCAGTTGCTAATTCACATTTTTCTTTAATATAGTCCTTACAAATACTTGAATGCTGTCCAATATGGGTATAACAAGTGATAACATCATTTCCATACATTTGTTTATTGTATTTCAATTGTGGAAATACTGCATTAACTTCTTTAAAAGAATTATCATATAGGAATTTTACTAGAGTTGCCATAATAATATATGTGTTAAGTTTGTGGTTTATATTATATTTAACGTAGATTATAATAGAAGGTTACAAAATTTAATTAATTTTTATTAACATTATTCTCCCAAATATCTATGATATCTTGTATAGTAAATTCAAACGCTCCTTTTCCTTGACTGGTACAACTATAATACATTTTATTTTGTTGTTGTTCTAATGTTAAGGTATTCCACCATAGAATACCTTCATGATTTTCCCACCATTCTTTTTCCATAATAATATGTATATTAGTTACAATATAATACTAAATGATTATTATTTCCTATACCTTCAATGTTATTATTAAAGATTAGTACATTTTGAATTGGAAAATCAATACCCTTATTGTATAAAGGTAGATATACACTTCCTGACTTTATACCTAATCCTAAGTTATTTACTTGTGGGTTATTATTTTTTGGATATTTCATAACTAATATGTGGTTTAAATATAGTATGTTTAACGTAAATTAAATAAAAAGGTTGTATTATAATAAATTTATAATTTCTTTTAAATCACTAATTGAAAGTTCTCCATAATATGTTTCAATTTCATCTAATTCACTACTTAGTGTATAAATAAAACTATTTTTATTTAGTTCAATAATAGTAATAAACCCTTCTTCTCCTGTAGAAGTTTCAAATTATTTAATTAACTGAATATATGTTCTTTCATAACATGATGCTTCTTTTTCATAGTAGCTATTTTGAACATTAGTAATAAGAGATTTAATAGTTTTAGGATTTTTATTAATTTTCTTATTCCATGAGTTTCCTATTTCTAAGGTATAAGAAAAATAGTTTGTTAGTTCTTCTACAGTACCTTCTTTTATAGTATCTCTATCTTTTCTAGTAATTTGGATTTTATATGATTTTTGCATAATATTTTAAGTTGGTTTATATGATGTTTAACGTATATAAATTGAAAAGGTTACAAATTATAAGAATTTAAGTGATTTACATTCAATATAAGAATTATTACCTAATGCTTCATGTCCTGCAATACGAAACATGCCTTGACTTTTTATGTTTTTAAAAATACTTTCAATTTCATTACTCATAAAATTTTTTTTATTAATATTTTTAATAAACTCTTCCTTTGAAATATCAGAAACTTCATGAATTTCTTCTAAAAGTTTATTTACATCAATAACTTTATGGTTAAACCCTTGAATGCCATTAAAACTTACTTCTACAGTAAATTTATTACATAATTCTTTTAATTTATTTATATCTACATTCATAAAATATAATTGTTTTAAGTGGTTTATACTATCTTATACGATATAAGTTTAGTAAAGGTTACATAAATATATAAAAATAAAAATGCCTGACTAGTAAACCACAACTAGACAGGCATAAAAAAATGTTTTATTTTAATTCAATTTTTTCAGAGCCAGTATCATATATAAAGTTATATTTATTAACTATTGAATTATAACAAAATATTATTTATATATTAAATATCTCAACAATCTCACATAAATTATTATAAAAACCTATATATCCTTCTGAATGACCACGTTGATATGCTAAACTAACACACTTATCTTGATATTGTTTAGGTACTAAATTATATAAATTAGATTCTTTTTTAAGAAATTCATTTATAATACTATCAATTTCAGAATTATATTTATTAATTACTGATAATTGTTCTTTATAAACTATAATATTATTTTCATATTCTAATAATAATTTAGAATATAGTATAACATCTACAATAGTATGTTTTGTTGCTAGGTTTGGTTTACTAGGTTTTTTAAAATCTAATTCTTTTCTTAATTTTAATAATTCATTAATACCATCATAAGCACTTAAATGACTTACTGACTCTAATATTTCTTCTTCATTTATTTTGTTTTCCATAATAGTTGTAATTTATTTTCTAAATTTAGTATTATTTATTATCCAACTACTAGCTGTTTCAATAGTAGTATTTGGTATTTGTCTTAAACAATAAGTTAATTTATCATTAAAACTACCACCCATTTTATTTAGATGTTCAATTAAATTTTCTTTATCTGAATAATTTTTTGATTTCATTGCTCTGTATGCTGAATTTATACTACACATAATTATTTTTTTAAGTTTGTGGTTTATACTATCTTATACGATATAAGTTTAGTAAAGGTTACATTATTATTTATTTCAGTTTTCCAGAATATCTTTTTGTTATTTCAATTAATATACTATTTCTTAAAATAATCAGTCCTGTATGAAAATCTTGTGAAATTTCATATTCAGTAATTAAATGTCTAATAATTGAAGTTTCATCAAAAGTAGTGGATTCACTAATAAAAGATATTTCCATCAATTTTTCAATAGTCAAATTTTCAATATAATTATTTAATTTTTTCATAATTTTTTAATTTGTGGTTTATACTATCTTATACGTTAAATGAAGTATAAAAGTTACATTTTTATTTAATTTATTTTGACCAGTCAAAAGTTCCATCACTGTGTACATTTGGTCTATATTTTTCAATTTCTTCCATTGTAGAAAGTTCTATTTCTGAAATATGACAATTACCAAACATATCTGTACGATATTCTTTATTATCATATATTTGAATAATAACACCTATTTCTGTACCATATTCATCAGTTTTTGTTACAATCTCTCCTAGTTCAAAAGTATCACTTTCTTGTGAAGGATATTCGTGCATTGCATAAACTCTGTGATCTTTAACTTTCATAATGTTATTTGTTTGTGGTTTAATATACTATCTTATACGAGTAACTTAGATTAAAGGTTACAAATTATTTATCATTTCTTTTGTGATATCTCCATGATATGTTAGTACTAAGTCAGCTAATAATTGATTAATTTTAGGTTTAAAATGTGAATATACATTAGCTTCATTACATCTATTATTAATTACATCAATTAATTGATAATTAGTACAATTAGATACTGTAATACCAATTTTATCTAAACAGTCAACTACATCAACATAGTTAAATGCTTCTGTTCTTAACTGAGCCATTGTATTTTTTAATTGTATAAGATACATAATTATAATATTTTTTAGTGGTTTAATATAGTTTTATACGTAACAAGTTTATAAAATGTTACAAATAATTATATTTATTTACGTTCAACTTCAATCTCAGTATTTTCAAATTTTAACCCTGTTTTAGGGTCTCTGTAATCTTTCAAAAACTTTTCAAACATTTCCTTCATATACAATTCATTATATGCAATGAATGGACTAACAGTTTTAATTTTTATTTCATATATTGTAGCCATATTAATTATATTTAGGAATTCCTGCAAATTTTGGTATATCTTTTAAACAATTTAAAACTTTTTCAACTGCTTCTAAATCAGAATCAGTAAATCCATCAATGCCAAATTGTGTTCTTTGATCTTTTCTTAATTCTTTTCTACCTAATTCAATTAATGATTTTAGTCTAACCGCTTGCCAGTATTCTAATTCAAATGTTACTTTCATAGTTTTATTTAATAATATTATTGTGAATAAATTCTTTAAGCATTTTCTTTGCACAACTGTTACCAATTTCAAAACTACCTTGACTATCTGCACCTGTAAGACTTACAGTATCTTGCTCTGATATATCATTACGAACAGCTAACCAATCAGTATTCATATGAACCATTAATGTTTCACCTTCCTTCATAGGCTTCATACAACATATACATTGATTACTTCCTAATGTACCATACTTATCTTCATTACGTTCTTTTTGTGGAGATTCATATAATGGGTGAGTAGGTTTTTGTAAATGTAAGTTATCTATTGTTTTTTCAATAACATTTAAAAGTTCCTCGAATTCACCTACTTTAGAATTAATTCTTATTTCATTTCTAAATTTTAATAAAATATCTTTCATAACTATTATTATATTTATATGGTTTTATATATGATGTTATACGATAGTTTTATATAAAAGGTTACAAGTTATTTTAATAAAAAAAACATAAATATTATTACATACTTATGTTTTTTTATAGTCTTTCCTATTAGTCAATCATTTTTACTATTCATATGTGCCATGCGTTTTTATAAAATAACCACACATTTACTATTTCAATTTTTACAATTTATGAAGGAAAAATTGAACTTCCTGAATAATCCTAACAACTCCGATAAGAGGGGTTTTTGCTTATGGTTATTTACCTTCTAATATTATTTTAGTAATTAAATGTTACTGTATTACTATCTTTATTTACTAACATTTCTTTAATAATATTACTATTTGTATTAGAAACTTTGATAGTGTGTTCAGCAGTATCATCATTTAGTTTACAAATACAATATAAACTATTATTTTTTATTTTCCAATCTACATCTACTGTGTTCTTTGGTATAAGTACTGTTGTTGATTTTACCATGATTTATCAAAAATTACTGTTTTACATTTAGGGCAAGCATATAAATGTATGTTATTATCATCATCTTCATTAATGATTGTTATACCATTACTTAAACGTAATAATATAGGTGGTTCATCACCAATAATAATAAAATTATTTTCTTTTTTACCATCACAATAATCTCTTTCAAAGATATATTTACAACATGGACAATTAAATTTATTCATAATATTAATACTTTTGTTTCATTTAATGTTAAACTTCTATAAATTTTCTTAGCTTCATCATCATTTTTTAATAATGGAGATATGAATTTTAAATTATGTTCTTGTTTAAATTCTAAAGGATTATCTATTCTTTGAATATCAGTATCACCTTTTTCATTTGTTGAAATTACAATACCTAATTTAGCTAAATATACCAAAGATTGTCTTTTTGTCATAATAAAATTTGTTTTAAGTGGTTTAATTATTATATACTATCTTATACGAGTAGACTATAATAAAGGTTATAATATTATATCACTATTATTAATTTTATTTTCACTTGCATAATTATTCATTTTTAATATTACAGAATCAAATGTTTTTTGAAAATCTTTAGTATGAAATTCAGTAATAACAATATTAGTATGACTTCCTTTAGTAAAAATATTAATTAATATTAATTTTATAAATCAAAACTTTCATCACGTTCAAATAAAACATTATTATTTTCATAATTTATTAATTCTTTTGCTTCAAACATAAATTCAACGTTTTCTATTTTAAAGTAAACATTTGTTTTTATTGATTGATTACCATTTTTATCAGGTTCACCCAATTCATAAAAACAAATATCAGGTATATCATATCCATTTTTAATTATACCATAGTCTGAACAGAAATGTATATCAAATACTTCACCATTAAATATAAATGAATCCCACACATCTACTTCATCATAATCATCATCTAAATTTATTTGTTTAATAAATTTAGTATCAATAAATATTTTACATGTATTTGGATTATCAAATACAATTTTTACATTTTTATTAGTGAAGTGTTTCATAAGTTTGAATAATTTAAATATTTTAGTTGTTATATACTATCTTATACGACTAATCTATATTAAAGGTTACATATTATTTAAAGTTTTATTAACTAAAATATATAATTCATCAGGAATATACACAACTACCATCTCAACTTGTTTTAAACAATTTGTTAATTCCTCAATCCTTTGTTTATAACCTTGTTCTAAAAGAAAATTATATTCTAAAGTAGATTTTGAGATAGTTACCATTTCATCATTCATAGTCTTTATAAATTTAATATGTTAGTGGTTATATACGATATATTTTAAATAAAGGTTACATATTATTTTTAAAATTATTAACTAAATTATTAATAATTTCTGAATCGACTATAAAATAATCTTTTTTAAATTGTTCTACTTCTTTTAATGTTTTAAGCCAGCTAAATTTTGCATTTAATGTATATCTACGATTTTGATAACTACCTTTTAATAAACTATCAATTTCTTCTTTTAATTCAATTTTGTTTTTATTTTTTACTGGAATATAAATGTTAAATACTACGCTAGATGAATATTCATTATTTATTTTCCATAAAATTATTCTATAACCAAGTAAAGTATTAATAAAAAATGTTGTTTCTTTACTAATTTTTATATACAATTTTATATTTTTTGTTTTAAGTAAATATAACATTGCTAATGTATTTAAAATTGTTAGAATATAAAAGATATTAGTTATCATAATTTTAGTTTGTGATTTATATGATGTTTAACGTAGATAGTTAAATAAAGGTTACAGAAAATAATTATAAATATTTACCATTCAACCATACTAACAATAGGTAATTCTAATTTTTTATGTACAATATCTTTTTTTAAAAAATCCCATTTTTGTTCTTTAGTATAACCAAGATTTTCATCCATATTAATATCCAACTCAGTCATTACTGCCTTTTCAAGTTGTATTATAGTTTCTGCTACTACTATACAAGTAACATACTTTTTCATATTTACATTGTAAAATTCAAATTCTAATCTATATATTTTTTCCATAGCTGTGGTTTAATATTATAATATTTTTTATTATACAAAAATTAATTCATTACTAATAAAATCTAATCTTTTTAATGTTGGATGAAAAGAAATAACATGATATAAATGATTTTCAATTTCATATACTTCAAATTCATAACCTAGAATTATTAAATCATCAAATGTTATTTTATTGATAGGATATTTAATCAATAATATTTTCATATGTTAAACGAATTTTGTATATTTTCCATTTATTTGTCTACTATTTTTAAATTCGTTTAACATATTCAATTTAAAAAAACATTCCTTCCAAGCAAAATGAAATTCTAATCCTAATAATTTGAGATTATCACTTGTTTGTTGATAAAAATCAATGGCAATATCTAAATCCTTATTATCAGGTATAATACCAATTTTAACTTGTTCTAAAATTTCTTTTGTCATTTTCATAATTAATCTATCGTCTACTAATTTTAACTTTTTTGATTCTTACTTTCATAACTTTATAATTATTTTTATCCCCATAAATTTATATTACAAACTTTAGCCATTTCAATATCTGTTTTACTATAATGTAAATCTATAATTACATAATCTTCTTTATATGTAACACCTACTACGATTAGCTTAGTAGGTAATCGTTTACTTTCAAAATGTTTAATATAACTTTCTTTTACCATTACATTTTCACCAATTCTAGGAACAAACTGTAAGTTCTCAGGAAAACAAGATTGTATTGTTTTATAATTATCAATATTAGTTTTACAAATAATTTTCATAATATATTTAATTTTAGTTTAGTATGTTATTTAAAATAAGTTGTTTACCTATTTCTGTAATAATATATGTAATATGCCAAGATTCTCCATCACTTTCAACTAAATTATATTTTTCTAATTCAGTTTTCATTAAACCATAAGCTACTAAAAATGAACCTGTTTGAATGTTAACTGTAGAATTAATATCAAAATATACTACTTGTGTTGTTAATGAGTTACTTGGTGTTCCTATTGTAAGTGTATATGGTGAATTAACTATCAATGTTCCACCATCATTAACTGTTAGACTACTTATAGTAGTATTAGATGTGATAGTTAATGTTTGACCATTTAGAATGGTAATATTTTGTGCTAAAATACTTATAGTAGTGCAAAATATTAAAATAAGAGTTATTAATTTTTTTTTCATAGTTATTTAGTTGTTTTTATAAATATAGTTTATTTTTTTATTGTTTCTTTAATTCATTTAATATTTTACATTGACCCATAACCAACTATATAACCTAATCCTAAAATAAATTCAAGTATTCTTTTAGCTTCAATAAAATTATATGCTTCTACTTGATATATACAAATATTATTTGTAATTTTATTTTTGCATGGAACTTCAATTAATATTGTTTTATTTAAAATTTCCATAAATTTACATTAAATTAATCGTTTTACCTAATTCTGTGAGTTTTTTATAATCAATCAAACCTTTATCTCTTAATGAGTTTAAAGTTCTTTTATCAAAATGAACTCCATGACCTCCTGTTAACCAACATCCACTATCTAACATCATTATAAGATCATTTGGATATTTACGTAATGTAACTATAATTTGTTTTTGTTTATCTGTTAATTTTTTCATAATATTATTTTATGGTTTATATACTATCTTATACGACAATAGTTATAGTAAGGTTACATACAATAATACGGAACTGGTAAATATCTTTCCATAGTTTCTAAGAAATCTTTAATATTTTGAGTACCATTTGTTCTTATTTCATCAAATTCACCATGATAAAAGAAATAATGAACAATATTATTGTTCATTATTAATACCTTAAATCTCGTTTGTTTTTCTTTCTCATAAGTAAATGAATCTCTACTAATCCAAACACTAAGTTTATCGACAACTTTATTATTAATATTACCATTAAAAACAACTAGTTCATCTGCACTAATTACCATTGTAATAGCTTTTTTCTCATAAAATTCTTTTGTTTCATTATTATTATAATAACTATGATAATATTCTACTAATACTTTTGGATATGGTGGATGTTTTGAACCACATGTAGGATATATCATACCTTTATCAACTACAGTACCAGTTCTCCATTCTCTACCACTTGTTCTATGATTTTCAATTAATACAGATACAATTTGACCTTTTTGATATTCAGTAAGTTTTAACATAATTTAAATAGGTTTATATTATATATTGTTATACGTTACTTATTTGTTAAAGGTTACATTAATATATTAAATAATAATGCCTGACAGTAAACCACAACTATCAGGCATAAAAAAATATTATATTTATACTAAACTTCTAACTTATTTTTTATATTGTGATATTTGTTTAAATAATTCATCAATACATCTATCATAAACCAAACCTTCTTGATATTCTGTTTTAATTCTACTAAATTCTATACAATAGTGAACATCATTTGATTTGGTTTTATCAAAATCAATTACATCTTGTTCACTAATTTTAGGTTTCATTAATCTTAAATGTTCTATTAATTCAAATACATCTACTTTATAATCTATTACTTTTAACATAACTTTAAATATTATTTTGAATTTGGTAAATTATAATTTTTTTGTAACCATAAATGAAAATTAACATCTGTTTTATCAATATCACTATTTATCCAAGCAATCCAAATATGAGTCCAAGAATGTTCTAATTCTGGTAATTTATTATTTTCCATATTATTTTTAGTATTTTAATTTTACAATTTTTCCACAATGTTCGCAAATAAGAATCTCAGTAGTTTCAGAATATTCTACTCTTTCTCTTATTGGTTTGAACCAATATTATGTACCATTAACTAATTCAATTTTTGACCATTCACGTACATCTTTTACATGTGTTTTATATTTATGTGAACAGAATAACTTTTTTAAATATATATTTATAATATTATTAATCAATTAGTTTTAAATCCACATTCTTTTAAAAAACTTTGTCCAACTGGTGAACCAAGCCATTGTATAGTAGTTAACATTATTTGTTTTTCTCTTTCTGTTAATGTATCTACAGCATATGTTTGATTATTATTAGCAGGAGGAAATACAAGTAAATCAATATCTCGTTTTAAAATATGTTCATTCAAGAATTTATCATGTAATTCTTTTTCTTTTGGATTATTATCGTGTCTGTATATTTTAAATCCTTCCATAATATTATTTTTTAAAATTGTTTCCAGTTAATATTTATATCTTTAAAATTTACAAATTGTATTGTTTCGTTTATAGCTTCAATAATTGTTTTATCAATACAATTAACATTTTTAAAAAAACATATACCATGTGATTTTGTACCAAGTATTCTATAAATAGCTATCCAATAATAACCATTATACCAATGTTTATGAACAGATTCTATAATTAACTCTCTACCATTTTCATCTTCTCTATTATCAATTAATATAGAGTTTAATAATGGATGAAACTTTTTAACTCTTAATTTTCCATCAATACCGACACTATCTTCGTGATAAAAATCAAATTCATTTGAATCAGTAAAATTTTTTATTTTACGAAGTTGAGTAAGTAAACTTGAATTAAACCCTAATCCGTTAATAAAATCTTCTTTTACTAAATTTTTGGTTTCATACGTATTTCTATTGTATATCATAATATATAGTTATACGACAATACTTATTATAAGGTTACACCATCCAAAAAGTTTAATAATGATTCTTTAAATTTCTTTTTACGTTTTGCAATTATTAATAATTTTTCAACACTAAGTTTTTCAAGCTCTGCTCTAGTTGGTTTCTTTGATAGCCAACCAGTGTCTTTTCCATTACTATGTAATTTTATCATAATATAATTAAATTATACGTTTAAAATAATATTTTTCTGCTACTACTTCACTTAAATTATTAGATTTTTTTACTTTATAAACCTTAGTATCGATATTATCTCAACCTTCATTAATTAATGTTGATAAAACCTTTTCAATTTTATCAAATTCATCATTTTTAAATTCAATTTCAGTAAATAATTCCATAATTTTAATCTAATTTAAATATGAATAATTTTAATAATATCATGGTCACTATCTAGTCTTTTTTTACGGAAAGTAAAACCATCATGTGTTCTACTACCATATGAACCATTAGGATATAGTATCTCATGTTCCATATAATCTTCTTTACATAAAGCTCTAACATATTCTAAAACAAGTCCATGTTTAGAAATTAATTTATCACCCTTTTTACAAGTTCTTAAATCTATAATATTTTCCATAACCTATTTTTTATTAATTAATTTATAAACCTCACTAACTAAATACTGATGTTCTTGAAATCCTTGCTTACTTGAATAAGGTTCGTAACCACCACTACCCCACTCACTAAAACAACGTTGTGGTATGATATCTTTATGTAATAACTCAGCACAGTAACTTAATTGGCTGGCATCAGGTGATGTATACAAGTTATCATCTTCATCCTCATAGTTTGGATTCTTAACTGCATACTTTTCAATAAATTTATCTATACGTAATGCTAATTCTTTCATGATTTAAGTAATTTGGTTTATAGAATATTATACGATAGATTATAAGTAAAGGTTACAAATTTATTGTTGTCTTTTTAAGAAATCTATAATATCTATTACTGTTACATCAGTAAGCCACCAATCATATGGATTATTTTCATCACCTTCATCATCAATTAAACTTTCACCAAATTCATTTTTCAATGCTTCAGCTAACTTATCCCATTGTTCTTTTGTTAAATCTTTCATAAGTTTATATTTTTTGGTTTATATAGATTTATACGATTGTTTTAGATAAAAGGTTACAATTTATGATATTTTTTATTTCGTAAATTTTCTAATTTTGTTAAAAATCTACTTTTAGTTACATTTTTACTTTCTTCTTCTTTAAGAAATGAATCAACACTTATACTAATTACTTTTTTAATTATCAAATATATTATACCAGTAATAATAAATCCAATAATTCCTGTTAAACCCAATTTCCATGCTAAATCCCATGTATTCCAAATTAAAATAAATGGACTTGATATAAACAATAATGTAAATATTAATTGAATATAAGCACAAATATTCATTGAAGATTTAGCTAATTCTTTTTTCATTTCGTCAGTTGTCATAAGTATTATTATTTGTATATAATGATTTATATTTTTAAATTCCTGTCATTAAACTCAGCACTTTTTTGATATCATCTTGTGAACGTATTATTCCAGCAAATACAGTTCTTGTACCTGCATCTTCTTTAATAGAAAAGTGCATACCAAACTCTATTTTATTACCATCTAATGTAACTTTATCTTTATGATAATCAAATAATTGTGAATTAAAATGAATAGTATAATCTTCGTTAAATTCTTCTTCTAAATCAGTTATAATAAATCTTTCATCTTCTTGTTCAATAAGGAAAGTTAAAATATATTGTTTAACAATCTTATAAGATTCTTTTGATAACCATTCAAAATGTTCACTATCTTTTCTACCTTCTTGGATAGTAACACCAACTGGTTTATCATCAAAAAAGTAAATTTTATAACCAACATATGAATCAGTACAGTACCAATTACCTAACCAAAAACAAGTTAATCTAGTTTGTTCAATGTTATAATCAATATTAAATATGTTAAATTCATTTTCAGCTATCTCATAAATTGAGACTCCACATTCAAACTGCTTTGATTTATCAACTCTATCCATTAATTCTTTTAATTTCATAACATATTATTTTACTACATTTATACAATATAAAATAGAATCTTCATCTATTCTTTTAACTCTTTGATAACCTATATTACAATCAATATATTCCATTTCATCAATAAAGCTAACATTGTTAGCACATTCTATTTTTTGTAATTCACAACATTCATAACCAAATTCAAGCATTGCTTCATCAATATCTAAAACACCATTTATAGTATGTTTTTCTTTTATTTCTTTAACTAAATCTTTCATAATTTTATAATATTTTGATTACTATTTAAGATATGTAATAATTTATATTGTTTTTGGACAATCTCTAATCTACAAGATTGTCTTTGAGATAATAGTTTCCATGCTTCTATTTCACTTTTAGCAGGAACTAAATAATGATGATTACTATATTTAAACACAAAACATAACCAATCTTCCATATAATATTACAATTTTATTTAAAACTAACTAAAAAACGATTATAATCTTGTTTACATTGATTTATTTCATCAACAGTATATAAACTATCAGTTACCAATGGTTTATAAATTTCAACAATATCTTTTGTGGATAATTTTAAAAACTCTGCAACATCATTGTAACCTTTATAAACTCTACCACTATATTTATTTTCATAAGATATTAATTTAATTATTGGTTCAGTTGGAATAAAATTAGTAGTATGGTCACAAGTTGTTTCAACTTCCACTTTAAGCATATACTTAACTTTATGCACTTGAAAACTTTTTAATATATCATTATCTACATTAGTAGTAATACATTTAATATCTTTACCATTAGAAAAAGTTGTTGTTTTCTGACTAGCTAGTTTATATAATTTATTAATTAATCTTTCCATAATATATTAATTATTAATTTCTAGTAAATTTAATGAAATTATATTTTCATTTTTAATATCAACAATACATTTACAATTTAAACCTCTAACACCAATATTAGTAGTTACATTTATACTTTGTTTATTAGGTATTAAAATTTCTAATCCATATCCTGACCATATTGCATCATATTTGTCATCAGGTAAATTAATTGTTACATTTGCAGTAATATTTTCCATTTTTTATTTACTTTTATTTAATAATACAATTTTATAATTTTTTCTTTCATGAACCATGAATTTATTTATTAAATGATTTTTACATAATGAATAAAAACCAAACATAACTCGTTGTTTATTTGGAATATAGATAAGTTCATAAACATCATTAGTCTTTGGTTTAACTGACTTAACTACTTTTTTAAAAGGCTCAATACCATAATGTTTATGTAAATAAAACTCTCGTTCTTTGTTATCCATATATTATTTTAGATTATATAACAATTATACGTTAGTAAGTGATAAAGGTTACATTAGTTATTTAAAAAATTTAATATAGAAAGCAAAAAAAGAAACAAATTGAATTAAATAATTTAATAGACTATAAATATTAAATTCAATTTGTTCCACTATTATTTTATATTAGTTTCATTGTTTTTAGAAAATCTATTTTATATTTACTTTTAATTATATCATTTAAAGTATGAACATCAATCTCTGTTTTATTAGGTGAACTACTATTTGTGAAAATATATGATAATATTATTTTCTTTTGAGTATATGAATAAACTACTTTCCAACATTGTACTGGAACAAATACCTTATTCCCAATAAATTTATCATTATAAATATTTCCACAAATCACTAATATACTATCTTTTTGTGATAATATTCTTACTTGATTTTCCATAGTTTTCCAAATACCTCTATTTAATTCGGGAGTTTGTGGTACACAATTCCAAAATCTAAATGTAGATTCATCAAATGTACAATTATATGCAAAATCTTCTGCATTTGCCATATGACCTTCATCATAACCTGAATGTGAATAATCACTACTAGTAGCTATTCTATTTTTTAGAAAAATATTACCTTTAAAATAAAAATGACTCCTATCACAATCTCCACCACCTTTATATAAAGTATATGATACAATGATTGGATTCTTTAAATCAAATGAATAATAAGATTTATAAGTTTCTGAATTAAATATAGTATCCACTTTTTGTGAATATGAAATAAACAATGTAGATAACATTGTTGCAATTGATAATAATATTTTCATAAATTTTTCTTTTTTTTTAGTTTAATATACGTTTAAATTTTATAAAAGGTTATAACTTCTTTATTAATTTTTTAATTTCAATAGTAGCATTCATAATAATTGCATATGCAAAAAATAAACAACCTATTAAATTAATTATTAATAATAATATATCACAAATATTTTCTAATGGTGATGGTTTAAAATGAAAATAAAATGTTTCAAATATTGACAATATCAAACTAACTAACATTATATACCAACCTATTAAAGCAATTTTTCTAAGATTTTTCATTATTATATGTTAAATTCATAAATTAAATATATTAATGTTGATAATAATATTGTTAATCCAATTAAATTAAATATTATTATAGTTTTTTGACTACTTCTTTCCTTATCAATTAAATAATCAAATAAAACCAATACTATAAATATAAAAGATAAACTATTAAAAAATATAGAACTTATTAGTATTAATAATGATATAATATCATTAAAATTATTTGTATTAAAATTATTTAATGTAAATTTCATATTATACTTTTACCTATGTTTAAAATCAATTTAATGATATATATATTAACTTGTTTATCTATTAAAAAATTAGATAATTCATTAGATAATAAATTTGTTAATTCATTATGATAACCTTCTAGATTATTAGATTTATAATGTTGTTTTAAAATCTGTATTTTTTCTTCAATACCATTATCAATATAACATTGTTCAAACTCATGTAATAAACTTTTATCTTGCATTATTTATATTTGTTTTATTTGTAGTATACTTCTAATTAGGATGTTCATATATATATATATATATATATTGTTCAATTTTCGTTGTAACTACCTTCCATTTGTAGTGTACTTCCAATGTCATCCGAAACGGCTAAATCAACGAAGGAGTTGTAACTACCTTCCATTTGTAGTGTACTTCCAATTCAAATATCTCCCATCCGTAGTATGTATCAGTTGTAACTACCTTCCATTTGTAGTGTACTTCCAATATACCCAGGCATAACTGTCTGGCTATTCGCCAGTTAAACCCATATTTGGTTATTAAAACTGAAGTAATTCTGTCATAAGATACCCATAAAGTTTCATTTTTTAAATCGTAATTATATAACCATTCACCATCTTTATCCTTATATTTATTTGAATCTTTATCAAGATAAATATCTTTATTAATTAATAAACTATAAACATATTGATAATCAAAGTTATATAATTCATATTCATTACCTAAATAAAGTGATATATTACTAAATATATTAGAAGGTAAGGTACTAAAGTTAATATCAGTTGTACTAACAATAATATTATTATTAGTATCTAAAATACAATAAGTATTAAGTTTGTTATTAAATATTAATTTATCTGTCATATTACTTCAAAATCCAAATTAACAATGTTACTAACATTGTTTACTATCCTATAAATTTGTTCATCAAGTAAAATATTAAAATGATTATTATTTATTAATTTATGTTTAATACAATAATCAATACTAGCCTGTAAATAACTATCACTCATGTAACAAATTCTAGTTAAAATATGTTGTTTACCATAATTTTTTGTTTTTGGATCACCATATCCAATTCTGTAAGCATATAATCTAATTATTTCATGTGGCATATCTGAGGTAATATATAACATTTTTTCATCACCATGATTACTACGTCTAGTATAATCTAAACCACCATCAATCATATATGTTTTATTATTAGCATCAATATATTTTTTATAATCATGTACACTAGTTGATTCAAGTTTAGTACCATCAGGTGTTGTTAATTGTGAACAAATTGTTGTTGGGGTTAAAGATTGTTTTTTAATCTTATTTTTTAAAACAGTTTTATATTCTTTTGAATATTTAGTTTTAAAATGTGTTTCTAAATTATCAATATTCTGTTGAATTTTTGTTTCAATATATTTTATTTTACCTATAGACATTGGTTGTACACTAATAATATCACTATAAGTTGTTTTAAATAAATTTTTAAACCATTTACCTATTTTATTTTCTTTTTTTTGTTTAGGTAATAAACAATCTTCATTTAGTGGAGTTACCATATTTTTTTAAGGAGTTTTATTTTTTTTAAACTAATTCAGGTTCTTCAATGTTTTCTACTTTAAATAATTTTAGTAATGTTTCCATATCAAATCCAAATCTTTCAATTTTATAACCTCCATAAGGAGGATCAGGTTGTACTTCTTCTAATACAAGAAACATTTCATTTGTAATAACACTTTTCTTTAAAACTACTATTGTATACTTATTACCTTTCTTTATCCAATTTTTATTTTGGATATCATTCGGCTTATTTTTAGAATTTATACAGATACATTCCATAATTATTTATATTTCTTTTTCATGTTATTTATCACAAGGTTTAATAATATTTGTTGAAATAACATCACCTTTTGATCCAACAATAACATGTTTTACTTGATTGCAAGAATCTATAATAATATATTCAATATCCGAATTTGGTAGAGGGTATACTAAACTAGTAGGATATAATTTTTGCAACTTTTCTATATCTTGTGTTTTCATTGTACAATTAATTATTGTTATAGAAATAGTTAACAATATTAATAATAATTTTATATTTTTCATAATAATATTTTACTTTTTTTAATTAAATTTTTTATTTCTTTTATTGTTGGTTTAATATATAACTTACTTGAATCCACATTATTTAAATCTGTATTGGTATAACATAATGGTATATAACTTTTATCCTCACGTCCTTCGAATACCAACCAAGCATTTATTTTACCTTTCTCAACTTTTATTGTATGTAATTGTTTGGCTTCTAATAAAATAGAATCACGTTTCTTTAATAACTCAGTATCCATTTCTATTATTTTTGTAGTACCAATTTTAGTAAACCTCATTTCACCATCACTAATTTTACTATTATAATACCATATTTTAGATTCAGTACCATAAACATCATCTTTAATAAAATTATAATTAAAAATCTCACCTTTAATACAATATAAAGTAAGATTACAATGATGTGGATGAATGGCTATCGGTAAATTAATATCCTCATACATCTCATGATTTTCAGTAGTAATATACATTCTAATAGTTTTCTCTGGTGAATCTAATAACATAATAGAATGTAAACCAATACAATGACAATTTAAATAAGATTTAGCCACTATTTCATCTATATTATTATCTAGTAAATGTTTTATTAATACTTTCATATATATTTAAAAATTACCTTCTTGTACTTGGAACACTTTTAATCCTAAATCTCTCCAAACCTTTACAACACTGTTTCTATCATCATAAACAACTCTAACATTGTATTTACCTTTAATTTCAGTTAAATATATTTCTTCTTTAACTAAACTATCTTGACGATTATCTTTATGTTTACGCATAAACAGATTGTCATATGGGATATTATTATCTTTTAACCAAGCTTCAGTAATGAGTTTACAACTATCATCTCTGCCTGATACAATAAAGATAGTATGCCCTAATTGTTTATGAAATCTTGCTTGATCTGCAACAATTGTATCAACAATGTCTATATCTACCTTATCCCATTCAAACGGGCTTCTAATATGGTTATGATGTGCAAGTGTACCATCTATATCAAATATGATTACATCATCTAAATGTGTGTTATAAGTTGGCTGTTGATATACTTCTTTGATGATATATTTTGGATGAACAAAATCTGTTAACCATACATTATTTTCACTAAGAAAAAACTGGTAACCATCTTTAAACATTTTTTTAGTATCAATAATTAATGCTTTTGGTTCACCGTGTCGTTTTCCTACATTAATTGCAATATCAATATCTGTTGATAAATGAACATGTTGTCTATTACCTTTAAGTATACCTGATTGTTTAATAGAAAGTACATTGGTTAATGATGTTCCATGAAACAATACTGATGGTGGCTTAACTGGTTCTAGTTGTAAATCAATATCAGTTACACTATGACCTTGACTAGCACGAATTAGTTTGTTATCAGCACTAATAAAGAATCTTGATTTATCATTACTATCTACAATTGATTTAAGTTCTTCAAATGTGATATCAATATTACCATATTCTTTTAAATGTAAAAGTAATAAGTTAATATTAACATAACCATTTTTATCTAAATTTAAATGTATTGTTTCAGGTTTATGTCTAAGTATTAGAGATAAAAATCTACTAATATTCTGTTGTTGTTTTGGTGTCATTTTTATATATTATATTTTAATATGGGTTATTAAGAATAAAGATTTTTATCATTCTAACTATTATCTTCCATCATTGATAAAGAAATAATATTACCTTCTACTATTTCCATAATTTTAAGACCACAAGAACCATAATCAGCAATCCACATTGGAGTATTTTTATCCATATAAAAATCACCACCTTTATATCCTGTAAACGTTTGTCCTAAACATTCATTTTTAAGTTGTTTAATCAAACTATCAACTGTTCTTGTTCCACTTTCGTTTTCAAATGCTAAATCTGAATAATAACCACGATACGAATGTGGTGAACAAATATTTTTAATTTCTTTATCTTGTGCCATTTTTTCAAGCTCTGAAATAAATCTACCAAGTGTCATTTGAGATAATGAACGTTGTACTTTCCACATTCTACTCCATTCATTAATTAATTCTTGCATATTATATATTAGTTTAAATTACAAACGTATTTACCTTTAGATGTTTCATATACATCATATGATTCCATTGTTATATTATAATTATCATCTAATAAACTATCTCCTATAATAGAGACAATAAGATTATTTATATAATACATATCTTGACCTTCATTGTATTCTTCAATATACATATGTTCCAAGAATGTTAATTTTAAAGGTTTTTCCATATATTATAGTTATACGATTATATAACATAAAAAGTTACATTTAAACATTTGTTTTTTTATATTTATAACAATCAATAAATAAAAATACTAACTGAGCAATACCAGCACCTAACATATATTTATCAAATGATGTAATTAAACCATAATTTAATAAAATTAAACCAGCTAATAAACATAATATAAATTGTACAAGATTTTTAATAATAATTCCTTTCATATATATTTCTATTTTTTTATCTAACTACTAAACCTTCGTAACCATAACGATTTTTTATACTTTAATAATAGTGACAAAACTTCCTTGACCTACATGTAATACAAATAAATAACCATCAAATATATATACTCCACCAATAAATTCACTACGTAAGTTAAATTTAGTATAATCAGATTTTGGTAGTTCTGAACCATATAATGTAGCATGTTCAAATAATAAATAATATAAACTATATGATGGTTCACTATATACATATCTTTGTTGATATTTGAAACTATTGTAATGATTAATAATTTTTTCAACTAAAACATTACTGTAATTTTTATGAAGTTTCTCAACATGACTTATATTAATATCATATTTTTTACTAAATTCGGCTATACATTGTTTACCTTCTTCTGATTCAGAATATTTTTTTATTTTTTGAAAATAAATTTCAAATTCTTTATTATTCATAATTAAATATATCTTTTCCCACCACGTTCAACATTTATTTTCTTATTACTATTTTTAGTAAAATCATCATCAATATTACCTTTATTCTTTTTAGGTTTAATTTTCTCAAAAGAATCAAAATTACTATTTTCTAAATATTGTTTATTCTTCATTACAATTAATATTTTTATTTAAACTATTTACAATCCATTGACCTAATTTATCTTGAAATCCTTCAGCTTTTTCTAAATCAGTTTTACCAGTTTTATTATTAATAAACAAATTTTGGATAGCTCCGAAACCTCTTAAATCAGCTATTTTCTGTAAACCACCATCTTTATCTTCATGCCAAATAATTTGACCTTCATCATCATAAATGAATTTATTATTTATAAATATCTTTAAATCTATATCTTTCATTATCTTTTATGATTATAACTTTTAGGTGATTTATGTTGGTGAGGATGCCAGCTTTCAGTAGTTTTTTTCATACAAGATAAAAAACTAGTTATTAATATTACAAATATAATAAAATTTTTCATAATATTTAATTAAGTTGTTTAATATCATTTATTAATTGATTATTAAATTTATCTTTCAAATAATTTGCACGTTTATTAAGTTCTGTTTTAAACGATTTAATCAATCTATTTGATGTAACTACTGGAATATAAATATAGTATTGTACTAATATTCCATTTCTTACCATATACAATTCAATAATTGCATCTTTATAATCATTTTTTAATGTAATATAAGAATCATCTTTTAAATTATGAATTTCATAACTTATTTGATTACCTTCATTCTTAGTTTCAAAAAATAATGAATCTTGTTCATTCATTCTATTTTTCCAATAACTAACAAATGATTTTTGTTGTTCATTTAATTCTACATCTTTTTCAAAAGATAATAGATTTTTAACATTGTAATAACCAATAAACAATAATCCTCTTTTTACTTTGTAATTCATATGCTACTTTAATTTTACTTTACTTATTTTAGTTTTATATAATAGATTATACGTCTATAATTTAATAAAAGTTTTAAATTTGTGATAAATATTCAATTTTATTTTGTAATAATAATTTATCAATCTCAAGTTGTTCAACACTATCTTGTAAATCATAAATTTTATTTGCTAAATAATTTTGAATATCATTATTAACTGTTAATATTTCATTTACATCAATATCAATTGTTGGTTTCATGCAATTATCAATTGCATCATAAATAATTTCTTCTATTACTTGTTTTCTATCTCTATTCATATTTTTATATTAAATTTAAATTATTTTTTTCTTGTTCAAAGAAATAATTTTTAGAGATTTCAGATATATATTTACCTAAATCTTTTATTTCAAGATTATTTTCTATTAAAATATCCATATCTTCTTTAATTACATCTTGAATTACTTTTTTTAAATAATCACCCATTTTATTTCTACTAATAGTTCCACCATTAGATAAATCAAACGTTTCATTTAACATTTGTTCTAATCTCCAAGATGGAGTTACTTTTTCAGCAACTTCAATTATTCTATTAATTTTTTCATCATCAACTTTTTTAAGTGTTTTAACCTTACTTTTGGAATGTTTTTCACCTTTACTTTTGAATACTAATCTAGTACCATTACTCTCATTTAAGTATGAGAAAACAATACCTTCACCTATTCCATCAAAACCTAATTCTTTTGCAACAGGACATTGTTCTTCTACTTCTAATGTTAATTCAATTATTTTATTTTGAATTAACTGAGGATTATTAAAATCTACGTCAATAGAATATGTTTTAAAATCATATATGTTATAAATTCTATTTTCAATATCTCTAAATTCTTTACTATCAACCCAATAAGATGGAATAGATACATCATTAAGATTACTTATTTTAATTGCAAATATAAAGAATGATTTTTCTGGTAATTCTGAAATACCTACACCTTTTTGAATACTTGATCCACACCATTCACCATAAAGTGATATTGTGTTAATTGTTGTATCGATATTAAATTTTTCTTTAATATCATTCATAAGTTTTTTAAAAACTTCCTTTTTAGACTCTACAAAAAAAGCGAACCCTGCATTATCTTTTTGAGGTGTTATAATATTTTCTCTATTTTGTACCCAAATACCTGATATTTCATTATAACAACAACCAGCATTAGTCCCATGAAGTTTGCAAGTACCTGTAAATCTGATAGTTGGTTTCTTTTTTGTTAGATCATAAATAGCTTCACCAGTCATTTCATCTAAACCAATGAAATTATATGTTCTATTAACGTTTGCAACAATAGTTCTAAATTGGTATGTAGATGGATAATTAATTTGTTTCATATTTTTTATATTAAATTTAAATTATTTTCAAGATTAGTATTTAATAAATCTAATACTTCTTCAATAGCAGTTCCTTTAGCCTCAAATTCTGGTTTTTCAATGAAGTACGCTACATATTTAAATTCTTGTTTATTGTACAATATTTCAGCAGTTAATGTTCCGATTTTTGTTTTAAATTTCAGTCTCATATATATTTTTATATTAGTTCAAATTCTGTTAATTTATCTCTAGATTCTTCTTTATTTATAGTAATTAAATAATTTTATACGTTACTTAATTAATGAAGGTTACATTTTTCTAAAGCTAGTTTTGCTATCAAAACCTTTTCCTTCTAATTTCTGAACATCCGTCCTGTTATCAACAATCTGTTTATCGTTCGATTTAGCTATCCATTCAGATAACATTATCCATATATCCTGTGGACTAAATACATCTACTAAATTATAATCTTTTAATATTGGAAACATACCATAATCTTTTTTTAGTATTTCAATTATAATAGGACAATTAACTTTTATATTAATTGACTTATTCTCTGATAGTTTTTGAGGTTCTTTTAAAACTTTTTCTATACTATAAGAATACTTATTTAAATTCATTGAATTATAAATTTGATAATACTCATCCGTATCTTTTTTATAATTCCATCTATTATATTCAGGATTATCATTATAATTATAAGCTATTTGTTTAATATCTTTACCAAATAATAATTTATTATTATAGATTACTCCTTCAATTAACCAATCACATATATAAAACTTAATTATTTTATATTGTTGATAAGTACTGTCAAATGTAACTGTTTTAGTAAATTTTGTTCTATCTAATACAAGTTTCTCATCTACACCATATATACCTTGTAGATAATCGTAATAGTCTTTATATTTTGAAATTATTTTCATATTATTTATCTCTTAATTCTTTACAAAAATTATATAATACATCTTTATCGTTAATTAAATCATTACTGAATATCTTAATTAAACATTGATTTAACATTGATTTAATATCAATTCCTTTAAACCCTAGTAACATCAATGTATCACCATTAATATTTAATTGTTTATACGAGAAAGGATATAAGTTTGTTTCAAATTCCTTTATATATTTATTAAATATTTTTGGTAATACACCACTTTTCATTATACCAGTATTTTTATATAGTATTGTAAATAATTCCATTCTAATATTAGATGGAAAATCAATACCATTCAAGACATTATTTAGATTATAAAGTTTTTTAATATCATTAATAATAGTTTTAGTTTCATTATCTAACTTATCATTAATACTATCATCATTTAATACAAAATAAAAATCTGCTCTAGTTTGGATATCTTCTATAAGTAGGTTATGTATATTTTCATTAAAAATATTAAACTCATTTAGTAATTCAAAACCTAAATTTATATCACCTTTATAATAAATTTTATCTAGTTCAATAATAATTCTTTCAATAGAGATATATTTTAAATTATGTTTATTATTTAAAATTAATTCTCTTGTATCATAATGTATATTAAAACCAAATCTACTAGAAAATTGGGTCGCTCTTAAAATTCGTAATGGGTCTTCAATAAAAGCTTTTGGATTAGTAACATTTATAATCTTATTATATATATCATCCATTCCTTTATAAAAGTCAAGATAACAATCATTAACTATATCATAAACTATACTATTCATGGTAAAATCTCTTCTATACATATCCTCTTGTAAACTCACATTCTCTGTTTCAACAATAAAATCAGTATGACCATCACCAACCTTAGTTTCTTTTCTTGGTATAGCAATATCATATGTTTCACCATTAATAGTTAGTTTTAATACACCAAATGATTGTCCAACAATATCAACTTTACCAAATTTATTAATTATATTTGAAATTTCCAATAAATCTTTACTTCCAACTACAAGAAAATCTAAATCTTTTGGTTCAATATTTAATAAATAATCTCTTACCGTTCCACCTACTAAATATACTTCTAAATTATTGGTTATTAGTTTTTTAACCCAATCAAACAAATACTTATCTTTCATAAATTTTTATTATTTTTCATTATTATACGACAAATATAATAAAAAGTTTTCTTGTTTTATACATAACTTAATTATATATTTGTACGTAATAATTAATAAATATGAAAAAATATTATTTTAAAAAACCTAAATGGACGTTTTGGATCACTAAACAACATTACTTAAATATAACACCCTTAATTAATAAAAGTTATTCATTACAAGAACCATTGTGGAAAGATAAATATAACAGTCCTAGAGTAGAACAAGTACCATTTATTGAAATCATTTTATTTGGTTACTCATTTTATTTTAGAAAAGGTGATGAGGATTATTGGGAAAGATATCTATGGATACATAAATATAATAATAGTAATGAACAACTTGCAATTGATAAATGGTGCTGGATTGATGGTGTAACTAGAGTTAGTACATGGTAAACTAATATAAAAACAATTAATAAATAATTATGGAAATTAAAAAATTTTGGTATGAATCCAACAATTGTTGGGGTTATGTAGAAACATTCAGTGAATTAACAGAGAAAGCAATATTACAAATTGAAGCAAATCATAATATGAAGAATATTGATGATTTTTTAGAAAAATCTAGATATTCTATTCAAAATAATAGTTTTGGAACTAGAAGTGAACATAAAACTGAATTTAATTTAAAAGATTATTTGATTAAACATAATAAATTAAATGAATTTTTAGAATATTATAACAAATAGAATATGGTTTTAAATATTTTTGAACAAACTACTGTATGACAGATAAATTGATATATAATAACAAACTTAATACTTATTGTATCTTAGATATTAATAATATTATTATTAATACAACTGATATTATAGATTTTAGTACCTTACCTTCTAATATATTTAATAATATATCACTTTATTTAGGTAATGAATATAAATTATATAATATTGATTATCAAGATATTTATAGTTTATTAATTAATGATGATATATATTTTGATAAAGAATCAAATAAATATAAGAATAAAGATGGTGA
>ENA-OBIO01000272-OBIO01000272.1-metagenomes-genome-assembly--contig:-NODE-272-length-30714-cov-6.25314_pt1 | contig 30714 bp, 31 predicted proteins | sample MGYA00153383_OBIO01 | MGnify analysis MGYA00153383 | reverse complement strand
AGGAACTGTCACTGCCACCACCGCCGCAACCCGCCAACGCGGCCACTGCCGCCACCACGCCGATCGCCGGCCACCGCTTGAAGTTCTTCACGTCTCGAATCCTTGCTGTTGATAGTTTTGTTGCGCTGCGTGTCGCAGTGCAAAGCGTGTGGATTGGACCCGTACAGCGAGGCGAGATGATTGCTGTGGCGAGTCCGATCGCAAAGTAATGTCACTGACCGCGACTCCGTGCCGCCGCGAGCGCGGTCACAGGCCGCGCGCCACGACGGTTATTTCGAGATCACGCGCACCATCTCGAGCACCTTGTTCGAGTAGCCCCATTCGTTGTCATACCACGAGATGACCTTCACGAAGGTGCTGTCGAGTGCGATGCCGGCGTCGGCATCGAACACCGAGGTCATCGACTCGCCGCGGAAGTCGGTCGAGACGACCTTGTCTTCGGTGTAGCCGAGCACACCCTTCATCGCACCTTGCGACTGCGCCTTCATTTCGGCACAAATCTCGGCGTAGGTCGCGGGTTTTTCGAGCTCGACGGTCAGGTCGATCACCGACACATCGGAGGTCGGCACGCGAAACGACATGCCGGTTAGCTTCTTGTTCAGCTCGGGGATCACCACGCCCACCGCCTTGGCCGCGCCGGTGCTCGACGGGATGATGTTCTCCAGGATGCCGCGGCCGCCGCGCCAGTCTTTATTGCTCGGGCCGTCGACGGTTTTTTGCGTCGCAGTGGTCGCGTGCACCGTCGTCATCAGGCCGCGCTTGATGCCCCACTTGTCGTTCAACACCTTCGCGACCGGCGCGAGGCAATTGGTCGTGCACGACGCGTTCGAGATGATCGCCTGGCCCGCGTAGGTCTTGTCGTTGACACCAAAGACGAACATCGGCGTGTCGTCTTTCGAGGGCGCCGAAAAAATCACCTTCTTTGCGCCGGCGTCGAGGTGTTTTTGGCCCGTTTCTTTGGTCAGGAACAGGCCGGTCGCCTCGACGACGATGTCGGCGCCGACCTCGGCCCACTTCAGGTTCGCCGGCTCGCGCTCTTGCGTCAGGCGAATCTTTTTGCCGTTGACGATCAGCGTGTGGCCGTCGACTTGGATGCTGCCTTTGAAGCGGCCGTGCACCGAGTCGTACTGCAGCATGTAGGCGAGGTACTCGGGTTCGAGCAGGTCGTTGATGCCGACGACCTCGATGTCATCGAAGTTCTGAACGGCGGCACGAAACACCATGCGCCCAATGCGGCCGAAGCCGTTGATGCCGATTTTGATGGTCATTGTTTTCTCCTGAGGGTCGGTGGAAATAGCAACAATTGGGAAAGCGCGAACCCGGGGTGCTAGTGCGAGACCGTGAAGGTCATGCGCAGCGGATAGGCCATCTGGCAAGGCTGCCCGCGGCAGACCGCGGGCTTGTACTTAGTCAGCATCAACGCGGTGGCGACCCCTTGGGTCAGCTTCGGGTCGGGTGACTTCATCATGCTGACGGCAGTCGCCTGTCCCTCCGGATCGACCTCGACAAACATCGACAGTTCGCCTTCGGCCAACAGCTTGCGCTGCACCTCTCGCAGCGCTTCGAGACCGGCTTCAAACCGTCGATGGGATACGGCGGTTCGTCGAGCGGGCGCATCGCTTCGTAAGCCGACTTGACAATCTGCTGCTCGTTGGGGGTCAGCTCGGCGTAGCGGCGGTTGACCGGCACCTTCGAACTGGTCACCACGTTTTTGCGGATGATGGAACCTGTCGTGGCGACCTGTTGCTTGACGGCGTAGACCGGCGCCGGCAGTTCGTCGGCGGCACGCGCGGACAGCGCAAACGAGGCCGAGATCGCCGCGAATGCCATCAGCCGAACCCAGGTCCTCACGTTCAGCCCCGTTGCAACACGCGGCGCACCGTCGCGACCACGTTCTCGGGCGTGAACCCGAAGTGCTTGAACAGCACCGGTGCGGGTGCAGATTCGCCGTAGGTGTCGATGCCGACGACGGCCGCGCAGCCGTATTTCCACCAGCCGCCGCTCACGCCCATCTCGACCGCGATGCGCGGCAAACCCTTGGGCAGCACGCTGGTCTTGTAGGCCTCGGTCTGGCGATCGAACACGCTGGTCGACGGCATCGAGACGACGTTGACGGCGATGCCGATCTTGGCCAACGCTTGCTGCGCGTGGAGCGCGAGTTGTACCTCCGAGCCGGTCGCGATGATCACGGCTTGCGCCTTTTTTTTCAGGCCGACCTCGCTCGGCTCGGCCAGCACGTAGGCGCCTTTCGAGATGCCGTCGAGCGACTTCTTCGGCGCATACGGCACCGCCTGGCGCGAGAACAGCAGCGCGCTCGGGCGCGTCTTGCTTTCGATCGCGCAGGCCCAGGCGATCACGGTCTCGGCCGTGTCGCAAGGGCGCCAGACATCGAGGCCCGGAATCAAGCGCAGCGAGGCGGCGTGCTCGATCGACTGGTGCGTCGGTCCGTCTTCGCCGAGGCCGATGCTGTCGTGCGTGAAGACGTGGATCACGCGCTGCTTCATCAGCGCGGCCATGCGGATCGCGTTGCGCGAATAGTCGCTGAACGTCAGGAAAGTGGCGCCGTAAGGCATCAGCCCGCCGTGCAGCGTGATGCCGTTCATCACCGCGGCCATGCCGAATTCACGCACGCCGTAGCTGATGTGGCGCCCGCCGTTCCAGCTGCCGTCTTCATGCAGGCGGAACGCGGTGGCGCTGCTGGTGTTGGTGAGGGTCGAACCAGTCAGGTCGGCGCTGCCGCCGAGCATCTCGGGCAGTGCCTTCGTGAACACTTCGAGTGCGATCTGGCTGGCCTTGCGGGTGGCGACGCTCTCGGCCTTGGTCTGCGCCGCAATCGCCGCATCGACCACCGTTTGCGACCAGTTCTTCGGCAACTCGCCATCCATGCGGCGCGCGAACTCGAGCGCGAGTTCGGGGTAGACCTTGGCGTACGCGGCGAAGGCGTCGACCCAGGCCGTCTCGTCGGCCAGGCCTTGCTGGCGCGCGTCCCACAGCGTGTAGACCTCTTCGGGAATCACGAACGGTTCGGGTGCCCAGCCGATCGCTTCGCGGGTCAGCTTGATCTCGTCGGCGCCGAGCGCTTCGCCGTGCGCCTTGGCGGTGCCGCCGCGGTTCGGCGAGCCTTGGCCGATGACGGTCTTGCAGCAGATCAGCGTGGGCTTGCCGCCGCCCGGCGCGTTGCCGCTGCCTTGCGCGAGCGCCTGCCGAATCGCTTCGTCGACCGCATCGGCGTCGTGGCCGTCGACATCGGCGACCACGTTCCAGCCATAGGCACGAAAGCGCTCGGGCGTGTTGTCGATGAACCAGGGCGACACCTTGCCGTCGATCGAGATGCCGTTGTCGTCGTAGAGCGCGACGAGCTTGCCGAGCTTCCACGCGGCGGCCATCGCGGCGGCCTCGTGGCTGATGCCTTCCATCATGCAGCCGTCGCCCATGAACACGTAGGTGTGGTGGTCGACGATGGCGTGACCTTCGCGGTTGAATTCGCTCGCGAGCAGCTTCTCGGCCAGCGCCATGCCGACCGCGTTTGCGAAGCCCTGACCGAGCGGGCCGGTGGTGGTCTCGACGCCTGGCGTGATGGCGTGTTCGGGGTGGCCCGGCGTCTTGCTGTGAAGCTGGCGGAAGTTGCGCAGCTCGCTCATCGGCAGGTCGTAGCCGGTGAGGTGCAACAGCGCGTAAAGAATCATCGAGGCGTGGCCGTTGCTCAGCACGAAGCGGTCGCGGTTGGCCCAATGCGGGTTGCCCGGGTTGTGGTGCAGGTGCCGGCCCCACAGCGCGACGGCCATGTCGGCCATGCCCATCGGCGCGCCGGGATGGCCCGAATTGGCCTGCTGCACCGCGTCCATCGCGAGTGCCCGGATCGAGTTGGCCATCAGTGTCGCGTCGGTGGTGTTGTGTGTGCTGGCCATGCGGTTCCGGTCGGGTGGGCTGCAGAGCTTTTCATTTTAGGCATGGGCGTGCGTTGCGACGCCTGCGCGCCACGCAACCGGATAATTCTGCCGATGCACGGATTGCACTTGACCGCCGACCTGCGCGATTGCCCTGTGGCCCGCGCCGTGATGACCGAACCCGAGGCGTTGCGCGCGACCTGCCTGGCCGCGGTGCGCACGGCCGGGCTGCAACCGGTCGGCGAACTGTTCCACCGCTTCACGCCGGCGCCGGGCGCTGCGGTCGATGGACGCGGCGAGGCGCTCGTCGGCATCACCGGCGTCGTGCTGCTGGCCGAGTCGCACCTCGCGGTGCACACCTGGCCCGAGATCGCGGCGGTGACGCTCGATGTCTACGTGTGCAACTTCGGCGCCGACAACTCGGCGCGCGCGCACGCGCTGATGGCGTCGCTGATCGAGGCGTTCGGGCCAACGCAGATCGAGCGCCATGCGCTGGTCCGCGGCGAGGAGGCGACGTGAAAGCCATCATCCTCGCCGCCGGGCGTGGCGCGCGCATGCGGCCGTTGACCGATCACACGCCGAAGCCGCTGCTCGCGGTGCGCGGCAAGCCGCTGATCGAGTGGCACATCGAGGCGCTGGCGCGGGCCGGCGTGCGCGAGATCGTCGTCAACACGGCGTGGCTCGAAGAACAAATCGTCACTGCGCTCGGCGACGGCGCGCGCTTCGGCGTGGCGATTCACTACTCGATGGAGCAGCGCGACCACGGTGGCGCGTTAGAGACCGCAGGCGGCATCGCGACCGCGCTGCCGTGGCTGATCGCGCACGCCGACGACCCGTTCTGGGTCGTCTCGGCCGACATCTTCGCGCCCACGTTCGCGTTCGACCCCGCCGCGGCCGAACGCTTCACACGCAGCGACGCGCAAGCCCATCTGTGGCTCGTGCCGAACCCGCCGTTCCACCCGAAAGGCGACTTTGGCCTGGCTGCCGACGGACACGGTCTCGCCGACGGCCCCGGCCCCGACGACCACACCTGGACCTATGCCAACTTCGCGCTGATGCGAGCCTCGCTGCTCGCCGGTGTGGCGCCCGGCACGCGCCTGCCGCTCGCGCCGCTGCTGTTCGACGGCATGCGGGCGCGCGGCATCACGGCCGAGGTGTGGCGCGGCGAATGGGAGAACGTCGGCACGCCAGCACAGCTGCAATTGCTGGATCGCGCACTATGATGTTCGATCCTCTGCCACCGAACGAAGGAATCCCTCGATGAACACCAGAACCACCGCCTCCGCCCTCGCCGACGACGTGCAATCCGATGTCAGCCGGGCCATCGCCGGCGCTGAAGACATGCTTACGCAAGCCGCCCACGCCACCGGTGAGAAAGCCGCCGAGTTGCGTGGCCGCGCGCTCGAGCAACTCAAGGCGCTGCAGGCGCGCATGAAAGACGCGCAGGGCGTCGCGGTCGAAAAAGGCAAGGCCGCCGCCTACGCGACCGACGACTACGTGCACGAGAACCCGTGGCGCTCGATCGTCGCCGCCGCGAGCATCGGCGTCGTCGTCGGCCTGCTGATCGCGCGTCGCTGATCGGTGATCGAATGAGCCGCCATGCCGGGCTGCCCGAAGCAAGGCTCATCCCCGCGGGGGATCGGCCGGTGTATTCACCGGACGAGGGGGTGTCATGACCGATCCGGGGCTGCTCGAAGCGGTGGCCCGCGTCGGCAGCAGCCTGTTCGGCATGCTGCAAAACCGGCTCGAGCTCGCCAGCATCGAGATCGGCGAAGCGCGCGAGCGGCTCGTGTTCACGATCATCGCGAGCTTCGCGGCGTTGCTGCTGATTGCCGGTGCCGTCGTCGCATTGACGGCGTGGATCGCAGCGGCCGCGTGGCCCGCGCTCGGCGCGTCGGTGCTCGGCTGGATCGCGCTCGCCTACGCCGCCGCCGTGGTCGGCCTGCTGCTCTGGCTGCGCGCCAGATTGCGCGCCGACCCGCCGCTGCTCGCCGACACGCTGGCCGAGTTGCGCACCGACGCGGCGATGATGCGAGGCGAGAGCAAGTGATGCGCGGGCCGCCGCGCCGGGCCGCCCCAAAGCAAGGCCCGGCCCTCTCGGAGGGTCGATCGATGTACCCAGTGATCGGGGAGTCGTCATGAACGCGATGGATCGCCATGCGCGCAAGCAGGTGCTGCTGACGCGCATCGCGTTCGAACGCATCGCGTTGCGCGGCGAGCTCGCGCGCGTCGACCAGGCCGCACGCCTGCCCAACCTGCTGCGCAGTGCGATCGGCGGCAACCTGGCCGCATCGCTGTTCGGCATGGCCGGGCCGGCGGGCCAAGGCGGCTGGGTCGGGCTGGCGTTGTCGCTGCTGCGGCGCTACCGCGTGGCCGCGGCATTGCTGGGAGGGGTGGTCCCCCTCGCAAGGGGGCGCGGCGGTTGGTGGCGCGTGGCTCGCCTGGGCGGCCTCGCCGCGGCTGCTTACGCCGGCTGGCGTGCCGTTCAAGGCCGCCGCCCGGGCAACGGTCAGGGCAACGCCAAGCAGCCCTGACCGGCTCGCAGACCGGCTCCCTATTGCGCGATCGGCGCGCTGATCACATCGATCTTCGCCATCACCTCGGGCGTCAGCTTCGGCAACACATCGATCGCACCGAGGTTGGCCTGCAACTGCGACAGCTTCGACGCCCCGGTGATCACGGTGCTGACGTGTGGGTTCTTTGCCACCCACGCGATCGCGAGCTGCGCGACGCTGCAGCCGAGCTCGCCAGCGATGCCTTCGAGTTGCGTGACCGCGGCGCGCTTCTTCTCGTCGGCGAAGCTCTTTCCGAGAAAGCCCATGTTCTCGAGCGCGCCGCGGCTGTCGGGCGGGATGCCGTTCTTGTACTTGCCGGTCAGCAAACCGCTGGCGAGCGGGCTCCAGGTGGTCAGGCCCAGGCCGATGTCTTCGTAGAGCCGCGCGTATTCGGTCTCGACGCGTTGGCGGTGAAACAGGTGGTATTGCGGCTGCTCCATCACCGGCTTGTGAAGATGGTGGCGGTCGGCGATGTCCCAGGCCGCGCGGATCTCGGCAGCGCTCCATTCGCTCGTGCCCCAGTAGAGCGCCTTGCCGTGCGTGATCATGTCGCTCATCGCGTGCACGGTTTCTTCGATCGGCGTGGCCGGGTCAGGCCGGTGGCAGTAGACGAGGTCGATGAAATCGAGGCCCATGCGCTTGAGCGAACCGTCGATCGCCTGCATCAGGTACTTGCGGTTGAGCGTGTTGCGGCGGTTGATCTGATCGCCGCTGCCGTCGTCGATGCCCCAGAAGAATTTGGTCGAGACGATGTAGTTGAGGCGCGGCCACTTCAACGCCTTGAAGGCCTGGCCCATCACGACCTCGCTCTCGCCACCGGCATAGATCTCGGCGTTGTCGAAAAAGTTGACACCGGCGGCGTAGGCTGCCGCCAGCATCTCGGTCGCGGCGCCTGTGTCGACCTGGTTGTGGTACGTGACCCATGAGCCGAGCGAGAGCTCGCTCACCTGCAGGCCACTGCGGCCCAAACGTCGGTATTGCATGGTGTTCTTTCGGTTCGTGTTCGAAGGTGGCGAGGTTAGTCGAAGGCCGTGCAAGCTGCAGCGGCAGGCTGCGAGGCTACAGTCTGCGGATGGCTTCTGTTGTCGGTTCTGTTGTCGGTCCTTCGGTCGCTACTTCTGTGTACACCGATCGGCGCGCGCGCTTGGCCGAATCGATGCGCGCGGCCGGAGGCGGCGTGGCACTGATACCGACCGCACCCGAGCGCCAACGCAACAGCGACAACGACCACCCGTTTCGCCACGACAGCACGTTTCATTACCTGACCGGCTTCGATGAACCCGGCGCCTGGCTCGTGCTGCACGCGAGCGGCGCATCGGCCATCGGCTGCCATGCCAGCAACCCCGAGATGGAGATCTGGCACGGCCGGCGGCTCGGTGTCAATGCGGCACCGGCGGCGCTCGGCGTCGATACCGCCTTCGATGTCGACACGCTCGACGCTGCGGTGCTCGCGCGATTGGGCGGTGCGCCAGCCGTGTGGTTTCCGTTCGGCGCCGGGCCCGACGTGATGCGCCGTGTCGACGGCTGGTTGACCACGTTGCGCGGCCGCGCTCGCGCCGGCATCGAAGCTCCGGCGATGCAACGCGATGTGTCACCGCTGGTCGATGACATGCGCCTCGTCAAAGACGCCGGTGAACTCGCGACGATGCGCCGCGCTGCCCAGATCAGCGCCGATGCCCACGCGCGTGCGATGCGTTACTGCGGCGCGCGTTTTCGCGCGGCGCCGGATGGCACGGTGCGCGAGTACGAAATCGAGGCCGAATTGCTGCACGAGTTTCGCCGCAGCGGCGCGCAGAGCCCGGCATACCCGAGCATCGTCGCGGCCGGCGCGAACGCCTGCGTGCTGCACTACGCCGCGAGCGATGCCGAATTGCGCGCCGGCGAGCTCTGCCTGATCGACGCGGGCTGCGAGCTCGACGGCTACGCCAGCGACATCACCCGCACCTTTCCCGCCGACGGCCTATTCACGCCGGCGCAGCGCGAGCTCTACGAGATCGTGCTCGCAGCGCAGCAGGCCGCGGCCGACGCCACCCACCCCGGCGCCAGGCAACGCGATGCGCACCACGCGGCCGTGCGTGTACTCACGCAGGGCATGCTGGATGCCGGCCTGCTCGATCACAACGCCGTCGGCACTGTCGACGACGCTGTTCACTCGTGCGCCTACCGCCAGTTCTACATGCACGGCACCGGCCACTGGCTCGGGCGCGACGTGCACGATGTCGGCGAGTACCTCTCGCTCGGCGAGGCGCCCGGGCCGCAGGTCGACGGCGCGGGCCGCGAGGCCGTGATGAAGCCGTCGCGCGTACTGCAGCCCGGCATGGTCGTCACGCTCGAGCCCGGCCTCTACGTGCGCCCCGCGGCCGGCGTGCCCGAGCGCTTCTGGCACATCGGCATCCGCATCGAAGACGACGCGGTCGTGACCGACACCGGCTGCGAACTGATCAGCCGCGGTGTGCCGGTGGCGCCGGATCAGATCGAAGCATTGATGCGCGCCGGCTGAACACCTCGAAACGCAACCTTGTCGTTAGAACGCGCGCCGGTCGGCTCGGGTCATCGACGCGCCCGTCAGCGTCGATTCCTCCGGTGAAGTTGCCGCGCCGCCGCCGCGCCGGCACGCGTGCCTTGGTACAGCGCCTCCTCGAACACCGAATACGCCGAAAGGTCGCTGTGCGCGAAATGCACACGCGGCTGCGGCGCCACCAGCGCGCGCAGCGCCGCGCCACTGCGCAGGCCCGGCACCGGCACGCTCATCGCGTGGCCGTAGCGCATCAGGTCGACCTGCTTCAGTTTGGCCGGCAGGTCGGGGTGAACGCGCACGAGTTCGGTCACGACGGCGTTCGACCATGCCGACCACGGCTCGCCGAGCAGCCTCGCGCGATGCGCCGCGAGTTGTGCAGGCGTGTTGCCACCGAGCGCCCAGTACATGGTCAGCACCGTCGGGCCGGGAATGGACCGCGTGCTCTGGTGCATCGCGTCGACGTAGCCGAGCGTGGGGATGGCGTTCGACCCGCGGCTCGCCGGGTCGTAGAACACGTTGTCCCACGAGAGCGGCGCGCCGGGGTGTTCGTCGAGCGCGTCGGTCAGGTGCAAGTTGCCGACCAGCCACGGCGCATGTGGTACCGCTTGCGCGACATGCAAAAGCGCGGCGGGTGGTGACTCGAACAGCCGTGCGGCGATGAAGAGCGGCACCGCGAGCACGAGCTGCGGCGTGGTCCAGCGCTCGGCGCGTTGCTGCTGCGCGTTCCACAGGTCGACGCTCACGTCGTCGCGGCCTTCGACGACGCGCAACACGACGCGCCCCACGTGCGTTCGCTCGCGCAGCGGCGCGGCGAGCTGGCGTGCCAACCACGCGTTGCCTTCGGGCCAGGTCAGCACGCCGTCGCGTTCGTCGGCGCTTTTGGCGCCATCGTCACCAGGTGCGTGAAAGCCGTGCCGGCTCGCGAAGTAATGCAGCCCGGCCCAGGCCGAGACTTGGCCCGTGCCAGCACCGTAGTCGTCGCGGCAGCAGTAGTCGAGGTACCAGCGCAGCGCCGGCGCGGTGAGGCGTTGCGCATCGAGCCACGCGGTGAAGGTGACCGCATCGAGCGCGTCGAGATTCGCGCTCCAGGCGCTGCGCGCGGTCGGCATCGCGAACGCGCCGCGTGCGCTCGCGGAATCGACGGCGGCACCGAAGCGCCGGTACTGCACAAGCGTGTCGGCGCGCTCGGCCTGCGGCAACGCGTCGATCGGCGGCAGCAGGCCGTCGTGCCAGACGCCGTCGATGTGCAGCCGCTCTTGCGGGCTGTGGCACAGCATGCGTTCGTCGTAATTGACACCGGCGGCCAAGCCGCGCTCGGTGCGGCGCACGCCGAGCGCTTCGAGCAGCGCGATGACCTCGACCGCGCGCTCGCCCGGCAGCGGCAGGTAGTGCGCGCCGAGCGGGCAGCGCATGCCGGCGATCTGGTGGCCGCGGCTGTTGCCGCCGGGCTCGTCTTCGAGGTCGAGGAGTCGCACGTCGTCGATGCCGGCACGCGTGAGCTCGCGCGCCGCTGCGAGGCCCGAGATGCCGGCGCCGACGACGATCGCGCTGGCGCGTCGCGTGAACTCGGGTGCGGGCACGCCGGCCGCCTTGCGCTCGCGCAAGCGGTGGCCGAGCGACGCGTTCGCACCGACCCAAGCGCCCGTGTAGTTCGCCGGCTCGCCGCGCGTGCAACCGACCAGCGGCGCGAGTGCGGCACCGCCGAGCAAGGTGCGGCGGCGCATCGCGATCACTGGTGCACCTTGCCCCATTCGGCTTCGAAGGTCTGCACCAGCACCTGGTTCGACAGCCGGTTCACTTCGGTCGGCACGCGCGCCATGTCGAGCGGAAAGTTGAACAGCATCGGCAGATCGGCCGGGCTCAAAAACCGCAGGCCTTCGGGCAGCGTGGTCGGCATGCGATACGGCCGCCGGCTCGCGAGGATGAAGCCCCATTCGCCGAAGCTCGGCACGTGCGCGTGGTACGGCGTGGTCGCCAGGCCGGCGGCCTCGATCGTGGTCGCGACGGTCCAAAAACTCTTGCGCGCGATCAACGGCGACGTGGTCTGCACGACCGCATAGCCGCTCGCGCTCAGGTGCTGGTCGATCAGCCGGTAGAAGCTCGACGTGTAGAGCTTGCCGATCGAGAAGTTGGTCGGGTCGGGGAAGTCGACGACGATCACGTCGAAGCTGCCCGCGCTGTTGCCAGCACCCTGTTCGAGCCACGCGAACGCATCGGCGTTGACGACCATGAGTTTCGGTGACAGCAACGCGTCGTGATTCAGCTGGCGCAGCAGCGGCTGGGTCGAAAACAACGCGGTCATGCGCGGGTCGAGCTCGACCAGCGTGACGTGCTCGACGCTCGGGTATTTGAGGATCTCACGCACCGCCATGCCGTCGCCGCCGCCGAGCACGAGCACGCGCTTGGGCGCGCCCTGCGCTGCCATCGCCGGGTGCACCAGCGCCTCGTGATAGCGGTACTCGTCGCGCGAGTGGAACTGCAGGTTGCCGTTGAGAAACAACCGCACGCCCTGCGCGCTCGCGGTGACGACGACGCGCTGGTACTTCGTCGATTCGCTGAACAGCACGGTGTCGGCATAAAAACGGTCTTCGGCCCAGGTCGTCACCCGATCGGCGCTGACGAAGACAACCAGCAGCGCGGCGATCGTCAGCGCGCAAGCGACTGCATGCGCCGCCACACGCCGCAGGTCGCCACGAAACAGCCACAGCGCCCACACCGCTACGGCCGCATTCAGCAGCCCGAAGAACGCGCCGGTGCGGATCAGCCCGAGCTGCGGTACCAGCAGCAGCGGGAACGCGATCGAGACGGCGAGTGCGCCGAGGTAGTCGAAGGTCAACACTTGCGAGACGAGGTGCTTCAGGCTGCCACCCGACCGGCGCTGCGTTTGGCGATTCAAGATCCGCATCACCAGCGGAATCTCCAGCCCGACCAAGATGCCGACCAACATCACCATCGCGTACAGCGCGAAACGAAACGAAGCGCTGCTGAGCGACTGCATCGCGAACAGCGCGGCCGGCATCAACCCGCCGACCAAGCCCACCAGCAATTCGATCCGCAGGAAGTGCGCGATCAGTTGGCGCTCGAAAAAGCGCGACAGGTACGAGCCCACGCCCATTGCGAACAGGTAGGTGCCGATGACGGTCGAGAACTGCAGGATCGAGTCGCCGAGCAGGTAGCTCGCGAGCGTGCCCGCGGCCAGCTCGTAGACGAGGCCGCAGGCGGCGATGACGAAGACCGAGGCGAGCAGCACGAATTCGGTCGGCCGCACACGCGGCACCGGCAACGCGTCATCGAGAGAATCGGCCATGCGCGCGCCGCTCAACCGATCAGCGGGTTGCGCACCGTGAGGCTCGGGAAGCGGTTGAAGTCGCGGTCGGCGGACCAGAGTTCGCTCACGTCGTGGTCGAGGCAGATTGCCGCGATACGTGCGTCATGAACCATGCCGGCGCGCACGCTTCCGATGGCGATCAAATTGCGGAAAGTGCGCCAGTGTTCAGCCGTTTCGCTCAACAGAACCAGCGAGGGCGACTCGAACCAAATGTCCGCTTGCGTCGTCGCTCCGGCTATCGGAGTCGGTGTCTTGAAGATACGCGGATTGGTGACAACGGAGCAGAACTCATGAATACAAGGCCACGGAACGGCCCACGGCGACCGCGACTCGGCAAGCTCTTTGATGCATCGGCTCGCTGTCGCGTGGAACGGGCTTTCCGTGCGGTGCGCATACACCAGCAAGTTGGTGTCGATCGCGATCATCCGCCGCGGTCCTCGTAGCTCATCAGGATGACCTCGTGCATCGAGAGGTGCGCGACCTCCGGACGCAGGCCATTGCCCTCGAAGCTGCCATCACGCAGCTTGAACCGCTTGGCTTTGGCCGTCCGCTCCGCCACCACCTTGCGCAGGCCCTGCTCGACCAACGAACGCAAGGTTTCGCCATCTCGCGCGGCGATCGCGCGCACCTGTTCGAGCAATGGATCCTGGATGTCGAGAGTCGTCTTCATGCGGTGCTCCGGATATGGGTGGCCATATCATAGCACCCATCCACCCATCCACATCACCCATGAACCGCCGCCGCCACGATCATCCCGATGGCGATGCACATCGCGCCGACGACGATCGCGAGCGCGACATTTTTCTTCTCGACGATTTCGTCCCACAAGTGGTACGGGGTGAGCTTGTCGATGATGACAAAACACACCGCGAAGATCGCCACGCCGATCAGCGCGAACATGATCGAGCCGACGATGACGCCGGGCTTCATCCACTCAATTCCCATCATGGCGAACCTCCAGTCGAAACGTTGATGACGCTAATGCGGAGGCAATCACTTGTGGCCGCCTCCGCTCGAAAAACCGCCGTAAGAACCGCCGCTGCCGCCGTAGTACCCACTGCTGCCGCCGCCGCCGCCGCCGCCGCCGCTGCCGCTGCCGCAGCGGAACAGCATCAGAACGACGACCAGAATCAGTGCGCCGAGAAAGAGCTTGGCGAGCAGCGACGAACCGTTGAACGAAGTCGGTAGCGCATCGCGCTGCAGCGCGGCGCTCTTGTCGGGCGCAAGACGGAAGGCTTTCATCACCGCATCGGCCGAGAGCGTTTGGCCACCGGACCAGACCACCTCTTGGGCATCTGTCGAGCCGGTTTGCTCGCGGTTCAACCGCTTCGCCCCCGCACTGCCGGTGCCTTGGTAGTCGGTGTTCAAGGTGCGCTGGTTCTGCGTGACTTGCCAATAGAACTCGCCGAGCACGTAAGTGACCACGCCGGTGTAGTCGTAGAGCTTGCGGTAGACCGCCTCTTCGTACTTCACGACATCGCCAGTGCCCGAAGGCACGCCGGTGAGCGGCGCCGTCCAGCTCCAGCCGTCTTGCGCGTCGACGATGAAGGCGAAGCCTTGCGTGCGGTGATACAGCAGGTACTCGCGCCAAAAACTCTGTTCGTCCGCGTTTTCGTCGTCAGCGCTTGCCGGTACCTCGGCGCGCTCGGCATAGCCGACCACCTGCCACGGCAGCGCCGCCGTGCCGAGCGAGAGCGTGCCGACCGCACCCATCGGGATCAGAGGCTCCGACCCGTTGACCTGCGCGTAGTGCTCGAGGTCACCGCCCACGCCTTGGGAAACGTCCACGACCGAGCGGCATTGGTGGCAAACGATCGATTGCGTCGTCGCGAGCTTCACTTCGAGCGACGCACCGCAGTTCGGGCACTCGATCGCGCGACCCTTCAGCGTTTTCTCGGCAGCTTCGGCGAGGCCGGTCATCGCGAGCTCGCTGATCGCGACCGATCGGCCGATCGACCAGCGCGGAGCTGCGGTTTTGTCGGTGCCGCCCAGGTCGCTGTAATCGAGCGTGCCGACCTCGCCGCGCGTGTTGCGCAAGTCGCAGACGACGAAGCCGCGGTCGAGCTTCGGTGGGACCGGCAATTCGCCCTGCGCTGCGAGCAGCTTCGCGGCCGAGACCGACGCGACCGACCACGCCTGCCCCGAAACCATTACCTGCGCGCCCGCCTTCAGGCTCGTCGCGCTCGGCGCATCGCCTGCGAGTGGCACATCGAACGCGATCACGTAGCGACCGTTGTCTTCGCTCAGCCAGCCCGATTTCTGACCACCGGCGCCGCCATCGAACAGCGCATGCCACTCGTTCCAGGTGCCCTCGGCGTATTTGTATTGCAGCCGGCCGACCAGCGTGAAGGCCGCACCTTGGTAGGTGCCGGCGGCGCCGAGCTGCAGCGGCGAGTGGTCGTCGAACAGCTCGGCACTCTGGCCGATTTTTCGCAGCGCGTCGCCCTCGCGCACGACCGTGCTCTTGCAAAAACTGCAGACGGCGAAAGCCGACGCTGCCGATCGAAACTCGACCGGCGCGCCGCAGTTCGGGCACGCCGCGCGGTAGATGCGCTGCGGCGAGGGAACGGTAGCCAAGCGACGAAACTGCGTGCGGGTAAAAAGTGGCCTAGACCAGCTTCTTCAGCAGCTCCACCTTCTTCATGTCGAACTCGTCCTGGGTGAGGATGCCCTTGGCCTTGAGTTCACCGAGTTTTTCGAGCGTGGCCATCACGTCCTCGGGTTTGACGCCGGCAACGCCCGCAACCCCCGCCAACGGCGCCTCAGGCACGCCCGGCTTCAAGCCTTGGCCGAGCTGCTGCGCCAACACCTGCCCGAGCGCGACGCCCGCGCCCAGGCCGATCGCGTCGCCCACCACACCCCCACCGCCGCCCGCGCCCTCGGCGAACTTCGGAATCGACTGCGCGGTCTGGTACTGCATGAACTTGCCCATGTCGCCGACCATGCCCATGCCGATCTTCTGATCGAGAATCTTTTGCAGCTCTTCGGGCAGCGACACGTTTTGCATCGTCACCGCTTCGAGCTTGAGCCCGAGCGCGGCGAACGATGGCGCCGTGGCCTCCATCAGCGCCTTCGCGAATTCGACTTGGTTCGCAGCGAGGTCGAGAAACGCGACGCCGCTGGACGCGACCGCATCCGAGATGTGCTGCAGCATCAAGCCACGCAACTGGCCGTCCAGATCGGCGACCGTGTAGGTGTCGCGCGTGCCCGAAATCTCGGTGTGAAAGAGTTTCGGGTCGGCGATGCGAAAGCTGTAGTTGCCGAACGCGCGCAGCCGCACCGCGCCGAAGTCTTTGTCGCGGATCGTCACCGGCTGGGTCGTGCCCCAGCGCTGGTCGACCTGTTGGCGCGTGCTGAAAAAGTACACGTCGCTCTTGAACGGGCTTTTGAAGAGCTTGTCCCAGTTCTTGAGGTACGTGAGGATCGGCAGCGTGGCCGTGGTGAGGGTGTAACGGCCGGGGCCGAACACGTCGGCGAGTTTGCCTTCGTTGATGAACACGGCCATCTGCGATTCACGCACCGTGAGCGAGCCGCCGTTCTGGATTTCGCGGTCTTCCATCGGGTAACGCCAGGCCAGCGTGCCGTCGCCGGGCTCCATCCACTCCAGGATGTCGATGAACTGTTTCTTGATGAAATCCATCAGTGCCATGGCGCGAAGCTCCTTGCGAAACACCCGTGAATTCGGGTGCGGCGAATAATACGCCGGACGTTCTAACTTCGACCCTCTCGCGAGGGTGTGCCGCCATGAGCGATGCCTTACGCAACACAGCCCTCCACATCGCCGTGATCGGGGCCGGTCCGGTCGGGCTCGCGCTCGCGCTGCAGGCCGCGCGCACGCTGCCCGAATCGCAGGTCACGCTGTTCGACACGCGCCCCGCCGACAAGGATGTATCGGCCGACCCGCGCACGCTCGCGCTCTCGCTCGGCAGCGTGCAATTGCTCGAACGCCTCGGCGCCTGGCGCGCCGATCTGGCGCAGCCGATTCTCGAAGTGCATGTGTCGCAGCAGCCGCCGTCGATGTTGCCTTTCGCCGGCCGGCTCGGCGACCTGTTCGGCGAGCCCGAGCTGCGCATCCGTGCGGTCGACGAGGCGGTGCCGCTGCTCGGCGCGGTGCTGAGCTACGGCGCCATCGTGGCGCCACTGCAGAAGGTGTGGATGGACACCGAGGCCGCCGAGCCGCGCCGACTGCACAGCCGCTTCGGGCAGGCGGTGGCGGCGTTGAAGAACCTCGACCACGGTGTCGAGGTCGATGCCGGCATCGCCGAGCGTTTCGATCTGGCGATCATCGCCGAGGGCGGTGTGTTTTCCGATCAGGTGCGCAAGTCAAACCACTCGAGCGACGCGAACGACCGTGCCCCGATCCGGCACGACTACCAGCAGACCGCGTGGGTCGGCAAAGTGACGTTCGAGAACGAGGCTTTGGTGCGCGCCAGCGGCGTCGCGTTCGAACGCTTCACGCGGCACGGCCCGGCCGCGCTGCTGCCATTGAAAGAAGGCGGCGCCGGCCTGGTCTGGTGCGTGCCGACGAACGACGACCCGGTCGCCGAATTGAACGATGCGCAACGCGTCACCGTGCTCAACAGCATCTTCCACCCCGCGGTCGGCCGCATCGCATCGATCTCGCCGTTGAAGCAGTTCGCGCTCGGCCTGAATGCCGAACGCACGCTGACCGACGGCCGCACCGTGCGCATCGGCAATGCCGCGCAAACGCTGCATCCCGTGGCCGGCCAAGGCCTGAATCTCGGGCTGCGCGACGCGTTCGAGCTGGTGCAATCGCTGTCACGCAACGCCGATGTCGACGCGGTGTTGCGAAAGCTCGAATGGCAGCGCGGACCGGACCGTTGGGCGATGATCGCTGCGACCGATTTCCTCGCGCGCAGCTTCACCTGGAAGCTGCCCGGCGCCGGCGCCGCGCGCGGCCTCGGCATCGCCGCGCTGCAGTTTCTCGGCCCGGTGAAGTCAGCGCTCGCGCGGCAGATGATGTTCGGCTCGCGCTGAGGCGGCTCAGGTGATCACGGTCGGCTGCGCGCGCCCAGTGCGCTCGCGGATGCCGGCGAGTTTTTCGGCGAGCGCGATCAGCGGCGCCAACGCGACTTGCGTCTCGATCGCGTGCTGCGCCGCATCGGGCTCGAACCGTTCGAGGTACACGCGCAAGGTCGCGCCCTCGGTGCCGGTGCCCGACAGGCGAAAGACGATGCGCGAGCCGTCCTGCAAACCGATGCGGATGCCCTGCGCGGTGCTGACCGAGCCGTCGACCGGGTCGGTGTATGCGAAGTCGTCGGCGCTCGCGATGAGCGCACCTTCGATGGTCTGGCCGGGCAGGGTCGCGAGCGATGCGCGCAGGTGCGCGATCAGGGCGTTGGCGGCGGCGCTGTCGACGCCTTCGTAGTCGTGGCGCGAGTAGTAGTTGCGGCCGTGGGTCTTCCAGTGGTCGCGCAGGATCTGCTCGACCGATTCGCCGCGCACCGCGAGGATGTTGAGCCAGAACAGCACGGCCCAGATGCCGTCTTTCTCGCGCACGTGGTCAGAGCCGGTGCCAGCGCTCTCTTCGCCGCACAGCGTGACGCGGCCGGCATCGAGCAGGTTGCCGAAGAACTTCCAGCCGGTCGGCGTTTCGAAGCACGCGATGCCGAGTTTTTCTGCGACCCGATCGACCGCCGCGCTCGTGGGCATCGATCGTGCGACGCCTTTGAGGCCCTTCGCGTAACCGGGCACCAGCGTCGCGTTCGCGGCGAGCACGGCGAGGCTGTCGCTGGGGGTCACGACGAAGCGGCGGCCGACGATCATGTTGCGGTCGCCGTCGCCGTCGCTCGCAGCGCCGAAGTCGGGCGCTGCCTCTCTGCCTTCGCCGAAGTCGGGCGCTGCCTCTCTGCCTTCGCCGAACATGATTGCAATCAAGTCGTCGGCATACGTCGGGTTCGGGTCCGGGTGGCCACCGCCGAAATCGGGCAGCGGTACACCGTTCATCACGCTCGCGGCCGGTGCGCCGAGGCGCTTGATAAAAATCTCGTGCGCGTACGGGCCAGTGACCGCGTGCATCGCATCGAAACACATGCGGAATCGGCCAGAGCGCAGCAGCGCGCCGATGCGCTCGAAGTTGAACAGCGTGGCGAGCAGGTCGGCGTGGTCGGCGACCGAATCGATCACCTCGACCACCATGCCACCGACCGTGCTTGCACCGAGTGCGGCGAGGTCGACATCGGGTGCATCGACCGTCAAGTAGCGCGTGATTCTTTGCGTGGCGTCGAAGATCGCCTCGGTGATTTTCTCGGGCGCGGGGCCGCCGTTGCCGGTGTTGTACTTGATGCCGAAATCGCCTTCGGGGCCGCCCGGGTTGTGGCTGGCCGACAGGATGATGCCGCCGAAGGTGTGGTGCTTGCGAACGATGCAACTCAGCGCCGGCGTCGACAAGATGCCGTGTTGGCCGACCAGCACCTTGCCGAAGCCGTTGGCCGCCGCCATGCGAAGGATGACCTGGATCGCGGCGTCGTTGAAGTAGCGGCCGTCACCGCCGAGCACCAGCGTCTGGCCGGCAAAGCCTTCGAGCGAATCGAAGATCGATTGCACGAAGTTCTCGAGGTACGCCGACTGCTGGAACACCGTGACCTTCTTGCGCAAGCCAGAGGTGCCGGGGCGCTGGCCGGCGATCGGTTGGGTGGTGACGACGCGTGCGTGCTGCATGGGGGCTCCTGGTCGAATCCCATTGTGCCGCCCTCGCCTCAAGCCAGTGCACGGCGCCGCTGGCCGCTGAGCGGCTGCGTCTTCTATATTGCAGGTATGCCGCGCGCCCGCTCGGCGAATGCAGCTCTCCACTTGGGAACACATGCGATGAACATCACCCGAACCGCCATCGATGGCGTGCTGGTCCTGGAGCCGAAGGTGTTCGGCGACGACCGCGGTTTTTTCATGGAGAGCTTCAACCAGAAGGCGTTCGACGACGCCGTGGGGCGCAGCGTCACTTTCGTTCAAGACAACCATTCCCGCTCGGTCAAAGGCGTGTTGCGCGGGCTGCACTTTCAGCAAGGCGAGCATGCGCAAGGCAAGCTGGTGCGCGCGACGCAAGGCTCGGTGTTCGACGTGGCGGTCGACATCCGCCCCGGCAGCGCGACCTTCGGCAAATGGGTCGGCGTCGAACTCAGCGGCAGCAACCACCGCCAGTTGTGGCTGCCCCCGGGGATGGCGCACGGCTTTTTGGTGACCAGCGACTCGGCCGATTTCTTGTACAAGGCCACGCAGTACTACGCGCCGCAGTCGGAAGGCTGCGTTCGCTGGAATGACCCAGAGATTGGCATCGAATGGCCGCTCGACGGCATCGAGCCATCGCTTTCCGCCAAGGATGCGAACGGCGCCGGCCTCGCGTGACAAAACAAAGTAACGAAGGAACTACATGAAAGTCACCGTTGTAGGCACCGGCTATGTCGGCCTCGTCTCAGGCGCTTGCCTGGCCGAGATGGGCAACGATGTCGTGTGCATGGATGTGGACGCCAGCAAGATTCGCACGCTCGAATCAGGCGCCATCCCGATCCACGAGCCCGGGCTCGAAGCGATGGTGGCTCGCAACGTGAAGGCTGGGCGCCTGCACTTCACGACCGACATCGCGCGCGCCGTCGCGCACGGTACGCTGCAGTTCATCGCGGTCGGCACACCACCCGATGAAGACGGTTCGGCCGACTTGCAGTACGTGCTCGCCGCCGCGCGCAACATCGGCCGGCTGATGACCGACCACAAGGTCATCGTCGACAAGAGCACGGTGCCGGTCGGCACGGCCGACAAGGTCAATGCCGCCATTGCCGAGGAATTGGCCAAGCGCGATGTGGCGATCGAATACGCCGTGGTCTCGAACCCCGAGTTCCTGAAAGAAGGCGCCGCGGTCGAAGACTTCATGAAGCCCGACCGCATCGTCATCGGCGCCGACGACGAGAGCGCGATCTACCTGATGCGCTCGCTCTATGCGCCGTTCCAGCGCAACCACGACAAGCTGGTGGTGATGGACGTGCGCAGCGCCGAGCTGACCAAGTACGCCGCCAACGCGATGCTCGCCACCCGCATCAGTTTCATGAACGAGTTGTCGCTGCTGGCCGAGAAACTCGGCGCCGACATCGAACTCGTGCGCCAGGGCATCGGCAGCGACCCGCGCATCGGCTTCGGCTTCTTGTACGCCGGTTGCGGCTACGGCGGCTCGTGCTTTCCGAAAGACGTGAAGGCGCTGATCAGTACCGCGTCGCAGTTCGATCAGCCGCTGCGGGTGTTGTCGGCGGTCGAGGCGGCGAACGATGCGCAAAAGCTGGTGGTGGTCAAGCGCGTGACGGCGCGCTTCGGCGAAGACCTTGCCGGCCTGCGCTTCGCGCTGTGGGGATTGGCGTTCAAGCCAAATACCGACGACATGCGCGAAGCACCGAGCCGCGTGGTGATCGACGAACTGCTGGGGCGCGGCGCGCAGATCACGGCGTACGACCCTGTGGCGATGCCCGAGGCCCGCCGCGTGTTCGCTGACCGCCCGGGCCTGAGTTACGCGGAGTCTCCGATGGATGCGCTCGATGGTGCCGATGCGCTGCTCGTCGTCACCGAGTGGAAAGAGTTTCGCAGCCCCGATTTCACGCGCATCAAGGCGTTGCTCAAACACCCGCTGGTGATCGACGGCCGCAACCTGTACGAGCCGAAGCGGGTGCGCGAAGCCGGGCTCGAATACCAGCCGATCGGGCGCACGTGATGCCACGCCTCGCGTCATGAAAATCCTCGTCACCGGCGTTGCCGGCTTCATCGGCATGCACACCGCGCAGCAATTGCTGGCGCGCGGTGACGAGGTGGTCGGCATCGACAACCTGAACGACTACTACGACCCGCAACTCAAGCGCGACCGCTTGCTGCAACTCGCAAAGTTCGCGCGCTTTCGGTTCATCATGCAAGACATCGCCGAGCAGGTAACGCTCGCGGCGCTGTTCGAGCGCGAGCGGTTCGAGCGCGTCGTGCACCTCGCAGCGCAAGCGGGCGTGCGCTACTCGATCTCGCACCCGCACGCATATGCGCAATCGAATCTGGTCGGTTTTCTCAACATGCTCGAGGGCTGCAGGCAACAGGCGGTCGGCCACCTCGTGTATGCCAGCAGTTCGAGCGTGTATGGCGGCAGTACGACGCTGCCGTTCGACGAGGCCGACCCGGTGGCTCACCCGGTGAGCCTGTACGCGGCTACCAAAAAATCGAACGAACTGATGGCACATGCGTACAGCCACTTGTACAACCTGCCGACCACGGGCTTGCGCTTCTTCACGGTGTATGGCCCCTGGGGCCGCCCGGACATGGCGCCCTGGCTGTTCACCGATGCGATCGCCAACGGACGGCCGATCAAGGTGTTCAACGAGGGCAAGATGCAGCGTGACTTCACCTGCATCGACGACATCGTCGCGAGCCTGGTGGCCAGCCTGGACCGCCCACCGGCGCCCGACCCCGGCTTCGACACCGGCGCGCCGGACGCCGGCGCGTCGTGGGCGCCGTACCGAATTTTCAACATCGGCAACAGCGAGCCGATCGAGCTCTCGCGTTTCATCGCGGCAATCGAAGCGGCGCTCGGCCGTTCGGCAGTCAAGACCTTGCTGCCGATGCAGCCCGGCGATGTCGTCGCGACGCACGCGGCGACCGCGCGCCTGGAGGCATGGACCCGCCTTCGGCCCGCCACTTCGATCGAAGACGGCATGCGGCGTTTCGTCGAGTGGTATGCGGCTTACACAACGAAGAACGCCGCCGATGTCGCAGACCGCGGCGCGCGTCCGGCGCCTCGCACGTGACCCGCAGGCCGCAAGGGCCGCCACGACTCACCAAAACAAGCAGCGCGCGCGCCGAGAACGAAACGAGAGACGAAGGCGGTCGCCGATGCACAGCCGCAGGTCGTCCGTCGTGTTCTACAAACTGATCGCGATCTTCGGCGTCGTCTCGATGGGCTGGGGCGTTGGCAAACTGCGTTGGCTGGGCCCGAGAAGCGCAGACGCGGACCCGGCGCGCGTCCTCGCGAACGCGGCCTATTGCGTCTTCGTGCCGGCGCTGCTGTTTCGCACCACCGCGCGGATCGACATCGATCCCATGCCGTGGGACACGCTGATCGCGGTGTTCGTGCCAATGCTGCTGATGCAAATCAACGTGTAACTCGCGGTCAAGCGCATCGAGCGCAGGGGTTTACTGCCACCCACAGCGCCGGCGGTGCGCGCGATCTCGGCGTCCTTCGGCAACACGGTGCAAGTCGGCATCCCGATGGCGGCGGCATTGTTCGGTGAAGTCGGGCTGCAGATCCACCTCGCGATCGTCAGCCTGCACGCGCTGGTCTTGCTGACACTCGCGACCGCCATGGCCGAACTCGACCTCGCACGCGCGCGCCGCGCATCCGGCACCGGTGCGTCGCACCTGACGCGCACGCTGCTATCGACCGTGCGCAACACCATCGTCCACCCGGTGGTGCTGCCGGTGCTGATCGGCCTCGCGTGGAATGCGCTCGGCTTGCCGCTGCCCGGTGTTGCCGACGAGATTTTTGCAGACGCTGGGCCGGGCGGTCGTGCCACTGTGCCTGGTGCTGATCGGCCTGTCGCTCGCGTACGCCGGCGTGCAGGGCGCGGCGAAAGCGGCGGTGGTGTTGTCGGTCCTCAAGCTGATCGTGATGCCGACGGTCGTGCTGGTGGTCGCGCATTGGGGCTTTGCTCTCACCGGCCTGCCGCTGGCTGTGATCGTGATGCTGGCGGAACTGCCGATCGGCAGCAACGCACTCGTCTTCGCGCAGCGCTACCGCACGCTCGAATCCGAGACGACCGCCGCGACGGTTCTGTCGACATTGGCATTCGTCGCGACCGAGCCGGCGTGGCTGGCCGCGCTGCAATGGCTTCATCGCGGACCCATCGGCTCCACTATCGCCTCACCTATCATTCAAGTGCTCTCACGACGAGCGCCTTGTCAAAACATCTGGAAACCCTCCATGAACTTTCGCGGCCTGACCCTCTCCACGATCGCAGCCGGTGCGCTGCTCAGTTGCGCCGGAGCGGCCTTCGCGGCCAAGACCCTGGTGTACTGCTCCGAGGGCAGCCCCGAAGGCTTCAACCCGCAGTACTACACGACGGGCACCACGTTCGATGCCGTCTCGGTGCCGATGTTCAACCGCCTCGTCGAGTTCGACACAGGCACGACCAACATCGTGCCCGGCCTGGCCGAAAGCTGGGTCGCCGCGGCCGATGGCTTGAGCTACACCTTCAAGCTGCGCAAGGGCGTGAAATTCCACAGCTCGGCCAAGTTCACGCCGTCGCGCGATTTCAATGCCGACGACGTGCTGTTCTCGTACAACCGCATGGCCGACCCGAGCATCGCAAAGACCACGCCGGGCACGACCTACGCGTACTTCGACGACATGGACATGAAGAACATCGTCGACCGTGTCGAGAAGGTCGATGCGATGACGGTCAAGTTCGTGCTGAAGAAGCCCGAGGCGCCGTTCATGGCCAACATGGCGATGGACTTCGCCTCGATCCTGTCGGTCGAATACTTTGACAAGATGAAGGCCGCCGGCACGCCCGACGTGGGCGACCGCGAGCCGATCGGCACCGGCCCGTTCAGCTTCGTCTCGTACCAGAAAGACGCGGTCGTGCGCTACAAGGCCAACGACACCTACTGGGGCGGCCGCCCGAAGATCGACAACCTCGTATTCGCGATCACCACCGACGCGTCGGTGCGCTACGCCAAGCTCAAGACGAACGAGTGCCAGGTGATGGCGTTTCCGAAACCGGCCGACGTGGCGCTGATGAAAAACGACGCGAACATCAACCTCGTGTCGCAGCAGGGCTTGAACGTCGGCTACATCGCGTTCAACGTCGAGAAAAAGCCGTTCGACAACAAGCTGGTTCGCCAGGCCCTGAACATGGCCGTGAACAAGAAGGCGATTCTGGAGACGGTGTTCCAGGGCGCGGGCCAAGTCGCGAAGAACCCGATTCCGCCGACGCTCTGGTCGTACAACGACAAGGTCGTCGACTACGCCTACGACCCCGTCAAGGCCAAGGCGCTGCTGGCGCAAGCCGGGTATCCGAACGGCACCGAGATCGAACTTTGGTATCTGCCGGTCACGCGCCCCTACAACCCCGACGGCAAGCGCATGGCCGAGCTGATCCAGTCCGACTGGGAAAAGATCGGCGTGAAGGCCAAGCTGATCACCTACGAATGGGGCGAGTACCGCAAGCGCAGCAAGACCGGCGAGCAGCCGTCGATCATGTTCGGTTGGTCGGGCGACAACGGCGACCCCGACAACTTCTTCGTGCCGCTGCTCGGCTGCTCGGCCGTCAAGGGCGGCGGCAACCTCGCGCGCTGGTGCAACAAAGACTTCGAAGACCTGGTACAAAAAGCCAAGGGCGTGACCCAGCAGGCCGACCGTGCCGCGCTGTATGAAAAGGCGCAGGTGATCGCGAAGGACGAAGCGCCGTGGATCACGATCGCGCACTCGGTGCGCTTCGATCCGATCCGCAAGGAAGTGATCGGCTACAAGATGGACGCGGCCTCGCGCCACATCTTCAACAAGGTCGACATTTCGGGCAAGTGAGGCGCCTCCTCGATGCTGTGCGCGCTCACCCGGGCGTGACAACGAGATGCTGACCTTCTTCCTCAAGCGCATCGGCCTCGTGCTGCCGACTTTCATCGGCATCACGCTTCTGGTGTTCTCGCTGATCCGCCTGCTGCCCGGCAACCCGGTGGAGGCGTTGTCGGGCGAGCGCGGCATGGACCCGGAGCGCTACACGCGCCTGATGCACGAGTTCGGCCTCGACCGGCCGCTGCCGGTGCAGTACGCCGAGTACGTGTGGAAGGCGCTGCACGGCGATTTGGGGTTGTCGACCGTGACGCACGAGTCGGTGTTCGCCGAGTTCGTCGCGCGCTTCCCGGCGACGATCGAGCTCTCGGCCGTCGCGCTGCTGCTGGCGCTCGCCGTCGGGCTGCCCGCCGGCATCATCGCGGCCGTCAAGCGCAACACCGTGTGGGACTACTCGGTGATGGGCGCTTCGCTCGCCGGCTTCTCGATGCCGATTTTTTGGTGGGGGCTGTTGCTGATCCTGACCTTCTCGGTCGGGCTCGGCTGGACACCGGTGTCGGGCCGCATCGCGGTCGAGTTCGACATCCCTTCGGTCACCGGCTTCATGCTGATCGATTCATTGCTCGGCGGCGACAAGGGCGCGTTCAAAAGCGCGCTCTCGCACCTGATCTTGCCGGCGATCGCACTCGGCACGATCCCGCTCGCGGTGATCGCACGCATGACGCGGTCGAGCATGCTCGAAGTGCTGCGCGAAGACTACGTGCGCACCGCGCGCGCCAAAGGCGCATCGAGCTTTCGCGTGATCGGTATTCATGCGCTGCGCAATGCGCTGATCCCGGTGGTGACGACGATCGGCCTGCAGGTCGGCACGATGCTCGCAGGCGCGATCCTGACCGAGACGATTTTCTCGTGGCCGGGCATCGGCAAGTGGCTGGTCGAGGCGATCGGGCGGCGCGATTACCCGGTGGTGCAGGGTGGGTTGCTGATGTCTGCGACGGTGGTAATTCTGGTCAACCTGTCCGTCGACTTGCTGTATGGCGTGATCAATCCTCGGATTCGGCATCACTGATGATGAATGCCTGCATGTCGGCATTCGTTCGGCAAAGGCGCGTGAGGGCTGCCAGCTGCGATGCGCGGACCTCGAGACCGGAAAGATCGTCGCCATGAGCGCCGTGATGGAACAAACCCCGTCGTCACCGGCGCGCGAACTCTGGCGTGACTTCAGCCGCAACCGCGGTGCGGTCATCGGGCTCGTCGTCATCGTCGCGCTGCTGCTGTGCGCGCTGCTCGCCGACGTGATCGCGCCGTACTCGCCGAAAGAACAGTTCAGCGACGCGGTGCTCAAGCCGCCGTCGCTGCAGCCGATCGGCGGCCATGTGTTCCTGCTCGGTACCGACCCGGTCGGGCGCGACTTGCTCTCGCGGTTGATCCACGGGTCGCGGCTGTCGCTGTTGATCGGCTTCGTGTCGGTCGGCCTGTCGCTGACCGGCGGCGTGTTGCTCGGGTTGCTCGCGGGGTTCTATCGCGGTGGCGTCGAGTACGTGGTCATGCGGGCGATGGACATCATGCTGGCACTGCCGAGCCTGCTGCTCGCGGTCGCGGTGGTCGCGGTGCTCGGGCCGGGGTTGATGAACGCGATGTATGCGATCGCGATCGTGATGCTGCCGCACTTCGTTCGCCTGACGCGCGCCGCGGTCATCGGCGAGCTCGGCAAAGACTACGTACAGGCCTCGCGCATCGCCGGCGCGAGCACGCCACGTTTGATGTTCGACACGGTGCTGCCGAACTGCGCCGCGCCGCTGATCGTGCAGGCCACGCTCGGCTTCTCGAACGCGATTCTCGATGCGGCCGCGCTCGGATTTTTGGGCCTCGGCGCGCAGCCACCCACACCCGAGTGGGGCTCGATGCTCGCGAGCGCGCTCGAGTTCATACAGAGCGCCTGGTGGGTCGTCACGCTGCCCGGCCTCGCCATCCTTGTCGCGGTGCTGGCGTTCAACCTGATGGGCGACGGGCTGCGCGATGCGCTCGATCCGAAATTGAAACGATGAGTGCACTTTTAGAAGTCGAGAACCTCAGCGTCGGGTTCGGCGCTTTCAAGGCGGTCGACGGCGTCAGCCTGACCGTGAACGCTGGCGAGGTCGTCGGCATCGTCGGCGAATCGGGCTCGGGCAAGAGCGTGACCGCGCTCGCGCTGATGGGGTTGATCGACGAGCCGGGCCGGGTCGACGCGAAGGCCTTGTCGTTCGACGGGCGCGACCTGCTCGCGATGCGCGATCGCGATCGCCGCCGCATGCTCGGCCGCGACATCGCGATGATTTTCCAAGACCCGATGACGAGCCTGAACCCGTGTTTCACGGTCGCGTTCCAGCTGACCGAAACACTGCGCATCCACGAAGGCGGCTCGAACAAAGCGCTGCGGGCGCGCGCGCTGCAGTTGCTGCGCGATGTCGACATCCCCGATGCCGAGCGCCGGCTCGACGCCTACCCGCACCAGCTCAGCGGCGGCATGAGCCAGCGCGTGATGGTGGCGATGGCGATCGCCTGCAACCCGCGCCTGCTGATCGCCGACGAGCCGACGACCGCGCTCGACGTGACCATTCAGGCGCAGATGCTCGCGCTGCTGCTCAGGTTGCAGCGCGACCGCGGCATGGCGCTAATGCTGATCACGCACGACCTCGGCGTCGTCGCCGAGATCGCGCAGCGCGTGCTCGTGATGTACGCCGGGCAGGTGGTCGAAACGGCGGCCGTGCCGCAAATTTTCGAGGCGGCGCGCCATCCGTACACCGAAGCGCTGCTGTCGGCGCTGCCCGAACACAACATCGGCCAGCGGCGCTTGCACTCGATGGCCGGCATGGTGCCGGGTGCATTCGACCGGCCCGCCGGCTGCCTGCTCGCGCCGCGCTGCCCTTATGTGCAAGCGCGCTGCCGCGACGAGCCGCCGGCGTTGTATGGCGACGCGGGCGCGCAGGCGCGGTGCTTCTTTCCGTTGACGCACGAGGTCGCAGCATGACCGGTCTCGTGCTGCAAGCGCAAGGGCTCGCGAAGCACTACGCGGTCTCGACCGGCTTTCTCAAACCGAAGGCGCTGGTGCGCGCACTCGACGGCGTCTCGTTCACGCTCGACGCCGGCCAGACGCTCGCGGTCGTCGGCGAATCGGGCTGCGGCAAGAGCACGCTGGCGCGGCAGTTGACGATGATCGAGCCGCCGAGTGCAGGCACGTTGCTGCTCGCCGATTCGCAAGGCGTGCTGGCCGACGTGACGCAGGCCGATGCGGCGCTCACGAAGCAATTGCGCCGGCAGGTGCAGATGGTGTTTCAGAACCCGTTCGCGAGCCTGAACCCGCGCAAGAAGATCGGCCACGCTCTCGAAGAGCCGCTTGCGATCAACACCGGCGCGAGCGCGGCCGAACGCAGCAGCTCAGCGCGCGCGATGATGGCGCGCGTCGGCCTGCGGCCGGAGCACGCGGCGCGCTATCCACACATGTTTTCGGGCGGCCAGCGCCAGCGCGTCGCGATCGCGCGGGCATTGATGCTGCAGCCTACCGTCGTCGTGCTCGACGAGCCGGTCTCGGCGCTCGATGTCTCAATCCAGGCGCAGGTGCTGAACCTGCTGATGGACCTGCAGGACGAAACCCGTGTGGCCTACGTGTTCATCTCGCACAACCTGGCGGTGGTCGAGCTGATCGCTGATGAGGTGCTGGTGATGTACCTCGGCAAGATCGTCGAGCAGGCCCCCAAGGGCGCGCTGTTCGCGACGCCGCGCCACCCGTACACGCGCGCGCTGCTCGCGAGCACGCCACGCATCGACAAGGCCGCGCGGCAAGAGCGACAGGTGCTCGGTGGCGAACTGCCGTCACCATTGAATCCACCGCCCGGCTGCGCTTTTCACAGGCGCTGCCCATTCGCGGTCGAGCGTTGCCGGGTCGAGGTGCCGCTGCTCGAAGACTTGGAGCACGGGCAGCACGTGGCCTGCCACCGCGTGCGCGAGATTTAACGCTTCAGGTCAGCGGCCGGGTTTGCCGCCACGCCACAGCCCGCGCGGCTCGGCGCGCGCCGCCGGGTGCGCGCGGGTGGCGAGCAGCGTCGACGACAGGTACAAGCCGTTGAGCAGCCGGCTCGCGCGCTCGATGCTCATGCCGGGCCAGCCGGCGATGTCGCGCAGCGAGACCGTCTCGCGGCGCAGGCGCTGCGCGGCCGAGCGCAGCGGGCCGCCAAGGGTCACGCCATCGGCCTCCGGATTCTTCAACGCGCGGTACGCGGCCGTGCCGGCGATCTCGGCCAGCAGCACCGCGCGCGGCCCATCGAGCGCGAGCGACCACAGCAGTGGCAGCAGCGGCCGGTAGTGCTCGGTCTGCGCGACGCGCTCGTGCATCCAGTGGCCCGGTGGGCGCACGCCGGGCGGCTCGGCGCTGATCAGCGTGGCGCGCATCAAAGCGTTCTGTGCGCCTTGCGCCGCCTGCGCGAAGTCGCGTGGCGAGTGGTAGAGCATCTGCGCCGGGAACAGTGTGATCGGCCACACCAGCCCTTCGCATTGCAAGCACAGCAGCGCGGCCTCGCGGTGCCGCATGCAGGCGCCCACGACTTCGAGCGGCTCGTCGCTGGCGCCAGCCGCGTCGAGCCGGCGCAGGTCGGCGAGCAAGGTGGTGGGCAGCACGGTGGGGCCGTCGAGCCGCGCGAATGCACTGCCGCCGCTTCGCAGGCGCACGCGCTCGAACTCGCTGACGCGCCACAGCGTTGAATCCTCAAAATCTCGCATAGGTCGATGTTGGCGCCCGTGCTGCTGGCGGAGGTTCGCGGATGTACGCGGTGCAAGCATCTGTTTCGACCTGCAAAAGGTGCCGATGGGCCGCGCGCGCAGGCTAAGCTTGTTGACTTCGCCCACACCTGCCTGATGAACGATCGATTGAGTTCAGCGCCGACCGCCGCCACGGGTGGCCCGCGTTTAACCGTGCCCGCCGACACCTCTGTGCAGGGCAGTCCGCAGAACAGCCTGCCACGCGGTCTGCGGCTTGGCAGCTTCGAGATCGAGCGCGTGCTCGGGCGCAGCAGCAGCACGGTCGTCTATTTCGCGACCGACCACGCGCTGGCCATGCCTGTGGCGATTCAGGAGTACCTGCCCGCGCGCCTGGTGCGCCGCGATGCGGGCCTGCATTTGCGCGCAGCCGAGCCTTGGCATGACGACGTGATCGCGCGCGGCCGTCGCGCCTTCATCGACGAAGCCCGCATGCTCGCGCATTGCGACCACCCGGCGCTGGCGCGCGTGACCCACCTGTTCGAGGCGCTCGGCAGCGTCTACCGTGTGATGCCGGTCTATGCCGGCCGACGCCTGGTCGAGTTGCGCAACGAGATGACCGGCGCCCCCGACGAGGCGGCTCTGCGCGCGCTGCTCTACCCCTTGCTCGGCGCGATCGAGGTGATCCACCGCGGTGGTCAAGCGCACGGCGGGGTCTCGCCGACAAACATCTTGTTGCTCGCCGATGACCGCCCGCTGCTGCTTGGCCCCGGCGCCGCCGGCCACGAGATCGGCAGCGACCTGGTCGATTCGTTGATGGCTACGCTCGAACCCGCATCGGGCGCTGCCGCTCCCGCGAGCGCCGAGGCCGGCATGCTGCCCGTCGGCGCGTCACGCGACCTGTGCGCACTCGCCGAGACCCTGCGTTTTTGCATCACCGGCGAAGCACTCTCGCCACCCGGCACGCTGCGCCCGCGCGAGCCACTGGCCGACGCGATCGCACGCAAATATCCGCCCGAGGCACGACCGCAGTACGGCCCCGCGCTGCTCGGCACGCTCGACGCTGCACTCTCGCCCTTCGCCGAAGACCGCCCGCTGACCGCCGCACAGTTTCGTGACTGGCTCGAGCGCGGCGTGCCGGGCGGACCGAT
>ENA-OBIO01000271-OBIO01000271.1-metagenomes-genome-assembly--contig:-NODE-271-length-30758-cov-4.97219_pt1 | contig 30758 bp, 30 predicted proteins | sample MGYA00153383_OBIO01 | MGnify analysis MGYA00153383 | reverse complement strand
CGTCACGAGCCTCGCCTTCCTCCCCGCCGCGACGCCCGCCGACGACGGACGGGAGGAGCCGGCCCGCAGCGCCCACACCAGGACGCTCCTGTCAGGGGACAAGGTCGACACTCTGGTCAGCACCTGCATCGACGTCTCGAAGTTCGTCGGTCACCGGCTGCGGGCCACGGCCGCGCACCGGTCGCAGTACCCGATCGACCCGGAGATGTTCCCGGAGCACATCGTCCAGGAGATGTTCGGGGTCGAGTACTTCATCCAGGTCCTGCCCGAGCGGGAGCTGTCGGCCTCGCTGCTGGACGACTAGGCGACGTCTTCGGGCCCGTCCGGCTGCCGTGCCGTGTCACGCTCCCGGACCTCGGCAACGGCCTGCTGTCCCGCGGCGGCGCTCGCCGGGTAGCCGGTCACGGCTGTCAGGAAGGCCGTACGCCGGAGCACGGCGACGGACAGCGATGCCTCGCGAGACGCGCGGACCGTGGCGGTCCGGGGTACGTCGCCGAGCAGCGCGACGTCCCCGAAGCCGGCGCCACTGACCAGCGTGTTGACCAGGAGTCCGTCCCGGACCACGTCGGCACGACCCGACAGGACGACGTAGTACCCGTCACCGCGCTGGCCCTGCTCGAAGACCACCGCACCGGGCGGGTACTCGGTGCGCTCGAGGTCCGCCGCGAGCTGCTCCACGGTTGTCGCAGGCAGTTCACCGAGCATGGGGACCTCACGCAGGACCTCGATGTCGGCGTCCCGCACGCGTAGCTCACCGTCGAGCCTGCGGAGCGCAGGACGGCGCAGCGCCACAGCGGCGGGTGCGAGCAGGCCGACCGCGACCAGTGCGCCGCGCGGGCCCAGGGCCGCGACGGCCAGCGGGGCCGCAAGCCCGCCGAGGGCGACCCCGAGGGTCAGGACCGCTTCGAAGCCGGCGAAGGTGCGAGCCAGCACGGCCTCGTCCGTCCGGCGGGCGAGGATGGTGAACCCGGCGACGTCGATCAGGGAGTTGCCCACACCCACCAGGGCCAGCAGGCCGAGGGCCGCCGCCTCCTGGGGGACGACGCCGAGCAGCGCCAGCGGAGCGCCGAACAGCGCGACCCCGACGCCGAACCAGGTGGCGAGTCCGCCCCGCCCCACGAGCGCCAGTGCGAACAGCGAGCCCAGCACGCCGCCGGCGCCGACGGCCGCGCTCAGGACGCCGACACCCGACTCACCGGTGCCGATCAGCTCGAACGCGACGACGACGACGAGCACCGTCAGGCACCCCCGGGTGAAGGTCTGCACCACCCCGAGCGTGGTGACCAGGCTCAGGTCGCGGTTGCCGGCGATGGTGGCGAACCCCTGGACCAGCGACCGGGCCACCGACGTCCTCGGGGAGCTGGCCCGTGGTGGGGCGTCGTAGGGGAGCGCCACGACGACCAGCCCGGCGAGCAGCGACATCGCAGCGCAGACCGCGAACACCACCGCCGCTGCGCTCGTGGCGAGGATCGCGCTGGCGGCCACCGGTCCGCCCAGCGCCGACAGCGAGTCCAGCATGCCGCGGACCGCGTTGGCGCTGGTCAGGTCGCGCGGGGACTTCGCCAAGGCGGGAAGCAGGGCCGAGTGGGCCGGCCGGTACAGCGCCAGGGCGACTGTCGCGACGGCAGCGCAGCCGTAGGTCGCCACCAGCGGCCCGTCTGCCATGGTCACGACGGCGGTGCCGGCCAGCGCCACTGCCCGCAAGATCCCGATGACGATCAACACCACTTCGCGGCGGACCCGGTCTGCCGCGGTCGCGAGGAACGGCGTCAGGAGGGCCGCCGTCGCCATGCGGACGGCGGTGACAACGCCGACCGCGGCGACGCCACCGTCGCGGAACGCCACGACCGCGAGCGCCACCATGAACGCGCTCTCACCGGTCCACATCAGGGCGAACGAGACCTGGGCACGGCCGAGTGGCCCCCGCACCACCGCCGACGAACCCAGTCGAATCACACGGCAGCCAGCCACGGGGCCGGAGCGTGCCGCACCGAGTGCGTCAGCGCCAGACCCGCGACGTCTCGGCAGAAGCTCCAGGCACAAGATCGGGCTGCTGTTACGTTCCCACCATGTGGTCGTGGTGAGACTGCACCTCCTCGGGGTCCGCGGATCCACCGCGGCTCCCGGAGCCTCCTTCGTCCGCTACGGCGGACACACCTCATGCATCGCCGTCACGCACCAGGCCGGCAGCGTCCCGACCTTGGTGCTGGACGCCGGCACAGGGCTGCGCTCGCTGACCGACCGCCTCCACGGCCGAGCGTACGAGGGCGCTGTCCTGCTGAGCCACTTGCACTGGGACCACGTGCAGGGGCTGCCGTTCTTCGCCGGAGGGGATCGGGACGACGCCCGAGTCGACCTCTACCTCCCCGCCCAGGGAGGTGCCAGCGGACGCGACCTGCTCGCGCAGACCCTGTCGCCGCCTGCCTTCCCCATCACCCCCGAGGGGTTGCGCGGCGCGTGGGGCTTCCACGCCTGGGACGGCAGCGCCCGCGACATCGAGACCTTTGCCGTCCGCGCCGTCAACGTCAGCCACAAGGGCGGGCGCACGTTCGCCCATCGTGTCGAGCGGGACGGGGTGTCGCTGGCCTACCTGCCCGACCATGCTCCGGCTGGCGGCGTGTCATCCGCCCTGCTGGACCTGCTCAGCGGGGTGGACCTGCTCGTGCACGATGCGCAGGACCTCGACGGCGAGCGGCCAGTCGGGTTCGAGAACGGGCACGCCACCGTCCAGGAGGCGGTCGCGCTGGCCGTGGAGTGCGGTGCCAGCGCGCTGCTGCTGTTCCACCACTCACCCAGCCGCACGGACGATGCCCTCGACGAGATCGGCACATGGGCAGCTGGTCTTGCGCCGGGTCTGCCGGTCACCCTGGCCCGCGAGGGCGATGTCCTCGACGTCCACCCGGCACAGGTCTGAGCCCCGGAGGTCGTCACCGGCGAGAGGTGCCTCGCACCGGCTCAGGTTCCGGACTGGCCACACGGCACAGGCAGCCGCGCTGCCGGCGCGACGCCCGAGTTTCAGCCTCCGCAGATGAGCCCGGCGAGCAGGATTCTCGCGACCGCCGCACATCCACCACAACGAGGACGAGGCATCCGACCTCTTGAGCGGGCGGATCGAGGCGCAGCTGGGGGACCAGAACATCCCCGCGGAGCGCGGCTCGTTCCTGTGGTTGCCCCGCAACGTGCTCGACGGCTTCGTCGTCAGCGCCGACGAACCGACGCGCCGTCTGCCGCTTCACCCTGATCTGTGACGAGCCCCCCATCCGCATCCGACAACACCGACGTCCTCGATCTGACCGCATCATCTAGGCAAGACACGCCCACGATGGGACACACCCTAGTCCGTTCGGGCTATTTCTGGATGATCCGTCCGGATTGTCGGTCCGGGCGCTTATAGTCAGGGTGCCCCGACGGGCTGTCGCGGCACTCGCAGGGGAGCTTTGATCCACGTCGGAAGCTGGTCGCGGCGGCGTGGGGAGCAAGCGCGAGACCGGCCCCTGTCCGAATCAGGACCAGCGTGGTCCTGACCTGATCGGAGGATCTCACATGTTCAAGAAACGCATTCTTCTTGCCGTGGCGGCTGTTGCCGTTCTCGGCTTCGGCACGCAGTCGGCTTTTGCCGCCTCGGCGACCATCGTGGTCCCGAACGACTTCGTTCCGAGTCTGTCGGACACCCGGGCCACCGGACACTACGAGGTACAGGGCACCGGCCTCCACATCTTCACCGAGGGCACCACGCGCACGGACAAGGTCGCCGAGTACGTGGCGACGACGACCGCTCTTGCGTCGGTCGGCGAACCCAAGCTGAACTTCACGAACACCAGCAGCGGCGGCATCCCTGGTTTCCAGCTCGTCGTTGACTTCAACAACGACGGCTCGCCAGACGGCATCCTGGTCGGGGAGCCCGGCGCGTACGGCAACGACTGGTGGCTGAGCAACGGCTCGGCGGCGTTCGTCAAGGCTGGTGCGCCCTCACATTTGGGTGGCTTCGGTAGTATCAACCACGGCACGCTCGACCAGTGGCGTAGCGCGTTCCCGACTGCGACCGTCCGCGCCTTCGGGTTCTCACTCGGGTCTGGCGTCAAGGGTGACGGTGTCTTGAACTCGATCGACTTCGCCGGCACGAACTACACGTTCGCAATGTCGGTCGTGCTGAAGAACAAGGCTGAGTGCAAGAACGGCGGCTGGGCGACCAGCGACATCCCGGTGTTCACCGACCAGGGTCAATGCGTCAAGTTCTTCGCAGCCAACAAGTAACCGTCAGCCGCAGAGCGGCCAGTAGACGGCAACGCACAGCCGGCCCCGCCACCTTCCCAGGTGGCGGGGTCAGTGTGCTGTGCGGGTGTGCGCCATCGGACGGTAAGAATGCCAGCCCGACGCTTTCATCACCAGCCGTGATGATGCTCGTCTCAGTGCCACCGGCCGACACCGGGATCGTGACGAGTAGTACTTTACCCGTGCATACGGGTCTCCAGGTGTCAGCTCATCATCGACTTCCACACTGATGGTGCCGGTTCGATCCCGGTCGTCCGCTCGCCGTGGTCAAGGTGTGGGGGCGGCGCTCTGCGCTGCACCTGGGACCAGGCAGTCCCGGACCGGGGCGCCAACAATGTGACCGAGGTGGATGTGGCCGTTACCAGGCAGTGGTTCGACGGACAGGGTCGTCCAGACGTCCTGAGCGGGGGCGTGCGGATGGTGCCGGTCCGGACCCCACTGGGTGAGCACCGGGTGTGGACCAAGCGGGTCGGCAACGACCCCGACGTCAAGCTGCTGCTGCTGCACGGCGGCCCGGGTGCCACCCACGAGTACTTCGAGGGCTTCGACAGCCACCTGCCGGGTGCCGGCATCGAGTACTACTACTACGACCAGCTCGGCTCGGCCTACAGCGACCAGCCGGCCGCGCCTGAGCTCTGGCAGGTCGACCGCTTCGTGGACGAAGTCGAGCAGGTACGGGTCGCCCTCGGCCTCGACAGCAGCAACTTCTACCTGCTGGGCCAGTCCTGGGGCGCGATCCTGGCGATCGAGTACGCCCTGCAGCATCAGGAGCACCTCAAGGGCCTGGTGCTGTCGAACATGATGTCCAGCATCCCGGCGTACAACCGGTACGCCGAGCAGGTCCTGATGCCGACCATGGACCAGGCTGCACTCGCCGAGATCAAGGCGCTGGAGGACTCGGGGCAGACAGCCGACCCGAGGTACGAGGCCCTGCTCATGGAGCACCACTACGTGCAGCACGTGCTGCGACTGCCCGAGCAGGACTGGCCTGAGCCGGTCGTGCGCTCCTTCGCACACATCAACCGGGCCATCTACGTCCCGATGCAGGGCCCCAGCGAGCTGGGCGCGTCGGGCCTGCTCGCGGAGTGGGACCGCACCGGCGACCTGCACCGCATCGAGGTGCCGACGCTGGTCATCGGCGCCGAGCACGACACCATGGACCCGGCCCACCTGCGCGAGATGGCTGCCCGCCTCCCACGTGGCCGCTATCTGCACTGCCCACAGGGAAGCCACCTGGCCATGTACGACGACCAAGTCACCTATATGTCCGGGCTGATCGACTTCCTCGTCGCCGGTCGGCCCACCGCAGACTGAGTGCGGGGCCCATCGGGTCGATGGGCAGCGCCGCCCGGGACCTACGGTGCAGGGGTGGACACTCCAGATCTGCCGACCCAGTCGTTGTTCATTGCCGGCCGGTGGGTGCGCCCCAGCAGCAGCGACGTCCTCACCGTCGTCGACCCGTCGACCGAGCAGCCGCTGGCAACGGTGCCCGCAGGTACGCCGGCCGACGTCGATGCGGCCGTCGCCGCCGCGACCGAGGCCTTCGGGGGTTGGGCGGCCCGGCCGGCCGCCGAGCGCGCAGCCCTGCTGTCGGCCGCTGCCGATGCGCTCGAGGCCCGCACGGACGAGGTCGCCGCGCTGATCTCCGCCGAGATGGGCACCCCGCTGTCGTTCTCCAAGCTCGTGCAGGTCGGCAACCCGGTGAAGGTGCTCCGGTCGTACGCCGCCGCGCTGGCCGACTACACCTGGGAGGAGCAGATCGGCAACTCCCTGGTGGTGAAGGAGCCGATCGGCGTCGTTGGCGCGATCACCCCGTGGAACTACCCGCTGCACCAGGTCGTCGCGAAGGTCGCCGCAGCGCTGGCCGCAGGGTGCACGGTCGTGCTCAAGCCCAGCGAGGTCGCGCCGCTGTCGGCGTACGCACTCGCGCAGGTCTTCGAGCAGATCGGCCTGCCCGCCGGCGTGTTCAACCTGGTGACCGGGCTCGGACCGGTCGTCGGCGAGGCGATTGCCGCGCACCCGGGTGTCGACATGGTGTCGTTCACCGGGTCGACCGCGGCCGGCAAGCGGGTCTCGGCGGTCGCGTCGGAGACGGTCAAGCGGGTGGCGCTCGAGCTCGGTGGCAAGAGTGCGTTCATCGTCCTGGACGACGCTGATCTCGGGAAGGCCGTCAAGGTCGGGCTGGCCCAGTGCTTCATCAACGGCGGCCAGACCTGCACGGCCTGGACCCGCATGCTGGTGCCCGCCGCTCAGTACGACGAGGTCCTCACCCTGCTGCGCGACGGCGCCGCCAAGTACACCGTCGGGGCCCCGACCGACGAGAAGACCCGCATCGGGCCGCTGGCGAACGCCCAGCAGTACGACAAGGTCCGCCGCTACATCACCGACGCGGTGGCCGACGGCGCGAGGGTCATCGCGGGCGGCGCCGAGCAGCCGGTCGGCTTCGAGACCGGCTACTACGTGCAGCCGACCGTCCTTGCCGACGTGCTGCCGGGCTCGAAGGTCGAGCAGGAGGAGGTCTTCGGGCCGGTCCTGGCCGTGATCGCGTACGACACCGAGGACGAGGCGGTGCGGATCGCCAACGACACGCCGTACGGCCTGGCCGGCGGCGTGTGGTCGGGCGACCAGGAGCGGGCCGTGCGGGTTGCTCGGCGGATGCGCACCGGGATGGTCGACGTCAACGGCGGCCGTTTCAACCCGCTCGCGCCGTTCGGCGGCTACAAGCAGAGCGGCAACGGTCGCGAGCTCGGGGTGTACGGCCTCGAGGAGTTCCTGGAGGTCAAGAGCCTGCAGCTGTGACTCTCGCCGGGAGTCCGGTCAGCGCATGGGGGGCGTCAGCACTCGAGGGGGTCAGCGCTTGAGCAGCGCCGGCCGCCAGTCTGCGGTCGGTGCCGTCACCACCACCGTCGAGCAGATCTTGTCGGCGAAGGTCTGCTTACGGTCGTCGAACAGCGGGAACAGCCAGCCGATCCCGAACTCCAGGCTGTGCGCGAAGTAGCGCCCCACCGACAGGCCCGCGCCCGTGACCTGACCGTCGGCAGCCCTGACGAGTTTGAGGCCGACGATGCGCTTGCCCAGGGACTGGCCGGTCTGGCCCTGCTCGATCATGTTGACGACGAACCAGCCGACGTACGCGGCGAGGGTCGCCAGCATGACGAGCGCACCGAGGACAGAGCTGATCACCCCGACGATGGCCGCGAGCACGAAACCGACGATGTAGATGGCAACGCCGACCCCGACGTCGATGAGCAGGCCGGCCGCGCGCGGACCCCACTCGGCCAGCTGCCCGACAGCGGGCGGCGGCGGCGCGGGCCAGGAGCCGGGGCCCGGCTGCATGGGCATGGAGGCGGCGTACGGGACCTGGGGCTCGATGGGTGGGTTCGGTGCGGTCATGACGGGGGGTCCTTCCGGGGCTGGGCTGTGCACGTGTCGAGAGCAGGAGCACCGTCGCCGCACTCTGATACGTCCGAGCGGGTACCGCCCCCCAGACAAGCGCGTCTGCGGTTCTACGTCCAGGTAATGCGAAATCTCAGGTCGGCCGGCTGGTCCGCGGTCGCAGCGGCTTCACGGTGCGCCCCGCCAAGCAGCCCCGCCAGACTCCGGAGGCGTACGCGAGGTCGTCGACCAGCCGGACCGCCGTCCACCGGAACGGGTCCAGAGCCGGCCGCCGGGCCCGCCACTCCAGCAGCGGGGGCACCAGCAGCACGGCCGCGGCCGTGGCGCGCGCCGACCGCCGGAGCAGCAGGGCCAGCAGCAGCGGGGCCGTCACCACCAGGCCCGCCCCGCCGAGCCCGGCACCGGTGCCGAGGACCGCGCGCGACGCGGCGAGCGCGGCCACCCGTACGCAGGTCGACCGCGGCAGCCCGGTTCTGCGGAGGCGCAGGTGCAGCCGTACGGCGGGGACGGCCGCACACACCAGCGCCGGCATCGGCCGGCGGCTGGTCAGCAACAGCCAGGCCGCCGTCGGCCAGGGTGGCAGCACGAGCGGGGCGAGCCGGCTGCCATGCCGCTGGGCCAACGGCGCCGCAGACGTGCCGTAGCGGTGCCGGCGCCCGAGCCAGGGCCACCACCGGTCCGGTTCTGCGTGAGTAACGACGGTGCGCGGGTCGTAGCGCACCGACCAGCCCGCGTCGTGCAGCCGCCAGACCAGGTCGACGTCCTCTCCCCAGCGCAGCGCGGAGTCGAAGGCGGGGCCGACAGGCAACGCCGCCCGGCGCACCAGCAGCGCGGCGGTCGGGACGTAGGGCACCCGGCTGCCGGGCCGGACCCGCGCCTCGTACCGGCCGAGGTCGAGCGGACCGCGGGCGGCGGCGTAGCGGGCCAACACCGAGCGTCCCCCGACGGCGCCGCGCACCCGGGGTGCGACGGCCCCGACCGCGGGGTCGACGAAGTGCCCGACCAGCGCCCCCAGCCAGCCCGGCGGCGGCGTGCAGTCGCTGTCGACGAACGCGACGACGGCCGCTGCACTCGCGGCCAGCCCGGCATTGCGGGCGCCGCCCGGGCCGGCGTCGACGGCCAGCCGCAGCAGCTGTGCGCCGTGGGTGCGGGCGACAGCGGCGACGGCGCCCGGGTCGGTCGAGCCGTCGTCCACGACCAGGACCGGGGCGGCGGTACCCAGCGCGGAGAGGCAGCAGGCCAGTTCTTCGGCACGGTCGCGTACGGGCACCACGACAATGACGTCGCCGACGTCCATGGCGGCCGGACGTGGGTGCGCAAGACCGCCCTGGAGCAGCGTGCGGCCGAGGTCTCGGACGGCGGCGGATTCCTGCCGTCCGACCGCCAGCAGGTCGAGCGCGGAGGCACCCGACCGGCGCAGCCGCACCAGTCGTCCCGGGTCGCCGCCGAGCAGCACGCGACCGTCGTCGAGGCAGCGGACGTCGCGGTCCAGGATGAGGGGCAGCGCGCTGTCACCAACCGTCACAGGGACAGCCCGCCATCGACCGGCAGCACCGCCCCGGTCACTCCCCCGCTGCCTTCGCCGGCCAGCCAGACCAGCGCCCGAGCGACTTCGTGCGGCGCGAGCAGCCGGCCGAGCGGCTGCTGCGCCGCGAACTCCGAGGCGCCGCCAAGGCCGTACAGCCGGGCGCTCTCAGCCAGGACGGGGGTGCCGGTGGAGCCGGGGCTGACGGCGTTGGCGGTCACGCCGTAGGGCCCCAGCTCGACGGCGAGCGCGCGGACCAGCCCGGTGACGCCGGCCTTGGCCGCGCAGTAGGCGGCAAGCATCGGCAGTCCGCGGACGGCCGCGGCAGAGGCCACCGCGAGGAAACGGCCGGACCGCGGCGCCGGCCGGCGCAGCAGGGCAGGCACGGCAGCCCGGGCCAGGTGCAGCACGCCGGTCAGGTCGACGTCGAGCACCGCCTGCACCTGCTCGGCGGGCTGCTCCCACAGCGGTACGCCGCCTGCCACGACGCCGGCGACGGCCAGCGCCGCATCGAGCCCGCCGAACTCCGCCTCGGCGAGGGCGACCGCCGCTGCGAGGGCGGCCGGGTCGCAGGTGTCGGTGACCACGGTGAGCACGCCGTCGCCGCGCAGCGCCGCCAGCTCCTCGCGGCTGCCGAGCGCGTACGGCAGGCGCGGGTCGTCGGCGCACACGTCGGTGGCCACCACCGCCCAGCCGGCCTCCGCGAGCGCCCGCACCGTGGCCGCGCCGATGCCGCGGGCGGCGCCGGTGACGAGGGCTACCCGGGTCACGGCGACGCGGTCACCTCGACGCGGTCACCTCGACACGGTCATGGCAGACCAGCTGTCGAGCAGGGCTGACAGCTCGCTGACAGCGGAGTCCAACAGGACCTCGCCGTCAGCTGCGTGAGCGCCGACCGGATCGCCGAGCACCCCGTTCGGACTCACCGCGAGCACGCCCGCGCGGCGCAGCTCGGGCAGCAGCTCGGCGAGCCCGGCCGTCGCACCCGCCCGTGCCTGATCACTGCGCACCCGGGTCGGCGACAGCGCGAGCTGCACGGAGGTCTCCGTACGACCCGCGTGGGCATCTCCCCGCCACCGCGGCGACCACAGCCGTACGTCCCGGCCCTCCGCAGCAAGCCGGGCGACAGCGCGTGACAGCGGCTCAGCGTTGCCGCCGTGCCCGGAGAGCAGCAGCACGCGGCCGAAGGTCAGCGTCGCGGAGCGGACCAGCTCGACAACAACCAGCTCGAGCGCCGACTGCCCGATCGACAGGGTGCCTGCGAAGCCGGCATGCTCACCGCTGGCACCGTAGGGCAGCGCGGGCGCGACCAGCACGTCGCTGCGCGCGGCCGCGAGCCGAGCGGCGAGCGCGCAGGCGATGTCGGTGTCGGTGGACAGGGGCAGGTGCGGGCCGTGCTGCTCGGTGGACCCGATCGGCACGACCAGCACCGTGTCGCGCAGGGCATCGGCCTGCGGCCAGGTCAGGTCGGCCAGCACAGCTGGCACAGCCCGCCTCAGCTCGACGCCGGCTGCTCCACCCCGAGCCGGCGAACGAACCCGTCGGGGATGAGCAGGTCGTCCGGGGTCAGATCGCGCACAGCGGCCTTGCCGATACCGAGCAGGCCGGAGTCGATGCCGCCGCGCAGGATGTCCAGGACATTCTCGACGCCGGCCTGGCCGTTGGCGGCCAGGCCCCAGAGGTAGGCCCGGCCGATCATGACGGCCCGGGCGCCGAGCGCCAGCGCCTTGACCACGTCGCTGCCGCGCCGCACGCCACCATCGAGGAGCACCTCGACCTGGTCGCCGACAGCCGCAACGACCGTCGGCAGGGCCCGGATCGAGGCCGGCGTGCCGTCCAGGTTGTTGCCGCCATGGTTGCTGACGGAGATCGCGTCGAAGCCCGCGTCGACGGCCCGCCGGGCGTCGTCGACCCGCATGACGCCCTTGAGCATCATCGGCCCGTCGTACTGTCCACGCAGCCAGGCCAGGTCCTCCCAGGACGGCATCGGCGTCTGCATCCACTCGCCGTACACACCGAAGAACGTCGGGGAGGGCTGCCCGGGCACACCCATGTTGGGCACGGTGAGGTCCGGGATGCGTCCCGTACGCGCCCAGCGCAGCAGCCATCGCGGGCGGGTGATGGCCTCGGGGGCAAACCTCGCCATCGCCCGCAGGTCGAGCTGCTCGGGGATCGACGGGCTGCCCCAGTCGCGGCCCTGGCTGAACGACCAGTCGAGCGTGACGATGATGCCGACGGCACCGGCCGCCTTCGCGCGCTCGACGCGCTGCAGGATCTGGTCGCGTGATCCCGACCAGTACAGCTGGAAGAAGGTCTTGGGGTTGGCGGCCACGACCTCCTCGACCGGCTTGCTCGCGAACGACGACAGGCCCATCGCGGTGCCCCGCGCCGCTGCCGCCCGTGCGATCGCGACCTCGCCGTCGGGGTGTACGGCCTGCACGCCGGTCGGCGAGATCACGACCGGTAGCGCGATCTCCTGCCCCATCACGGTCGTCGTCAGGTCGCGGGAGCTCGACAGCCCGGCGACGTGCGGCGCGAAGCCGAGCTCACCGAAGGCGTCGATGTTGTCCTTCAGGGTCAGCCCGGACTCCGAGCCGGCCACCAAGGCCATGTAGACCGACTTGGGGAGTTGCTTCTGCGCTCGCCGCTGAGCTTCCTGGATCGTCTCGAACCAGCCGTTGGCCATCTGCGGGGGTCTCCTCGTGCGTGGGGTCGGGGGACGCGGCGGGTCAGCGGGCAGCGGCGGCGAGCCCGGCCAGCGGGCTCTCGTCACACGGCTTGTCTGGCCGGCGTACCGACAGCGTGACCGGGACCGGGCCGCCGCGCACGCCGCCGCGGTGTGAGTGGTCCAGCGACGGCGCCGGCTTGCCCGACACCGCCGCGAGCGCGGCCTCGCCGTGGCCCTTGACGCACTCCGGGTCGGGGCCGTCCAGCGGCAGGCCGGTGAAGAACTTGGCCGCCATGCAACCACCGCGGCAGGCGTCGTACGCGCTGCAACCCGAGCACGCACCACCGCTCTGCGGCTCCCGGAGCTCCAGGAACAGCTTGCTCTCACGCCACACCGTCGCGAAACCGCCAGGGCTGCGCACGTTGCCGGCATGGAACTGGTCGGCAATGGCGAACGGGCAGGCGTACACGTCACCGACCGGGTCGATCAGGCAGACGACGCGGCCGGCGCCGCACAGGTTGAGCCCCGGCAGGGCGTCGCCGTACGCCGCGAGATGGAAGAACGAGTCACCGGTCAGCACGCCCTCGCCGTGCCGCACCAGCCAGTCGTAGAGCTGGCGCTGCTGGGCCTGGGTGGGGTGCAGATCGTCCCAGACGTCGGCGCCGCGGCCGGACGGGCGCAGCCGGGTCAGCCGGAGCTGAGCGCCGAACCGGTCGGCGATGGCCTTGAACTCGTCGAGCTGGCCCAGATTGTGCCGGGTGCAGACGACCGACAGCTTGGCCTGCACGCCCGCGTCGGACAGGTGCTGCAGCGCCCGCACGGCGGTGTCGTAGGACCCCACGCCGCGGACCGCGTCGTTGACCTGCGGGGTCGCGCCATCGATCGAGATCTGCACGTCGACGTAGGAGTTGGCAGCGATCCGTCGGGCTGCCTGCGCGTCGATCTTGATGCCGTTGGTCGAGAACTTCACGCCGACGTCGTGGGACGTGGCGTAGTCCAAGAGTTCCCAGAAGTCGCTGCGCACCGTCGGCTCGCCGCCGCCGATGTTGACGTAGAAGACCTGCATCCGCTGGAGCTCGTCGATGACGGCCTTGCACTCCTCGGTGCTCAGCTCGCGGGGGTCACGCCGGCCGCTGCTGGACAGGCAGTGCGAGCACGCCAGGTTGCACGCGTACGTGAGCTCCCAGGTCAGGCAGATGGGGGCGTCGAGACCGAGCGCGAAGTGCTCGACGAGCGGGAGGGTCGCGGTCACGTGGGCTCCGGTTCATGAGCGGCGCTGTCGGCGCTCGTGCGTTCGGTGATCATGTCGGTATCGATGAGCTGGGACAGTGCCCGTTCGTACGACGGGAGCTCGCTCAGGAGCAGGCCGGCCGCCGTACAGGCATCCCGGGCGGTCGCTGCGGCGGGCAGCCGCTGCACGACGTCGAGCAGCCGGCGGTCCTTCAGGAAGGACAGCCGGCGGGTGCCGAAGTGGTAGAGCAAGGCCCCGAAGGACTCCGGCCGCACCGCGACCTGCGGGTGGAGGTCCCAGCCGCGATCCAGGACGGCGCTCAGGACCGACTCCGGTGCGCCCGGCCGGCCCTGCGGTCTAGTAGACGCCGCACATGCCGTCGATCGAGACGTCCTCGACGAGCAGGTCCTGCTCGACGGCGCCCGGCTGGCTGGCCGGGTCCGGGAGCGTGGCCGGCTCGGAGGTGACGCTGGGCGGGGCGGTAGCGGTGCTGTCCATGCATCCTCCAGGGGCGGGCCGGCTGTGACCGGCGTCACGGGGGACAGTAACGGCACCCGGTGCCGATGACTACCCCTGCTTCGGACGAAACGTGTCGAGGAGGAACGAAATGCTCGGGGACGAGGTCGCGTCGCGAGCGGGGCGACCGTCAGCGACCAGTCGCGGCGATCTCGAGATGGTCGCGCGTGAGCTGTTCGCCGAGCGCGGTTTCGACGCCACGACGGTGGAGGACATCGCTGCGGCCGCCGGCATCGGACGCCGCACGTTCTTCCGCTATTTCGCCTCCAAGAACGACGTCGTATGGGGCGACTTCGACCGGGGGCTGGCCGATCTGCGGGCCCGGCTGGCCGCCGCCGACCGGGATCAGCCACTGCTCGACGCCCTCCGCGAGGGGGTCCTGGCGTTCAACGTGCTGCCGGCCGGCGGTCTCGAGTGGCACCGCGCCCGGATGGGGCTCATCCTCACCGTGCCGGCTCTGCAGGCACACAGCACGCTGCGTTATGCCGCCTGGCGCGGTGTCGTAGCGGAGTTCGTGGCCGTGCGCCTAGGACTGGCGGCCGGGGCCCTGCTGCCACAGCTCGTCGGCCATCTCTGCCTCGGCGCGGCCCTCACCGCGTACGAGCAGTGGTTACAGGACGTGGCGGCAGACCTGCCGGACCTGCTCGATGCGGCGCTCCGGGCATTGGACGGCAGTTGGGCCCAGGGCACATAAAGGCTGGGCAACCACTGTCTCATTGCAGGGGCTAAACCCTGTTCGACTGGTCTCAGGTGGCGCGCAACCGGGCGAATCATGTCCCGAGTTCTTGACCCAACACCCGCATCGTCCCCAGCCTCGCGCAGCAGCGGAATCCCCGCGTGACCCCTGACGGAGGACAACCAGATGAGCGAACGAGTGGTAGAGGACCGGATCGACCTGGACCGGCCAGTGGCCACCGAGGCCCAACAGATCGAGCAGCAGGCGCCGGTTGCCACCGGCGGGGACCCCGCGATGCTCGGCCTTCCTACGTTCATCGCCGGCAGCATCGCGCTCGGCCTGGCGCTGACCGGATACCTGCCCGCGGCGGGTGCAGCCGGCATTCTTCCCATTGTCATCATGTCCAATGGTCTCGGTCTGCTCATCGCGACCATCTGGGCAATCCGTCTCGGTCAGAGCGCCGTGGCGTGCATCTTCGGCACCTTCACCGGTTTCTGGCTGTCCTACGCCGTGCTCCTGCTGGGGCTCGGGCACAACTGGTTCGGCCTGACTCCTGCCGCCAGCGCCAGTCCCGCCGTCCAGACTGCCGCGGCCGGCGTGATCAAGGACACCGTGTCGACGTTCCTCCTGAGCTGGGTGATCGTCGTCGCGGTGCTCACCCTGGTGATGCTGCGCCTGCCGCTGGCTTTCACCGTGCTGCTCGCTCTCGTCGACGTCGCCCTCATCCTCGTGCTGCTGGGCAACGTCAACACCAACGCAAACCTCAGCAAGGCCGGCGGTTGGGTGGTGTTCGCCTTCGCCGCCCTCGGTGTCTACCTGTTCGCCGGGGCTGCCTCGGTGGCCACCGGCGGCAAGCCCTTCGGCCTCGGCAAGCCGATCGCCAGCTAGGACCAGACCCGGCCCGACAGCCTCCGCCCCCTGGTGGGCGGGGGTTGTCGCCATGTCCGGGCCGCCCTGACCGATCGGACAGCCGGCCTCCTCGCCGTTGCGGCGCAGCTGCCCGCCGGACGTCCCGCATCGTCGTCCGGACTTGTGCATCCGGTCACGTGCTCCTTACCGTCCGTCCCCTGCCATCCCGACGAGAGGACACGCCGATGCAGGTCGAAGAGCTGCTCAAGCCCTTCCCCATCAAGGAGTTCCACGCCTTCCCCAAGGCCCTGATGGGTCCTGGGGCGCACGAGCTGATCGGCCCGGAGGCCATCAAGCTGGGCTTCACCAGGCCACTGGTGATGACCTCCGGCCTGCGCGGCACCGACATCGTCCACAAGATCGTCGAGTCGCTGAAGTACCACGGCCTCGACCCGGTGCTCTACGACAAAGTCGAGTCCAACCCCAAGGACTACAACGTCATGGACGCCGTGGCGCTCTACCAGTCCAACAAGTGCGACAGCTTCGTCTCGATCGGTGGCGGCTCGAGCCACGATGCCTGCAAGGGCGCCCGCGTGTCCGTCGCCCACGACGGCCGCAACGTCAACGAGTTCGAGGGCTTCAACAAGTCCGAGAACATGAAGAACCCGCCGCACATCGCAGTGTCGACCACGGCCGGCACCGGCTCGGAGACCTCGTGGGCGTACGTCATCACCGACACCACCACCGACCCGGACAATCCACACAAGTACGTCGCCTTCGACGATGCGGCCATCGCGAGCCTCGCCATCGACGACCCGGTGCTCTACTACGACTGTCCCGTCGACTACACCGCGCAGTGCGGCTTCGACGTGCTCGCCCACGCCTCCGAGCCCTACGTCTCACGGCTGAACTTCGAGCCGTCGCTCGGTAATGCCCTTCGCGCCATCAAGCTCACCAACGAGAACCTGCGGGAAGCAGTCTGGAACGGCCAGGACCTCAAGGGCCGCGAAGGCATGATGTACGCGCAGTACATCGCTGCGCAGGCCTTCAACTCCGGTGGCCTGGGCATCATCCACTCGATCTCGCACGCGGTCTCGGCGTTCTACGACACCCACCACGGACTGAACAACGCGGTGGCCCTGCCCCGCGTCTGGGCGTTCAACATGCCGGCCGCCTACGGCCGGTTCGCCGACATCGCCGAGGCGATGGGCGTCGACACACACGGCATGACCAAGGTCCAGGCGGCCGACGAGGCCCTCAAGGCGGCAATCCGGCTGCTGCGCGACGTGGGCATCCCGGAGCGTTTCGTCGATGTCACGAAGGACAGCTACAGCAAGAACCGGCTGGGCATCGGGCCGACCCAGTTCTATGCCAACGCCGGCGTGATCAAGGGCGACGACCCGGACGTGGACCGCATCACCAACCACGTCCTCGGCGACGCCTGCACCCCGGGGAACGCGAAAGAGTGCTACTTCGACAACGTGCGCCCCGTCGTCGACCACTGCATGAACGGGTCGCTAGACGACTTCCTGTAGGCAGTTCGCCCATCCCGATCCCGCTCCGCTCGTCGTGGGCCCTGGCTGCCCGGCACACCGCCGGGCCGTCGGGGCCTGCCCGAACGGCCGGGGACACCCCACCCTGGAGACAGCGCGCGTGACCCTGCCCCACGCCGAGTTCACCGACGTTGACGAGGTCATCAGTCGGCTCGCCGAGCACGGCTACCTTGCCGACGAGCGGCTCGCAACCAGCGTGTTCCTGCTGTCCCGGCTGGACAAGCCGCTGCTTCTGGAGGGCCCGGCGGGGGTCGGCAAGACCGAGCTGGCCAAGACCCTCGCGCTGGCCACCGGCCGGCGGCTGGTGCGCCTGCAGTGCTACGAGGGTCAGGACGAGACCAAGGCGCTGTACGACTGGGACTACGGCAAGCAACTGCTCTACACCCAGATCCTGCGCGACAAGATTGCCGAGCTGCTGGGAGACGCGCACGACCTGGCCGAGGCCGTCGACGCGGTGTCGGCCCAGGAGAGCCTGTTCTTCTCCGAGCGCTTCCTGGCGGTGCGGCCGCTGCTGGATGCGATCCGGTCCGAGGAGCCGGTCGTGCTGCTCATCGACGAGGTGGACCGCGCCGACGAGGCGCTCGAGGCAGTCCTGCTCGAGCTGCTCGCGGAGTTCCAGATCTCCATCCCGGAGATCGGCACCTTCCTCGCGCGCTCCCAGCCGTACGTCCTGCTGACCAGCAACAACACCCGCGACCTGTCGTCGGCGCTGAAACGACGCTGTCTGCACCTGACGCTGGAGTACCCCGGCCGCCAGCGCGAGCTCGACATCATCGAGAGCAAGAACACCGGGCTGGCCGGCGCCCTGGTCGAGGGGCTGGTGGACGTGCTGCACGAGCTGCGCGCCCTGGACCTGCGCAAGGCGCCCAGCATCTCCGAGGCCGTCGACTGGGCCCGGACCCTGGCTGTCCTCAACGCCGAAACCCTGGACCCGGCGCTGCTCTCGCGGACCATCTCGGTGGTCCTTAAGTACGAGAAGGACGTCGGCACCGCGCTGTCCAAGGTGCGGGCGCTGCAGGACCCCAACCGCCGGGTCGGCCGCGGCGGGGCCGGGCGGGACAAGCCCCGGGGCACCCACGACCACGGCGCCGGCGCGCACGAGCACGGCGTGGGCGACCAGGACCACGAGCACGAGCCGGCGCCGGTGGCGGCGGCGCCATCGGGCTCCCCGGGGCTGCGACCAGCCTCCGAGCGCACCGAGGAAGGCGCCGCGGCGCGCGCCGACAAGGACCTGCCCGGACGGCACGGCAACTACTACGGCGGCCGGTCCGCCTTCAACAAGCGCTGAGCCGGCGTGGACGAGGCGGTCCTGCGCTTCGCGACCGTGCTGCGTGAGCGCGGCGTGCGACTGTCGGTCGCCGAGGTCGCCGACGCCTCGCGGGCGGTGGCGGCCGTTGGGCTCCGGCGGCGCCAGCCGGTACGCCTGGCCCTGGAGGCCGCATTGGTCAAGGACGGCCGTGACCTGCTCGTGTTCGACGAGCTGTTCGAGCTGTTCTTCCGACTGCGGCCGGTCGAGCCGCCCGAGCCGGCCCACAGCCACGACCACGCGCACGACGACCTCGTCGACACCGGGCAGCTGCACGACTTCACGCTGTCGGAGGCGCCGAGCCCGGAGCCCCAGACCGGCCACAGCCACGACGAGCCGGTCGACATACGGGAGTACTTCGACGAAGACGACCTCGCGTCGTCGTACAACATGCATCAGGAGGCCAACAAGATCGACCTGGCCTCGCTGACCGACGAGCTGGTGCTCAACGCCGACCAGACCGCCGAGAAGGACGGCCTGGCCGGTGTGCAGCTGGAGACGTCGCGGCTGCACAACGCCGCCTCCGCGAAGGACCTCGCGGCTGCCGGCGCGACACAGGTCGACGCCGAGCTGTCGGTCGCCGAAGGGATGGCGCTGGACCAGCTGCTGGCCCAGCAGGACGACGCCCCGCTGCCCGAGCACCTGCGCGGCGTCGACCTCGAGGGCCTGGTCGCCAACCTGCCGGAGCTGCTCAAGCGGCACCTGGAGCGATTCCTGGCGCTCGGCCTCGAGGTCGACACGCACGACCCGTCGGCGCTGTTCAAGGAGCGGATCAGCGAGCGCGAGCGGCGCGACCTCGAAGAGGTGCTGGCCAAGCTCGGTCGCTCGGTCAAGGGCGCGCTCACCCACCGCAAGCGACCGGCCGCGACCGGCCGCATCGACGTCAGCCGCACGATGGCGCACAACATGCGCTACGACGGCGTGCCCTTCCAGCCCGTCACGATCTCCCGCAAGGAGGACAAGCCCAAACTGGTCGTGCTCGCCGACGCGAGCATGTCGGTACGCAACAGCGCCCGCTTCACCTTCCACCTGGTGCACGGCCTGCAGCGGCTGTTCCCGCGGGTGCGCACGTACGCCTTCGTGGACGCGGTCACCGACGTCACCGTGCCGTTCGAGACGCACGGGCTGGAGGACGCGCTCGGTCTGGTGTTCGGCGCCGAGCTGCTCGACGTCGACGCCTCCTCGGACTACGGCGCGGTTTTCGAGCAGTTCGCCGAGGAGCACCTGTCGGCGCTGACCCGGCGCACCACGCTGCTGGTGCTCGGCGACGGGCGCAGCGGCGGCCGTGACCCGGGCCTTGAGGCGCTGCGGCAGATGCGTCGGCAGAGCCGCCGGCTGGTGTGGCTGTCCCCGGAGCCGCGCTACTCCTGGGACCTGGGCTCGTGCGACATGCGGCTGTACAGCCGGCTGTGCGACCGGGTCGAGGTCGTGCGTGACGTGCAGGGCCTGGACAGCACCGTACGGGCGCTCGCCGACGTGCTCGCGTGACGCCGGCGTACGACGCCGACCTCGGCGACGCGCTGGCCGCAGGACTGCACGGTCCGCCGCCGGGCGACCTGGCCGAGTTCGAGCGCACGTTCACCGCGCTCGTCGAGGCGGGTCACCCCGATCCGGCCACGGCCTGGGACAGCTTCTACGACCGCACCCTGCAGCGGGTGCTCACCGGCTGGGACGCACCCTGTGATGGTGGCGGCACGGTCGCGTGCTTCACCCGGATCTGGGTCCGCGCCGCCGCGCTCGCGCGGGGCCCCAGCGTGCTGGATGTCGGCAGCTGCTTCGGCTTCCTGCCGCTGGCCTGGGCGACCCGCACCGGCCACCCGCGGCTGCTCGCGGTCGACCTCGCGCCGGCCTGCGCTGCGCTGGCCGGGCGGCAGGCCCGCCGGCTCGGCCGCGACGTCACCGCGGTCTGCGCCGACGGGGGCGCCCTGCCGCTCGCCGACCGGGCGGTCGCCACCGTGCTGCTGCTGCACGTGCTGGAGCACATGCCTCCGGAGGCCTCGGACCGCCTGTTGCAGGAGGCGCTGCGCGTCGCCGACCGGCGTGTCGTGGTCGCGGTGCCCGTCGAAGACCGGCCGGACCCGCTGTACGGCCATGTCCAGGTCTTCGACCTGGCCCAGCTGGCCCGGCTGGCCCGGCAGACCGGCTGGCACGCCTCGCTCGCCGACGCCGACGGCGCCTGGCTGATCCTGGACCGGCCGGGGACGAGCCCCCCGACGACCAGCGACCGCTAGCCCTACATCTGCAGCAGGCCGAGCTGGCCGGAGCGGTAGACGACCTCGGCGCGGCGCTTCACGCCGAGCTTCTCCATGACGTTGTGAACGTGGAACTTCACCGTCGTCTCGCTGATGAACAGGGACTGGCCGATCTGCTTGTTCGAGAGCCCGTGCGCGAGCAGCCGGACGACCTCGGACTCACGCGCGGTGAAGGTCACAGCCGGCTCGCGGGCGCCCTCGCCGGACATCGTGCGGACCACCACGGCCGCGGCGTGGCTGTCGAAGGCGCTCTCGCCGGCGCGTACCGCCCGGATGCTGCGGACCAGGACGTCGGCGTCGACGTCTTTCAGGACGTAGCCCTTGGCCCCGCTGCGGATGGCTTCGACGACCAGCCGCTCGTTCAGGAACGTGGTGAGCACCAGAACCCGGACGGTCGGGTCCTCGGCGGTCAGCTGTCGGCACACCGTCAGGCCGGCGTCGTCGTCCTCGCCGAGCTTGAGGTCGAGCAGCACGACGTCAGGTCGGTGCTCGCGGACGGCGTCACGGGCCTCGTGCGCGGTGCCGGCCTCGGCCACGACAAGCAGCTCGTCCTCGCGCTCCAGCATCGTGCGCAGGCCCTGCCGGATGATCGCGTGGTCGTCCACGATCACCAACCGCGTGGACGAGGTCTCGGCGGGAGCAGCCGCGGCGCCGGTCACCGGGACTGCTCGTGCAGGGGTACACAGACCTGCAGGCAGACGCCGCCGGCGGGCTCGTCGCAGATCATCAGCCGGCCGTGGACCTGGCGGATGCGCTCCTGGATGTTGCCCAGACCGCGGTGGTAGCCGTCGGTGCTCGCCAGGCGGGCCTGTTCCAGGCAGTGCAGCAGCACGTCGGCCCGGCCCTGGCCGTTGTCGCTGACCTGAACCTGCACCTCGCCCGGGCCGTAGGTGAGCTCGACGCACGCGCGGTCGGCGTCGGCGTGGACGACCGTGTTGAACAGCGCCTCCTTCACCACCATGTACAGCGCGCGGTCCACCTGCGAGGGCAGCGGCCAGCAGGGCCGGCCGCTGCTACGCACGTCGATGGTCAGGCCGTGGATCCGGTGCTGGTCGGCGAGTCGTTGCAAGGCAGCGAGCAGGCCGTGGGTCTGCAGGTCGTCGCCGCTGCTCAGCTCGAAGATCGCCGCGCGGATGCTGTCGACGGTCGAACGGGCCAGCTGCTTGATCTCGGTCAGTCGCTCGGCGACCTCGCGCTGCCGGCTCTCGGCGCGGCACCACTCGACCTGCATCCCCATCGACAGCACGTGCTGAGCCACGCTGTCGTGCAGGTCGCGGGCGATCCGCTGCCGCTCCTCGGCCAGGACCTGGCCCTCGCGCGCCCCGACCAGTTCGTGCCTGGCCTGCTTGAGCAGCTGGTTGCGGCGGGCCAGCGCCCTGGCCTGCTCGGCCGCGGCGAGCAGGGCGTCGTCCGCCGCGAGCCGCGACGCCTCGGACGCGGCCAGCCGCCGACTGCTCTCGATCGCCCCGGCGAGCTGGTTGGTCAGCGTGCCCAGGATGGCAAGGTCGGTGCCGTCCGGGCGTTTCGACTGCGGCACCGCGGCGACGACGTAGCCGTCAGCCTGTCCGCTGCGCGGCAGGGGAGCCACCAGCAGCACCGCGCCGAGCTCAACGACCAGCCGCAGGACGCCGGTGGGCGGGCAGTCGGCGATCAGCCGCTCCGCCTGGCGTACGACGTCGTCGGCGAGGTCGTCGTCGGGCGGCTCCGCCTCGCGCGGGTGCAGCGACGGGACGCAGACCCGGGCGCCGCCGAGCGCCGGATGGGCGGACACCAGCACGACGGCGCGGGCACCGAGCAGCCGGGCGATCACCGGCAGCGTGCTGTCGACCAGGTAGCGGGCGTCGCCGGCGGCATCGGCGAGCACCCAGGAGACCGCGTTGACCGCAAGGAGGGCGCGCTGGAGGTCCTGCGTGCTTTGCCGGTACTCGCTGTAGTAGCGGCCCTTGGACGACCGGACCCCGAGCAGGTCGTCGAAGGCTGCCGGCCGGAGCGCCGCGTCCCGAGCGGGCGTCACAGCGCTGCCCGCATGGTGGCGTCTGCCGCGCGGGCGACAACCTGCGACGGCCCGCCTGCGGTCTGGGCCGGGACGCGGCCCGGCGCCCTCGGGTGGGCGAGCATGTCGCCCGAGCCCGGTGGCGGCGGAGCGACCCGGGACAGGGAGTCGGGCAGCGGGGGCTGCGTCAGCACGGTCGACCTCCGTCTGTGGCGTGGGCCACAACGGCAACGTACGGACAGGGCGCGACGCTGACCAGTCTGGGTCGATGCGGCGTGTCCGGGCCGCCCGTGCGGACGGCTTTCCCACCTGTCCGACCGGCCGGTGAGGCGGGTCGGGTCAGACCGGCCGGCGGCCGTCGACCCGCAGGTAGAACGAGGCGGGCCGGGCTGCGCGGAGCACCGGCGTCGGCACCGAGCTGTGCCCCTGCTCGTGTACGGGGAGCTGCCCGGTGGCGCTCTGGAAGCATGGCGAGCAGCTGTCCAGGACGTCGCCGGGAACCAGCCAGACGCGGTCGACGACCGCGCCACACTTGTCGCAGACATCACCGGGCAAGCGTCGGCGGACCGCGAAGACGTCCCTGTCCATGCCTCCAGGATGCCTCCTGGGGTCCCGACGAGCCCCTTGTTCCGAAGGGGTCCGTCACACCGGCGGGGCGGCGGCCCGTGGGCTGCGCGAGAATGGGACATGCCCTCGACCCGTACGGCGCTGCTGCTCGGCGTTGTCGCCGTGGCCACCGTCGGCGTCTACGTGACGGCGTTCGCGCTGGACACGACGAGGGACCGCCCGGACACCCTGGATGTCGGGCCGGTGCCCGGCGCCGCGGCCTCGGCCTGCGCCCGGTTGCGGGTCAGCCTCGACGCGCTCCCGCCGCTGGCCCCGGGGTCGCCGCAGGCCGACCGCCTCGCCCGGCTCGCCGTGCAGGACCGTGCCGTCCGCGACCTGGTCACCTCCGTCCGGGCGGTCGGTGAGCCGGCGCTGCGCAGGGACGTGCCGTCCGAGCAGTGGCTGTCGGACTGGACCGCGCTCGCGGACGCGCGGCTGGCGTACACCGCTGCCGGCGCGACCGGGCCGTTTTCGCCGCCCATGCAGGACGGTCGCCCGGTCACCGACCGGATGGGGATGGTGGGCGTCAGTGCCTGCTCGGTGCCGCAGGCACTGACCGTTGCCCCCTGAGCCGGTGCGGCCCGCAGCCTTCTTCGAGGGCCTCGACGTCATCGAGGCACCGCGTGACCTGGTCGCGCTCGGCGGCACCCTGGACCCGGAGACGCTGGTCGCGGCCTACCGCGCCGGCTGCTTCCCCTGGCCGCCGTCCGGGCCGCACGCGGCCGCGCTGGACCGCTCGGCCCGGCGGCTGGCTCGCAGCGGCCGGGTCCCTGTCCTACCCGGCCTCGACGGGCTGGTGCCCTGGTGCTCCCCCGAACCGCGGGCGGTCGTGCTGCCGCACCTGCTGCGGGTGCCGCGGTCACTGCGCCAGCGGCTACGCCGGTGCGGCTGGGACACCACCGTCGACACCGCCTTCGCCGACGTCGTGGCGGGGTGCGCCGACCGCGGGGACACCTGGATCACCAGCCGCGTACGTCAGGCGTATGCCGACCTGCACGTCCAGGGGGTGGCGCACAGCCTGGAGGTGTGGGACGGCGACCTGCTGGTCGGGGGTCTGTACGGCGTCCTCACCGGGCGGGTGTTCAGCGGGGAGTCGATGTTCCATCGCATGACCGACGCCTCGAAGGTCGCCCTCGTCGACCTCGTGGACCGCCTTGTCGAAGGCGACGTCAGGCTGCTGGACACCCAGCAGCAGACCGAGCACCTCGCGAGCCTCGGGCAGGTGGTGGTCGCCCGCCGCGAGTACGTCGCGGCCCTGCACGTCCTGCGCGACCAGCCCGGCGCGCTGCCCGCCGGCCGCCGCCCCGTCGCCCGGCTCGCCCCCGCCCAGTGAACCCGCGTTCACTTCCCCAGCGAGAGTTCACGTCCCGCGGGCCGCAAAGGCGCGCTCCCGAAGGGGCGGCGGAGCTCTGCGGATGCCGAGGGTGGCGACCCGTCAGGACCGCTGCGCGGCGGGATCGCTCAACGCGTCGGTGAGCAGCCCGACGAGGGACTCGAGCTGCAGGTCGACAGCGGACGGGAGGTCCTCATCCGAGCCGTCCAGCGCCCGGGCCGCCAGGCCCGCCTTGTCATCGATCAGGTCGGCGATGCGCGCGTCGATGGTCTGCGCGGCGATGATCCGCCAGGCGACCACCGGCTGGTCCTGACCGATCCGGTGGACCCTGTCGATGGCTTGCGTCTGCTCCGCGTGGGTCCAAGACAGCTCGGCGAGCACGACGTTGGACGCGACCTGCAGGTTCAGCCCCACTCCCGCGGCCGTCAGCGAGCACACCGCGACCGCGATCTCCGGGTCGTTGACGAACGCGTCGATGTTGCGCTGCCGGACGCGGGTGGTCTGCTCGCCCCGGATCGAGCAGTAGCCGAGTCCACGCTGTGTGAAGGTCTGCTCGGCGGTGTCCATCACGTCCACGTGCTTGGCGAAGAAGACCACCTTGCCCACGTTGCGGGCCAGCTGGGCGGTGTAGTCGGCTGCCGGTACGGCTTTGGCCTGGCCGATCCGCCGCAGCATGCTGAAGACGTTCTCGCCGTGGGTCTCCTCGGTGTCCTGCCGCTCCCAGCCGGCGACCCGGCGGACGAGGTCGTGGTCGATACCGTCGACGACCACACCTTGGGTACGCGCCTCGAGCGCGCTGCGGTAGCGCTTGACCAGTCGGCGGGCCAGCACGCGCTCGCCGTCGCGGATCGAGCGACCCACGGGGCCCTCGAGCTCGACCGGCAGGTCGGCGATGCGCCGGGCAGGGATGTCGGCGGCCACGTCCACCTTGCGCCGCCGGACGATGCCGAGGTCGATGACGGCCGCGCGTGCGGCCTGGGGGAAACCTGCGTCCACCGGGGTCAGGCCGTTACGCTCTAGGGCCGTCATCAGCTCGGCGCCGGGCTCGCTCTCCCCGATCCACCCCAGGAACTGCCAGATCGCCAGGAAGTCCTCGATGTCGTTGATCAGCGGGGTACCGGTCAGCGCCATCAGCAGGGGCCGGACCGTACGGGACCGGATCTGCTCGGACAGCTCCAGCACGTGCTGGGAGCGTTGGGAGCCCTTGTTCTTGATGAAGTGCGCCTCGTCGACGACCATCCCGCGGAACCCGAAGCTGCCGAGCCAGCCGACGTGCCGGTCCAGCACCTCGTAGTTGACGACCACGACATCAGAGAAGCCGTCGATGGTGTCCCCGTCGCCGTGCACCACGGTGACCCGCCGGCTGGGCGTCCAGAGGTCGACCTCGCGTGCCCAGTTGGTCTTGACGACGTTCGGTACGACGACCAGCAGCGGGTAGGCGTTCGTGACCTGGGCGGCGAGCAGCGCCTCGGCGGTCTTACCCAGGCCCGGCTCGTCGGCCAGCAGGAAGGTCCGATGTCCCTGGGCGGCAGCCGCGACCACCTGCGCCTGGTGCGCCATGAGCGGGAGGGGGTATCTGGTCCGCAGCGCAGCCGGCGCGGGCAAAGTCATGCAGGACACGGCTCCGCCGGCGGCGTTCTCGAACGACCGGAGCAGGGGCCCGAGCAGCTCCCAGTTTGCCAGCAGCCGTGGCCGAGCAACCGGCGGCGGAGGGGCGGAGAAGTCCGGCGCCAGGAACGGGTTGGCCAGCTTTCTCGAGATGACCGACCGGGGTACCACCTGCCGCTCGGCCCTCGGCGAGGCGGCTACGGCGGGTTCGGGGGCGATGTCCGCAGCGGGCGGCTCGAGGCCCGCGGCAAGGCGCAGCTCACGCAGCACAGCCCGGGTTTCCTGGAGCAGCTCCGCGTCCTCGATCAGCAGGGCGAGCAGCGAACCGTCGCGCGCCGCCGCCCGCGCCAGGATCGTCGCGATGCCGTCGAGGCGTCGCAGCTGCTCGGCGCGCCGCGACTCACCGGTACCGACCGACTGGATCCGGTCGCGTTCCTCGCGCACCAGCAGCGCGACGGCCTGGAACGTCGTACGCGTCGTCGGTCGGACGCGACCGCGCTGGACGGCTACCTCGATGTCGCGAACAGCCTTGGCGAGCACCGGCAACATGGCCTCGTCGGGGCGCCCTCGGGTTGCCGGCTGCTGGGACGCCGGGGCGCGGGACGGGCGCCGTGCTCGTGTGGCCACGCCACTCCCCTCCGATCTCCTCGCTCCCCGCGCGGGGAGGCCGCTCATGACCGCCCGTCACCCATACGGCCCGGGACCGCGAGGGCCCGATCACACCTGGCCGGTGCAGTCAGGTCTGAACGCCCGCATCGCCAGGTACCTGAGTACGCGGGCCGATGGGAGACGCTGCGACCGGGCCGGGCGCCGAAAGCAGGCGTGGCGCTCAGAACCGTCAGTGCCGCTCCCGTACGGGCCGTGCGGTGGCCAGACGGGCTGCGTGCCAGAACCATACCTCGGCCCCTGACTCAGCTGCTCCGCCAGATCAGCACCAGCCCGCGGTCGTCGGGCGAGGTGCCGGCCACCCGGGTGACCAGGGTGTCGGCGCCACCCTCGAACCCGACCGGCACGAGGCGCTCGGCCTCCCCCAGCAGCTTGTCGATGCCGACCGACAGGTCACGCCCCGGGATCTCCACCAGCCCATCGGTGTACAGGATCAACGCGTCGCCGCGGTCGAGGCGACCGCGGGAGGCGGTGTAGGAGACATCCGGCAGCAGCCCGAGCACCACCCCGTCGGCGTCCGCGAGGCTCCACCGGCCGGTGCTGGCGTCGAACTGCGCGACCGGCGGGTGGCCGGCCGAGTCAACGGCGTAGTCGCCGGTACGCAGGTCGAGCACGAGATGCACCGCGGTAGCGAAGCCCTCCTCCCAGTCCTGGCGTACCAGGTAGGCGTTCGCGGACTGCAGGAAGTGCTCCGACGCGCGGCCCAGCAGACCGCCCAGGGCGCCGGACAGCAGCAACGCCCGGGTGCCCGCATCGACGCCCTTGCCGGACACGTCGACCAGCGCGAGCTCGAACCGCGAGTCGTCGCCGCTGAGCGAGCTGACAACGAAGTCGCCCGAGAACGGCCCGTCGCCCGCCGGCCGGACGACGCACTCGGCGTTCCAGCCACCCGGGAGCGCCGGCAGCCGACCCTGCTGCTCAAGGCGACGGCGCAGCTCCACCAGCACCGAGCCGCCACGCACCCCGCCGAGGCCGGTCTCGTCCCGGGAGCGCGCCGACTCCCACGCGAACAACGCGGTGGCCAGGACGACGACCAGGGCGCCGAGCGGAGCCTCGACGACACCCCGTCCGAAGTACACGCCCAGCGTGGCGAGCAGGACGACGCCGATCAGGCGCAGCAGGGCACGCCGGCCGAGCACCAGGGCGCCGGCCAGCAGCGGCACCGCCTGCATGCTCGGTGGGACCAGGTTGGCCCCGAAGCGCAGGCTGCAGAGCAGGCCGAACAACGATGCGGCTACCAGCACGCCCAGGCTCAGCTCCTGGCGGGGCGGGTTTCGAACTGCCCGGGCCAGCGCCCGCGGTGAAGCGGACAGAGCCTTGCGCATCGGTCGCGGCAGGTTCGCAAGGACCGACGGGCTCATGATGATCGTCAGGCTAGCGGGAGGCGCCCGTCAGAGCGTCGACGCGGGGCCCGGCTCAGCGCGGCTGACAGGTCGGGCACCAGAACAGGTTGCGCTGCTGCATGGGCTGGGTCAGGACCTCGGTGCCGCACCGCCGACAGGGCAGACCGTGCCTGCGATACACGTAGTGGGCGTCGGCGCGGGTCGGCGTACCGGACCGGCGCGCGCGGTCCTCCCGCTCGGTGGTGATGATCCGCCGCTGGCGTACGCCCGCCCGCAGCAGCGTGCGCAGGTCGTCGTACATGCTGTCCCACAGGTCGCTGTGCAGCTCCACCCCGGGCCGGAACGGCGACAGCCCGGACCGGAACAGCACCTCGGCGCGGTACACGTTGCCGATGCCGCACAGCACCTTCTGGTCCATCAGCAGCTCACCGACAGCCCGCTTGCTGCGGCTGATCCGCGCCCACGCCAGGTCCGGGTCGGCGTCGCGGCGCAGCGGGTCGGGGCCGAGTCGCGCGAGCACGACCTCCCGGTCGGGCGGCGTCATCACCTCGCAGGCCGTCGGCCCGCGTAGGTCCAGCCAGTGCTCGTCGGTGGTCATCCGCAGCCGCAGGGCGCCGCGCGGCTCCGGCGGGTGCCCGGTCCCGCCGACGAACTTGCCGTACAGGCCCAGGTGGATGTGCAGCAGCAGGTCCCCGTCGAAGCGGTAGAACAGGTGCTTGCCGTACGCCTCGATGCCCTCGACGACCCGGCCGGTCAGCAGGTCGGCGCCGGTGGCGAAGCGGCCCTGCGGGCTGGCGACGGCGACCTGGCGCCCGACCAGCAGCGGGGTGTGGTCCTTGGCGAGCCGGTGGATCGTGTGGCCTTCAGGCACGCCCGGACCTCGTGGGCTCTTCCGGCAGGGCCGGCACGGCCGGCACGGCTGGCAGCACCCCGGTGGCCTCGTACGCCGTGAGCATCGCGATCCGACGGCTGTGCCGGTCCTGGCCGGAGTAGGACGTACCGAGGAACACCTCGACGAGCGCGACCGCGGCGCCCTGTTCGTGCATGCGGGCCCCGATGCTGACGACGTTCGCGTCGTTGTGCTCGCGGCTCAGACTGGCTGTCTGGCTGCTCCAGGCCAGCGCGCACCGCACGCCCTTCACCTTGTTGGCCGCGATGGCCTCTCCGTTGCCCGATCCGCCGATCACGACCCCCAGGCTGCCCGGCTCGGCCGCGACCGCCGCCGCCGCCCGCAGGACGTACGGCGGGTAGTCGTCGGTCGGGTCGAGCGCCTCGGCGCCGTGGTCGACGGCCTCGTGGCCGAGCTCAGCCAGCCGACGTACCAGCGCCACCTTGAGGTCGTAGCCGGCGTGATCGGACCCGAGGTGGACGCGCATGTGCGCAAGTCTGTCGCATGACCCGCGCACCGCTGACCGTGCTCGGGGTCGACGGCCGCCCCGGGGGCTGGGTGGGCGTCCTGGTGGACGGCGACGGGCTGCGCTGCTGGGCCAGCGGATCCTTCCGCGACATGCTCGCCCTCGGCGCCACGGTGACGGCGGTCGACATCCCGATCGGGCTGCCCGTCGGAGGGCGCCGTCGCGCTGCGGACGTTGCGGCCAGGCAGGCGCTCGGGCCGCAGCGCAGCTCGGTGTTCTTCACCCCGCCCCGAGCCGCCCTCGCCGCGCACACCCACCAGCAGGCGTGCGAGCTGTCCCGCGCCGCGGGCTCGACCGGCGTCAGCATCCAGACCTTCGGGATCATGACCAAGATCGCCGAGGTCGACGACGCCCTGCGCGACCCGGCTGCCAGGTCCCGGGTCGTCGAGGTGCACCCCGAGGTCAGCTACCGGGAGCTGTCGCAGGGCCGGCCGCTGCCACCCAAGCGACGGCCGGAGGGTCGCCGGGAGCGGCTGGCCCTGCTGCAGGACTGGCTTCCGGGGATCGCGCTGCCTGTCCCGCGTCCGCTGCGGGCCACCCCGGACGACTGCCTCGACGCGCTGGTGTGCGCGTGGACGGGGCTGCGCTGGTTGCGCGGCCAGGCCGACGTGCTGGGTGGTGGACTCGACGCGACGGGGCTGCCGATGCGGATCGTCGTCTGAGGCTCGGCGTCGGGTGCATGCAGTAATCGGACGCGGTCAGCGGCCCCGGGTGAGGGCGCTCGCGGCACGATGCCGGGCGACGCCGGCAGTTGCCAACGCGACCAGGCCGGTCACGGCCACGGCGGTGGGTAGCCGGTCCGGGTCCGGCGCCGAGCCCACACCGCCCGGCAGCCGCAGCGCCAGAGCCGAGCCGACGCAGGCCACGAGGATTGCTGCGAAGCCGGTTGTGCGGTAACCGACAGCGACCCACGGCGGCAGCAGCGGCGACGGGTCGTCGGACAGCGCACCCAGGGCGCCGGCTGCGGCCAGCAGCAGGGCGAGCGCGAGACCGGCCGCGAGCAGCCCGAAAAGCTGATCGGGCCGCGCGATGCCCAGTGCCAGATCGGCGGCAACCCCGATCAGCGCACCGACCAGCGCGACGGCGGCCGACACCATCAGGTCGGCCTGGGCGAGCAGTCGATGCGGCACCGGCACCGAGGCCGCCAGCGGCGCGCGGTCGACGTCGAGTCGTACCGGATCGGCGAACCGGGTCGCGACCACGGTCAGGGCCACTCCGGCGGCCAGGGCCCAGATCAGCGTGGGCCCGGCGTCGCGCCCGGTGTGCACGTGCGTGGCCGCCCCGAGGACCGCGCCGATCGCCGCGGCGCAGGCCAGCAGCCGGGGGATGACCGGGGTGCCCTGCTCCTGCAGCACGGCCTTGCCGGTCAGCGCGCGGGGGACCCCGCGGGCGGGTAGCGCCAGGCGGCGACGGCGGGACCGGCGCAGCGGCTCGGTACGGGTCAGGTAGATCGACGCCGTGAAGCCCAGCCGCAGTGCGGTCCTGGTCACGTCGGCCCGCCGTGAGCGTCCGAGCAGCCGTTCGGGGGTGGTGCGCGAGGCCGCCCGGAC
>ENA-OBIO01000269-OBIO01000269.1-metagenomes-genome-assembly--contig:-NODE-269-length-30839-cov-28.0641_pt1 | contig 30839 bp, 22 predicted proteins | sample MGYA00153383_OBIO01 | MGnify analysis MGYA00153383 | reverse complement strand
AAAGCTTCGTTGTAATCAGCTACAGCTCCCTGCTTGTCTCCTAATCTAGAGCGGGTAACTCCCCGGTTGTTGTAGGCTTTGGCATCGTTAGGATTAATTCGCAAAGCTTCGTTGTAATCGGCTACAGCTCCCTGCTTGTCTCCTAATTCAGCGCGGGCATTTCCCCGGTTGTTGTAGGCATCGGCATACTTAGGATTAATTCGCAAAGCTTCGTTGTAATCGGCTACAGCACCCTGCTTGTCTCCTAATTCAGCGCGGGTAATTCCCCGGTTGTTGTAGGCATCGGCATACTTAGGATTAATTCGCACCGCTTCGTTGTAATCGGCGAGTGCACCCTTGCTGTCTTTCAAGCGATAGCGGGTAACTCCGCGGTTGTAGTAGGCTCCGGCATCATTGGGATTGAGTCGCAAAGCTGCGCTGTAATCGGCGAGTGCACCCTGGCTGTCTCCTGAATCATCGCGAGCATTCCCCCGATTGGTGTAAGCTTCGGTATAGTTAGGATTGATTCGCAAAGCTTCGTTGAAATCGGCGATCGCACCTTTATGATCTCCTAAACGATAGCGGGCATTTCCCCGAGCGTCGTAGGCTTGGGCATAATTAGGATCGATCGCAATTGCTTGGCTGAAAGCGGCTATAGCGCCTTGATAATCTCCTTTTTCATATTTTTGCTCACCCTGAATCAATAAATCCTCAGCTTTTGTTTTAGCCACCACAGACGCATTCGGAATCTGAGCAGATATCGCAAAAACTGTTGTTGGTTGTACGATCGCCATTATGGCAACAGCACCCATTAAGGCGATCGTCCGTTTGTTAAAAAAAATCATTGATTTTTCCTGCGAATAAAATAGCTTTTAAGTTAAACATACTCGCCTTTCTGCACTAATGGCAACTGATTGACCTGCACGAACTTCAAAGCTATGCTGAAGAAAGAAAACTAACACTGGCGTCAATCTCAAAATGCTACTTGTTCCGACGGCTGAACCAATTCTGCTTGTGGCTGATGCAAACGGTGTTATCCGCATTAGCAAAACCCGGATCACTCTAGATACAGTCATTACAGCTTTTCTTGAAGGAGGCACAGCAGAAGAAATCCGGGAACAGTACCCGTCTCTTCAACTTTCCGATATTTATTTGGCGATCGGCTACTACTTGCGACACCAATCCGAAGTTGACGCTTACCTGATGGAACGTCAAGGTATTGCCGCAGAAGTTCAGCAGGAAGCAGAAAAGCGTTTTAACCCAGTTGGAATACGCGATCGCCTATTAGCCAGACGTAACCAAGAAGGGTAGTTTTATATGCTGTTATTATTGGCTAATGAAAATTTTAACAATATTTTGTAAAGGCAAGCACCGTCAACATAGATATGATTAATCGTATTGTTTATGAGCATTTTTCCTGAAAATTTGAAATGCGAATCTTGTTGTAACTGGCGCCATCCCTTAATTTAGTTCGTGTTTCGGACATACTGCAACCAGCTCTGTCAAATTTATCTCCAATAAAGCTTACGAGTTGTCGATCGATCGCACTTCACAAATAGCTATTTCTCACTGCACAGTACCCTTGACAAATGACATAAATTATGATAAAGTTTGGCACTAATAGATTAAAATCTAAAACAAATTTTTCAACAACAACTTATCAAATTTGAAAATGCCAGCGCGAACTTATGAGCGAATTATCCACACGTCCGGCCCTAATCAGCAAAGTCATTCCCGACAGCATCGCCGCCGAAATCGGATTTGATGCAGGAGATGCGATCGTTGCTGTCAACGGTGAAAAACCCCGCGATTTAATCGACTATCAATTCCTGTGCGCCGATGAATTTTTGGAACTAGAAGTTTTAGACAGTAAAGGCAAAACCCACAAGTTAGAAATCGAAAAAGAGTACGACGAAGACTTGGGTTTAGAATTTGAAACTGCTCTCTTTGACGGGCTAATTCAGTGCAACAATCGCTGTCCTTTTTGCTTCATTGACCAGCAGCCACCTGGAAAGCGCGAAACTCTCTATCTCAAAGATGATGACTACCGACTTAGTTTTCTTTACGGTAGCTATCTGACTCTCACAAATTTGTCTCAAAAAGAGTGGGACAGAATCGAACAAATGCGGCTTTCGCCTCTCTATGTTTCTGTGCACGCTACGGAACCGGAAGTGCGGATTCGGTTGCTGAAAAATCTGCGGGCTGGGAAGATTTTAGAACAAATCAAATGGTTTCAAGAACGCCGATTGCAAATTCATGCTCAAGTTGTTGTTTGTCCGGGAATTAATGATGGCGAACATTTAGAACGCACTTTGTTAGATTTGGCTAAGTTTCATAGGGGAAATATCCCGGCTGTTGCATCGGTGGCTGTGGTGCCGGTTGGTTTAACTCGCTTTCGTCCCGCTGAAGATGAATTGATCGCGGTAACACCGGAAAAAGCTCGGGAAGTTATCGCGCAGGTGCAGAAAATTCAAGCTGTTTTGAGTCAAGGCAAAAAAGGCGCAGCGGCGAAGAAGCAGAATTCAAAATCGCGCTGTATTTGGCTGGCTGATGAGTGGTTTTTAATTGCGGGCTTGGATTTGCCGATCGCCTCTGACTATGAAGATTATCCGCAAATTGGTAACGGTGTCGGTTCGATTCGCCAATTTATCCAACAGTTTGAGACTGCTTTTGCTAAACTGCAACCGCTGCAAGTTGAGTCGCCGAGAAAATTGATTTGGGTGGTGGGAAATGCTGTGGAAAAAGCTTTTGAGCCGATCGTACAACAACTAAACCAAATTCCCGGCTTGTCCGTCAACATGGCAGCACTGTCAAGCCACTACTGGGGGCAAAGCATCACTGTCACGGGTTTGCTCACGGGACAAGATTTGCTGGAAGCTTTGCAGGGACGAGACTTGGGAGATGGCATCCTCCTGCCGTCGGTGATGCTAAAACAGGGGGAACCGCGTTTTCTTGACGATATGACCCTAGATCAGCTTGCTAGATCGCTGAAAACCCGGATTTTGCCGATTAGCGGAGTAGAGGAACTAATCTGGGGGGCAATCGGTCGAGCAACTGCTGAAGTTGAATTATAAATGTTGAATCAAGCATTCAAAAGTAGAATGAGTAGGGTAATTGTCACTTGTAACTGTTGAGTTTAGGCAGAATACTAGAAACTTGAAAGCCAAATCTTGTTTTAGAATCGTCTGTAGATTGCAGAGTAATTAAAAAATTATGCGTGTTTTTCGTCAAATCATCGTAGTGGGAGTGGGCGCTGCAATTACTTTGGGCAACGCGGGACAGAGTGTTTCAGCACAGCCCCCGGCTCAGTCTCAGGAAAGCTCGACCCGATTCAATCAGATCCAATTAGGGCAGAATGTTCGATCGACCTCGAACACAGTTCCAGAACCAGCATCAGAGGCCTCCGAGTCTCAGCAGCCAGGGTTCGCTAACATCGCATCAAATCTCCCAACCGAGTCCGAGCAAGCATCAAAGCCTCAACAGGCTGCTCCGGCTTCTGCACAGAAGGAGAATTTGGCGCAGTCCCCAACAACCGCACCCAGAGGCGTTCAGCAGAAACCTGTCCCGAGCCGCCTCAACAATGTTCCGGTGCCGAGTTCCCCGGTACCAATTCTCCGGGGCACTCCGAACGAAAGTTTCCCCCCTGTTACCCCGAAGGGTATTTTAGACACCAAGCCCCCGAGTTCCCTGGAACCCAACCCGAATCCGCTGCTGTTTCCGACAAATCCCGAGGATGTCAGAATTGAGCAAACTGAGTCAATTACTTTGCAGCAGGCGATCGACCTCGCGCGGCGCAATAGCCAAGTTTTGCAAATCGCTGACCTGCAATTGCAACAAAGTCGATCGGTAGTCCGCGAACAGCAAGCTGCTCTGTATCCCGACCTAAATTTGCAAATGGGCGCCAACCGCTCTGTGAGTGCTGGCGGAGAACTCGGAGTCCGGGCGCAGCAGCGCCGCCTCGACACTTTACCTACTAGACCTGCCAACACTCCTAACCCCCAAAATTTCGGCAACAACAGTCTCAACAGCACTTTGGAGTTGAGCTACGACATCGATTTGTTCGGGCGTCGCAACGCTAACATCCGGGCGGCCCAGGAACAGTTGCGAATTCGGGAACTGGATGTGGAACGCCAAGCCGAGCAACTCCGCTTCGACACTGCTGAGGGTTACTACAATTTGCAAAACTCGGACGGACAAGTTGCCATCCGCCAAGCTTCGGTCAGAAATGCCCAGCAAAGTTTGCGGGATGCCGAAGCCTTGGAACGGGCAGGGGTGGGAACCCGGTTTGCGGTGTTGCAGGCTCAGTCAAATGTGGCTAACGAACAGCAGCAACTATCAGTCGCCCGCCGTGACCAGCGAGTGGCCCAGCGCCGTCTGGCTGAAATTTTGAATATCAGTCAGTCGGCGAACTTGACGGCTGCTGACCCGGTGGAGCAAGCTGGCTCCTGGAGGCTGTCTTTGGAAGAGAGTATTGTCCAGGCTTTTAAGAATCGCCCCGAGTTGGAACAGCAGTTGGTGCAGAGGGATGTCAGCAAGCAGCAAAGGCGATCGATTCAGGCGGGACGTTTGCCTCAACTGAGTGTGGCGGCTGCCTACAACGTGCTGGGACAAGACCCTGATGACCCAAACCCGTTTGCGGCTCGCGGTTGGGCAGGCGGGTATTCGATCCGGGCGAACCTGACTTGGAGTATCTTCGACGGTGGCGCGGCCAGAGCGAGGGTGAAACAACGGGATGCTGATATTGCGATCGCCGAAAGTCGATTTGACCAACTCCGCAATCAGGTACGCCGGGAAGTAGAACAAGCTTATTTTGGCTTGGAGTCGAGTTTTGAAAATATCGAAACTTCTGAGGCGGGGGTTTTGCAGTCGAGGGAAGCTCTGCGTTTGGCGAGACTGCGGTTTCAAGCTGGTGTGGGTACTCAGACGGATGTGATTCAGGCGGAAACTGATTTGACTAGGGCTGAGAGAAACCGATTGTCGGCAATTGTCACTTACAACCTGGGTCTTTCGTCTCTTCAGCGGGCTGTGAGCAATCTTCCGACTAATAACCTGTCGGACGCTCCTTGAGATTGGGTTGGGGCGAGCCTTAACTTGACAGATCGATCGGACATCGTGTATGAAATGTCCGATACAATAGTTAATACTTTGTAATAAAGAACCAAGTCACTGGGTTAAGGAATCGGCAATGGCCAATATCAAGTTTGTGAAGGAAGATCGGGAAGTCATCGCAGCAGACGGAGCCAATTTGAGGCTCAAAGCTCTAGAAAACCGCATCGACTTGTACACGTTTTCGGGAAAGATGATGAATTGTGGGGGCATCGGTCAGTGCGGCACCTGCATTGTGGAAATTGTCGAGGGCGGTGACAATTTGTCGCCCCGCACTGACTTTGAGAACCGCAAGCTCAAGAAAAAGCCCGAAAACTATCGGTTGGCTTGCCAAGCTATGGTCAACGGCCCGGTGAGCGTCAAGACTAAGCCGTAGCTGGGGGAAGTTCGGCAACGGATTCGTAAGGACGGATGTAACGGATGTCATATTCTCCCAATTCTCCCCCTCTCCAATTCTCCCAATTCTCCCATTCCCACTCTCCCACTCTCCAATTCCCTGCCTTCTACCTTTGAGTGATATCCTAGTTGTGTGTATTTTCATATTTTTTGATAGAGGCGGGGGTCTTCATGGAAGTTAATCAGTTAGGGTTTGTGGCAACCATTCTGTTTGTTTTGGTTCCCAGTGTTTTTCTAATCATTCTGTACATTCAAACAGCTAGTCGCCAAGGCAGAAAAGATTAGTAATTTCTGCTATTTTTGTCTAGCTTTGTGCATTGCAAAAAAAAACCGCCAACAGCTTTTTGCTGGGGCGCTTTTTTTGTTGAATGTCGATGTGCCGATTTGGGATTTATATCATGTCCGGTAGCATCAAAGTTAATATTAGCCGAAATTAGGAGACTGCACGTGCCGTGTCCCTACAGTATTATTTTGGGGTAGGGAAACGGCACGTGCAGTCTCCTCGCTTATCATTCCGGCGCAGCCGGAATTGATATCATTGGTGGGAAAAATCCAAAATCCAAAACTTGTACTGAGCGAAGCCAAAGTATCTCAAATCGAAAATTGTTGCAGTTTAGCCGATCGTCCTTGCTAACAATACGGGACAATTGGCGTAGACTCGCACGTAGTCTGATAGGGAACTTCCCAGGAGTCGATCGAGATCCACAAAGTTTTTAGCAACACTCGGCCGCCGATCCGGGGAACCGATGACCAACAAATCGGCATTTATCTCCTCTGCAATCCGACAAATTGCTTCCCCTGGCTTGCCTGCGGCACTCACGCAGCGGTAGCCAACTCCCATTTGTTTGGCGAGTGCTACTGCTGGGGCCAATACAGGGTCTTTTTCAGCATTTCCTGTTAAATCTTCCGTGGATTTTCCCGTCAAATCTTTGGTGACGTGTACTAGAATTATTTCCCCGCCGCTGACTTCTTTGACTAAAGATAGAGCTAGTTTCAAGGATTGTTTGGCGGATTCCGATTTATCTAGCGCCACCATGACGCGCTTGATTTTTTTGACGTAGATGTCGTCTTTTACTAACAACATCGGTCTGGATGTTAGCTGGAAAACGTACTGGCTGACTGAGTTTTCCAAAATCGATTGCAGCCGTCCGAGTCCCCGGGAACCCATAATTACTAAGTCGGATTGTTCTTCTTCTGCGACTTGGCAAACTGTTGTTTTGGGGTCTCCCTGTTTGAGTAGGGGATTGACTCTGCTAGGATCTATTTTCAAAGACTGGACTGCTTGTGCTAAGATTTTACCTCCTTCTTCCAACTTGGCGGCCATGTCATTGGATGTTACTTGGGGCGACACGACGTGCAAGACGGTGACAGAGGTTTTTTGCAAGGAAGGGATGTCCATCAACATATTAAACATCTCTTCGCACAAGCCGCGACCGGCGACGGCTACTAAAATTTTTTCGATCATGGTTTTGGCAGTTAAAACAGTTGAGTTTTCTTGTGCGACGTTAAACTAGACCATTGGTACTCTAGTTTGTTAATGTTAAGCATAGGCCTGAAGTTGGTCTTATAATTTGTAGAAATGTAGCGTTTTGGAACAATTTGTAACGTGTTAGAGAACGATCGAACTCAACCAAAATTCGCACCGACTGATGCCATTCAAAATCGGGCTGGAATTGACTCTGAAGGCTGGTTTGAATATGTGGTGCGAGTCTACCCCCACCATACTGACTACAACGGTGCGGTTTGGCACGGGACTTATCTGGCTTGGATGGAGGAAGCGCGGGTGGAAAGTTTGCGCTCTCTCGGCATTGAGTATGCTGATTGGGTAGCTCAAGGTTTGGAACTGCCGGTGGTGGAACTTTCGCTGCGCTACCACCGGGCTGTACAGATGGGCCAAGCTGTGGCTGTGAGAACGCGGATGACTGCTGGTGATGGTGTGCGCCTGGTTTGTGATTACGAAATTCGATCGCCCGATGCTCAAGAATTATATGTCACAGCACAGGTGACTTTGGTTGGTGTCGATCGGGAAAAGGGCAAGATTATCCGCCAATTGCCGCCGACGCTAAAGGAAGCTTTGACAAGGCTTTCTTTTAAACCTTCAACCTAAGCTGCTATTAATTATTAATTCTGCCTTCTACTTGCTGTTTTCTGCTTTTGGGGAAATTTTTAATTATGTCAAATAAACTAGGATTGTCAGAGCAAAATCTTGAACAACAGCGAAATAGTTTGGAGAGTAATCAATTAAATTCTGCTTTAAAAACTGAACAGGCAACAAGTATTGTTTCTGCAAGCCCAGATGATTTGAAATCCAGTGAATTAGTTGAGAACAAAGCTACTTTTTGGGCGATAGTTTCGCTGTCGGCGGCGCTGCTAGCGGTGTCCTTGGCTGCGATTTTTATTCGGTTGAGCGAACGGGAAATCGGCCCGAATGCTACTGTTTTCAACCGTTTGTGGATCGCAACTGTAGTGTTTGCAGTGTGGAATGGTGCGGGGGAAGTGCGCCGCCGAATGTCTGGGGATGATGTTGAAGATGTTGAAGGGCGATCGAACTACACCGTCCGCGATTTGATGCTGTTAACAGCCGTAGGCGTGGTTTCTTCTGCTTCCTTGGGCTTCTGGGCTTGGTCGCTAACTCAGACTAATGTCGCTAATTCTACTGTACTGCGAAACTTAACTCCTTTATTTACTACTTTGGGGGGATGGCTGCTGTTAGGGCGGCGCTTTGACAATCGGTTTTTGCTGGGACTGGCGGTGGCTGTGTTAGGCGCAGTTGCGATCGGCATCGACGACTTGCAAACAGCCCGAGACAATCTAGCTGGTGATATTACTGCTCTTTTATCAGCGATCTTTTATGCAGCAAATCTGCTGATTGCCGAACATTTACGCACCAAATTTCCGGCGACAACAATATTGATGTGGCGCTGTTTTATTGGCAGTGTCTTGATTTTGCCACTGGTGCTACTTGCGGGCGATCGAGTTTTCCCTTATTCTTGGCAGGGATGGCTATCTGTAATTGCTTTGGCCGTGATTTGTCAAGCTTTCGGCCAAGGACTTCTCATCCACAGCCTCGGTCGTTTGTCATCCGGCTTTGTTGCTCTTTTCCTACTGCTAGAACCAGTGATTACCGCCATCTTAGCTTGGATACTATTTTCCGAAAAGTTAAGTTTGTTTAATTGGTTGGCTTTTTCTGTAGTTTTAGTAGGGATTTATCTAGGAAAATCTAGCAGTTCAGCCGAGAAAAAATAAAAGAAAGGAAAATCAACTTAAATGATTGCCACATCAATTGACATGAATCACTTAGATTACAACTTTAGTTTACTGCCTGAATATTTAGAAGTGCTGTTTGCTAAACTGCGCATTGCTGTGGTATTTGGTGGCGACTGCGATCGCGCCGGATCTGTGATTTACAAAACTCACAATCCCCGCTCTTGGAAAAGTTACAAAATTGTCGCCCGCGAGATTGGTCAAGCATTAGTAGAAATTGGCTTCAAACACGTCTTTGTCATCCCTGACGACATGAACTTGCCGGAACAACTGAAACAAAAAAATATCCATTTAGTCTGGCTGAATACTGGCGGAGTCCAAGGCTACAATCCTGTTTGTCACACTCCCGCTTTGTTGGAAATGCTGGGAATGCCCTATGTCGGCCATAATCCTTTAAATAGTTCAACTTTAGATAACAAACACGCTTTTAAACGAGAACTCCAATCACTAGGCATACAAACCGCTCCGTTTATGACTTGGCATCCTTCTCAGGGGATTTTGCAGCCTCATTTGCACGATCGTTTTGCCATTGCTTTCGGCGAATATCAAGGGCCATTTGTTGTCAAACCAGTATCCGGACGAGCTTCGCTGCACGTTCATTTTGTAGACAAGATCGAGGGTTTATCTCAGGCGGTTTCGGAAGTTCACCGAGCAACTGACAATACTGCTTTAATTGAAAAGTATTTGCCTGGACGAGAATTTTGTGTAGCGGTTTGCGGCTATGTTACTTATGCTAATGGCGCTTTTTCTAAAGATACCAAGCCCTTTGCTTTTTCCACAATTGAACGAGTTTTAGAATCGGAGGAACGCATCTTTACTTCTATGGACAAAAAGGCAATTACGGCCGATCGAGGACGGTTAATGGGCGCTGAGGAACCTGAACTAAAACAAGAGTTGATTGAGTTAGCTCGGAAAATTTATTGGGAGTTTAGTTTGAACAGTTTAGTGCGAATTGATGTCCGAAGCGATGCTGATGGGTCGCTTTTTGTTTTGGAAGCAAACCCCAAACCCGATCTGAAACACCCAGGAGAAAATGTGACGAGTTTGGTAGCTTTAGGTTTAGCGGAATATGAGATGAGTTATAACGATTTAATTTTGAGTTTACTGGCGGATAGGTTGGATTATTTGCTGACTCAACATATCGGAATTATTCCTCATATTGTGGATTTGCTTTCTTGATCCGACTTGCAACATCTTAATGTCGGGTGCGCAATGGGCACTTTACCCACTGGGTTTGTGTAAACAAATATAAATTGTCGAGCCAAGTGAACACAGGCGTGAAAATTGTGATAGCGTTGAGTAACATCAGGATTTCTGGATATCCCTTTCGGGACAACCATTTCCGGTAAATCAATTTATATCAATTAGATAAAACAAATGCAAGCATTACTTTTATTAATAGGATTTGGAGGCGGGGCATTAGTCTGCTGGCTAATTTTGAATAAGCGCAATTCCCGAAGCTTGCTGCGGATGCAGGGTTCGCAGGAGGCTATATCAAAATTGTCGTCGCAGTTGGATGCCAGAAATTCGGAATTACGACAAAAAGTTCAGAGTGAAAATCACCTAAAGTCTGAACTGTCCCAGTTGCAAAATCAGTTGGAGACTGTGACGGATCAGCAAGCTTTTCTAAATAATCAAGTGTCGGAATTGGAAGGAATATTGGCAGGAATTTCCCAGGAGCGATCGCAAGTTAATGCTCTGATTGCTGATTTGCAGTTTCAGCTAGAAAATGCTCAACAAGCTGAGTCGCAGTTAGCGGAAGTCGCAGAAATTCAATCTCAGTTGGAAGCGGAGGATCGGGAGCGATCGCAACTTAACGCTCAAATACTTGAAATGCAAGCAGAGTTAGAGACGGTTGATGCAGAACGTTCTCAATTTCACGATTTGCTTTCTGAATTTGACAGTCAGTTGGAAACTGTCAATCAAAGCAGATTGCAAATACAGTACCAGTTATCGGAAACTGAGCTCAAGTTCGATCGCTCAATTCAAGATCGGAAGGAACTTCAGTCGCAATTATCTGCTTTGCAAGCTCAACTAGAGAGTACACAACCACAAATAGTCAACTCTCAATTACATCAACCTCAAGCTGAATTATTAGAGCTGGAAAAACAGTTAGAAGCTGCTAATTCCGATAAAATGCAGTTAAACTCTCAACTTTCGGAGCTGCAAAGTCAATCAGAAACGGTCGATAGAGAGCGAGAACAACTGCAATCTGATTTAGAAACTGCTAACACAGAGCGATCGCAACTTTATACTCAACTATCCCAATTGCAAACTCAAATCGAGACAGCCCATCAAAATCAAACTCAAATTCAATCTCAAACATCCGAGTTAGAAGAGCAGTTAGAAAGTGCAAGTCAAATTCGCTCCGAATTAGAATCTGGGTTAGAAACTGCTAACACAGAGCGATCGCAACTTTCTACTCAACTGTCGCAATTGCAAACTCAAATCGAGACAGCCCATCAAAATCAAAATCAACTGCAATCTCAAACATCCGAGTTAGAAAAGCAGTTAGAAAATGCGTCTCAAAGTCGCTCCGAATTGGAATCTCAACTCTCCGAATTGCAAAATCAAATCGAGATAGCAAATCAAAATCAAACTCAACTGCAATCTGACATATCCGAATTAGAACAGCAGCTAGAAAGTGCAGGTCAAATTCGCTCAGAATTAGAATCGCAGCTCAATTCTCAACTGTCCCAATTCCAAAATCAAATCGAGACAACCAATCAAAATCAAAATCAACTGCAATCTCAAATATCTGAGTTAGAACAGCAGCTAGAAAATGGGCATCAAACTCGCTCAGAATTACAATCTCAGCTACAAAATACTGACATAGAACGCTCAGACATCAATTTTCAACTGTCCCAATTGCAAAATCAAATCGAGACAGCAAATCAAAATCAAACTCAAATGCAATCTCAGATATCCGACTTAGAACAGCAGTTAGAAAGTGCAGGTCAAACTCGATCGCAATTAGAATCGCAGCTCAATTCTCAACTGTCGCAATTGCAAAATCAAATCGAGACAGCAAATCAAAATCAAACTCAAATGCAATCTCAGATATACGACTTAGAACAGCAGTTAGAAAGTGCAGGTCAAGCTCGATCGCAATTAGAATCTGTGCTTTCTACTCAACAGTCAGAATTGCAAAATCAGATCGAGACAGCAAATCAAAATCAAACTCAACTGCAATCTCAAATAGCTGAGTTAGAAAATCAGTTAGAAAGTGGGATTCAAACTCGATCGCAATTGGAATCTGGGCTAGAAACGGCTAACGAAGAGCGATCGCACCTTTCTGCTCAACTTTCGGAAATTCAAGGTCAAATCGACACAGCCAACCAAAATCAAACTCAACTGCAATCTCAAGTATCCGAGTTAGAACATCAGCTAGAGATAGTCTATCAAGAACGCTCCCAGTTAACATCGCAACTTGCCGAAATGGGCAATTCAGAATCACCCAAGGAAGCATCAAACTTAGAAACAGCAGTTTTAAAAAATCAAGAATTTGTGGTTTCTCAACATGGTCAAGGTGATTATACTACTATTAGCGAAGCGGTGAGAAATGCTACTCCAGGTATGCGGATTTATGTAAGTCCCGGTTTGTATCAGGAAACTGTAATTATCGACAAATTCGTCGAAATTATCGGTAACACAGAAGGGGAAAGTGTCACTCTTGAAAGCACAGATTCAAACTGCATTTTAATGCAAGCAGATAGTGCTTTGGTACGAGGTTTGAGAATGAATGCTACGGGCAAATATTATGCTGTAGATATTCGCAAAGGCGAGTTAATCGTAGAAGATAGCGATATCACTTCTGCGGACTATTCTGTGGTGGGAGTTTGTGGCCCTGATGCTGATTCTGTGCTTCGCCGCTGTCAAATTCACGATGGGGTATGGAACGGGATTTTTATATCGGATAATGGGAGAGCAACGGTGGAAGATTGCAATATTTATGATAATGGCAGTCTGGGAATTGGTGTCGGATTGGGCGGAAAATTGATCGCGCGCCGATGTCGGATTAGCGGTAATCAAGGTGAGGCGATCGCAGTTTATAGAGATAGCATTGCTACGGTGGATGATTGCGATTTAACGGGTAATGCCGGCGGTGCTTGGCGGATTGCAGATAACGGATATGTGCGCGGAAAAGGTAATCAGGAATAGAAGAAGTTCGGCAACGGATTCGCTCAACGGATTTAACGGATGGATGAAAGTAATGTAGGGGGCGCATTGCGCACATTATATCAATTCCGGCTACGCCGAAATGATATAGAGGAGACGGCAGTGCCGTGTCCCTACCGCGATTAATTGTAGGGACACGGCACTGCCGTCTCCTCCGCCTCCTCCGCCTCCTCCGTTTATATCATTCTGATGCAAACGGATTGCGCACCTTACTACTAAATTCCTAATAATTTAGCAGGATTTTCTTTCATCATCAAATCAATTTCCCGCTGAGAAATTCCTTCACTCATCAATTTTTCCACAAATATTTTATAACCTTCCGTAGGTAAAGGATCGGGTTTTCTTCCCAAATCCGTACTGAGCACAAAATGCTCGGCTCCGATTAGCTTAATCGCTGCTACCATCCGCTCAATTGAAACATGATGCCAATTTCTATGTCCTTCATCAGCGGCATTTTCCCCCATCAAATCGTTTACAAATGCGAGTTCTAAGAAAGCTCCCATCTGGGCGGCTGTTTGCATATTTTCTAGGGACAAACCGGGTACATCAGCCATTGCGTGGGTAATCAGAATGTTTTTAATATTAAGAAGGTTGGCTTGCTGGATAACTACCATCACTTCTTCTGAGGAAATATGCCCGGTTTCCAACACCAAATTCTCTCTAGCTACAATCTTGAGTACCGCTTCTGTCTCCGGTAAAATCTTGCCATTTTCTGCTACTTTAATCCCGATTCCCGACTTGTGAAAAACTTTTAAATGATGCTCGGAATCAACTGTTGGTAGCCAAACTACTTTACCATATTTGTCGCCGATGCGGTGCATTGCCTCTACTGCTTGCGGGTTCATCCCGCCTACAGAATGATTGAGGACAACTCCTCCGAAAACTTTGATTTGTGGTACTATTTTGTTAACTAGAACTGCGCGGGCTGCTGTACTCGCATAGTGATTTTTTAAGACAACAGCTTTCATCTTCGCCTTAGCAGCTAATTTAGCTACTTCAAAGTCGTCTAACCTGCGGGGAATCACATCAGGAGATGAATGGATGTGAAAGTCGATCGCACTTTCAACAATACTCTTTGGCGAATCAGCAAACTGCGGATATCCCACAGCATATACTGGTAAACAAAAGAGCAACGAAGTTATCATAAATTCTGCTGTTATTACTAAAAACTTTAATCTAAAAAATCGGAATAAATTCATTAGTTTATATTGATAAATATAACTTAGTAGCATCTCAATAACAGGCAAGATGCCTGTTTCACAAGAATACAACAGGCAAGATGCCTGTTCCACAAGAATGGAATTTTCTTGTGGGGTGGACTTCTAGCCCGCCCACAGAATTTATCCGGTTAATTAGTTTCGGCTTGCTCGCTCAATTCGCAAGCAACCGCTTTATTTCTCATCATTTGAAAAATGTTATAAAATCCATTGGCGCGGGAAGGAGTCAGACTCACATTCAATCCTGTATCTTGAATAAAATCTGGGGTAACGTTAACAATTTCGGCAGGAGTCAATCCACTCAAACCTTCGACAAGTAAGCCAACTAATCCTTTGACTAACTGAGCGTCTGAATCGCCTTGAAACAAAACTTTTCCGTCTGCCAAATTTGCAGTTATATAAACTTGCGATACACAACCTGACACTTTATTTTCGGGCTGTTTGTCGTTTTCGGGAAATGCTGGGAGTCGCTTAGCATACCATAGCAGTTGTTCGTAGCGCTGTTTCGGGTCGGAGTGTCGCTGAAAGCGCTGGACGATTTTAGCTAGGGCTGCGGGTAGCACGGTGTTTACGGACATGATTTCAAGTAGCGGTTTACTTCCTTAATATTATACATTTAATTTTGGCTAGCGGGTGCAGTAGACTATTGATAATTAAAATTATTAAGTGGTAAAGTGCGATCGAACTTCCCGTCGGTTCTGTCTCAACCGTCGCTTTATTTGTCGTCCTTAAGAACTTCAACGTATACAGTAGCCGATTATCTGTGGCAATTCAACCAGGTTTTCGTCCGACATCAGTACGATTTGCCGTTGTTAAGGCTGACAAGCAGCATATTTGCCACATTAAGTTAATGATCATTGGGTTGGCAGTCAAGACTTCAGTTCTCAAAAATCAATGCAGGAGCGATCGGCGATCGACCTACACTTGATATAATTTATACTAATCGAGTTCAGCCTCAGCTTGATCGCCAGCAAAATTCAATTAAAAATATAATGAAAACAAACAACCGTGCTCACTTAGAAAAATTGCTGCAAGAAAGAAACGAAAGGCCAGAAAAAATGGCAGAAATCGATGCCGAAATCAATGCAGCTTTCAGCCAAACTCATACGATTATGGTAATCGATATGTCGGGATTTTCTCGCACGACAGTCCGCTACGGAATTATTCATTTCTTGGCGATGATTCACCGGATGCACGCAATTGTCAAGCCGATAATTGCCGAATGTGCTGGTACTGTGATTAAGGAGGAAGCGGACAATATTTTTGCAGTATTTCCTAATGTCAAATCGGCTGTACAAGCTGCGATCGATTCTCTGAAACAAACAGCGGCTGTCAACACGACTCTGCCGCCAGAAATGGATATTTACCTGTGTATTGGAATCGGTTGCGGAGAGGTTTTGATGCTGGAAGGAGAGGATATGTACGGCTCGGAATTCAATCTAGCATCCAAGCTGGGAGAGGATTTGGCTGAACGGGGAGAGATTTTGCTGACTGATTCGGCGTTTGAAAAGTTTGAGGGTAAAAAGGAAGATTGGGAAAGAGTAGATTTTTCGATTTCTGGTTTGGATTTGGTGGCATATAAGCAAGTGCAATCAGATTGATTTATGTAGATAACCCGGCGGTTGAAACCATGTTTATACAAACGAAGATAACCCGGCGGTTGAAACCGCGTCTATACAAACAAAGTCCGCGCAACGCGAGACTAAGAAATAAGGGGGGTTTAATATTAGATGATTCACGATCGCACAAATTGGCAAACTTTCAATTTAGCCGCCATACAGCAGCGGCTGGCTTGGCTGCAACAACAGCCTGACGGCATTATTTTTTGCAAAGATTCGGGTGTGCACTATGTGGCAGTCACAAAAGATCGATCGCACATTAAGCTATCTCTAATCGAAAAAGTAAATTTGCATACAGATTTACTGCAATCTGTTTTCAATTTCCACAATCCCCTACATCTAGTGTCTGAATACACTCAGGCGATGATGTTAGGTTTAGTCTGGCAAAACCAACCTCAAAGAATCTACATTGCTGGATTTGGCGGCGGCAGAATTCCGTTAGTTTTGCACCACTATTTGCCGGAAAGTACGATTGACTGTGCGGATATCGACCCGATCGCGATCGAAGCAGCTACACAGTGCTTTGGGGTACAATTTGACAGCAGACTCACTGCAACAATCCAAGATGGGAGAGAGTATTTAGATCAGCAAAAACTCGATATTAAGTACGATATCATCATGACCGACGTATTTTTTGGCAACGGCTACTTTCCGCACCGGTTGGCTACCAAGGAATTTTATCAACTCTGCGAAAAACGCTTGTCAAGCGATGGAGTTGTACTGGTAAATCTGCTACAAAGAGATGAGTTTTATGCGGAAAAAGTCAAGACTTTTCAAAGCGTATTTTCTCAGGCGTGCGTGTGTCCGTGGAAGGACATTAACAGTGTTTTAATTGGTAGCAACAGCGCGATTTTGGAGAAATATGAGATTGTTGCTAGGGCAAAATACTTGCAAGATGGGCATGATTTTTCATTTTCGTTAATCGATAGGGCACTGGAGGTGAAAGTCGGTAAAGAATTGTTTGAGGCTGTGCCTAATTTAGATAAAGCTGAAGTTTTGATGGATGATTTGCCGCCTGTTGGTTATTTTGATTCTTGGTTGTTGTGATATCGATTCTAATATATCGCTTGTATCGAAGTTTTGATCCCCCTAAATCCCCCTTAAGAAGGGGGACTTTGAGAATGCTTTTGTCCCCGATCGAAGGCGGAATAGCAATGAATATTCTTGTCCCCCCCTTCTTAAGGGGGGTTAGGGGGGATCGAAAATATGGCAACTCACCCAGAATACTGATACTACTTTTTTCCCGAATTTTCAGAAGCGATCGCACATCTAGAAAAAACTCTATAATCAATCTAATATTCTAAAATCTATAATCAAATGGCAACACCAGTTGATTTTACTAATTATCTGCAATCCCTGGTTGATTCCTATGAAACCAAATACCATCAATTCTACACGCTGACAGATTTACAGGTAGAGGTGCGAGTGGAAATTTCACCGGAAGATCGATCGCCCCAAACCCCAAAAAATAAACCAGAAACGAAAATCGATCGCCTGGAAGTGCTCGCGGGAATTCGCAAATACCTGCGCGACGGAAATGTGCTGTTAGCGGGGAAGCCCGGTTCGGGAAAATCGACGGTTTTGCAGCGTTTTCGGTGGGAATTGGCACGGGAAGCACTCAAGGATGGCGATCGACCAATTCCGATATTAGTACAGTTAAGGAGCGATCGCTCGATCGTACAAGCAATTTGTGCCGAATTTCGCCAAGCAAAACTCAGAGTTAGCGACAAAGAGGTAGATGATTTGCTGTTGGATAGGAAGTTGCTGCTGTTGCTGGATGGCGTGAATGAAATGCCATCGCCACAACGGCGACAGGATTTGCAGCAATTTCGCGACGACAATCCCGATACGCCGATGATTTTCACAACGCGGGATTTGGCGCTGGGCGGATCTTTGGGAATTGAGAAAAAGTTAGAAATGTGTGCGCTGACGCAACCGCAGATGCGAGAATTTGTGCACAAACATTTGCCACAACATGGAGATTTGCTGCGACAATTGCGCGATCGCCTGCGAGAAATTGCAGAAACGCCGTTGCTGCTGTGGATGATGTGTCAAGTATTTGAACCTACCCAGAAAATTCCCCAGAGTAAGGGCGAGTTGTTTAAGGAGTTCGATCGCCGATATGACAAGTTTAAGGATGTTCCCTTGGTTTCGGATGATTTTCGGCGGTTCAAATCGGATCTTTTGCAGCAGTTGGCTTTTGCGATGTTGCAGGGCGATTTGCAGCAGCCTACGGAGGGTTTGGTGGCAATTTCGCGCGATCGGGCTGAGGGAATTTTGAAGTGCTGGTTGCGCGATGAGGGGGAGCTGGAGCCTCTAAAGAAAGCGAAAGAATGGCTAGAAAATTTGGTGAATCTTCATCTGTTGCAGGAGGCGAAAGAACCCGATGAAATTGAGTTTCATCACCAATTATTTCAGGAGTATTATGCGGGGCGGGCGTTGCTGAAACTGTTGGTTGAGAGGCATGATGATGCGATCGACGATGAACGGTTGCAGCATTTCTATTTGAATTATTTTAAATGGACGGAACCCCTGGCGTTCATGCTGTCGCTGTTGGGGGATGAAGTTCAGGCGGTGCGGGTGGTGCGGCTGGCTTTGGATGTCGATTTGATGTTGGGGGCGCGGTTGGCGGGGGAGGTGCAGCGGGAGTTTCAGCAGCGCGCGGTTGGGTTGGTGGATGGGTTGGATGTGCCGGGGTGGTTGAAGGTTGGGCTTTTGGGGGAAGTGCGATCGGATTATGCGATTCTGGGATTGCTTAAATTCGTTGAACATTCAGACTATGATGTGCGTTGGAGGGCAGCAGATGTGTTAGGCAAAATCAGTTCCAAGGCTGCGATTCCGGGATTGATTGAACTCGTTGAACATCCAAACTCTGATGTACGCAGAAGGGTGGCAGATGCCTTAGGCAAAATCGGTTATGAGGAGGTGATTCCCGGATTACTTCAACTGGTTGAAGATCCAGATTTGTATGTGCGTAAGATAGTAGCAAATGCTTTAGGAAAAATCGATTCCGAGGCAGTGATTACGGGATTGCTTAAACTTGTGCAAGATTCAAATTATGATGTACGTAAGAGCGCGGCAATAGCCTTAGGCGAAATTGGTTGTGAGGACGTGATTCCCGAATTACTTAAACTGGTTGAAGATTCAGCAGACTGTAATATGCGTTGGAGGGCGGTAAAAGCCTTAGGTAAAATCGGTTCTCAGGTGGCGATTTCGGGATTGCTTAAACTCCTTGAACATTCAAACTCTGATGTGCGTAGTAGCGTTGTAAAGGCTTTAGACGAAATCAATTCCGAGGCATTGATTCCGGGATTGCTTAAACTTCTTGAACATTCAAACTCTGATGTGCGTAGTAGCGCGGCACGTGTCTTAGGCGAAATCGGTTCCGAGCTGGCGATTCCCGGATTGCTTAAACTCCTTGAAGATTCAGACTCTGATGTACGCTGGATTGCGATATATGCCTTAGGTAAAATCGATTCCAATCTGGCGATTTTGGTATTGCTTAAACTCCTTGAAGATTCAGACTCTGATGTACGTTGGAGTGCGACATATGCCTTAGGCCAAATCGGTTCCGAGCTGGCGACTTCCGGATTGCTTAAACTTCTTGAAGACCCAGACGATGGTGTGCGCATGAATGCGGAAGATGCCTTATATAAAATCGGTTCTGCGGCGAATCCGGGATCACTTAAACTCCTTAAATATTCAAACTCTAATGTACATTTGAATGTGGCAGATGAGTTAGGTGAAATCGGTTCCGAGGAGGCGATTCCGAGATTGCTTAAACTTGTTGAAGATTCAGACTCTGATGTGCGTAGTCACGCGGCAAATATGTTAGCCAATATCGCTAAGCAGCACACAGAAGCAGTCACCCCCCATCTCCCCCACCTCCTCACCTTAATTCCCTCCAAATCCGGCAAAGAAGTTCACCGCCTCATCCTCGCCATCCAAGCCGCCTGCAAATACTACAACTATGAGATTCGTCAGTTGTCCCTAACACCGGAAAGTCGCAGCCATCTGGCGAATCCTTCTGCTAACGTATACATACAATCTGTGGATAAAATCAAACTGATGTCAAACCAACCACCCATTTTCAACCAACAAAATGCCACCATCGGCGTTAACTATGCGGCTGAAAACAGCAATCCCAAGATTATTCAAAAAATCGAAGCCGCCCAGCAATCCTCCCCTGAAGCTGCACTGAATGCAGTAGTGCAAATCATTCAGGCATTAGAAAAAAAGTATACCTACGTGAAAGACGAACAACAAGCACGCGATATTATTGATGCAGAATTTAAGGAAATCAAAGAGCAAAAACCGATCGAGTGGCAAAACCTAATCAGCCTCAAACGGCTTTACAACGGTGGTAAAAAAGCAGCGCTGAAAGTTGGCGAACACTTCGCCGAATCAAGCGTCTGGGGTAAAGCAGGCGTTGGCTTCCTCGAAGGCGTATCCGAAGACGTGAATTAGCCATAGGAATTACGCACGGGAGGTTAGAAACCGGGTTTTTGCGAAGATACTTCGTTTTTATGCAGAGATTAAGTAAAAACCCGGTTTCTTTGGCGGAGTGCGTGATGTAACCATCGCCCAATTAACTGTAGGGAAACGGCACTGCCGTGTCCTGACTTTTGATGTAACCATCGCCCAATTAACTGTAGGGAAACGGCACTGCCGTGTCCTGAATGTGGGTAATCGCAATTCCGATGCCAGCGGATTTGATATAAGTCCTATTTCATATATTCAACCATCTGCTGTTCCAGCCTAGCCAGCAATGTATCGACATCCGCCGCAGCTTCCTCAAAACAAACAGGAGGTTCGGGCTTAGGCTCAAAAAAAATCAACTTAATTTGACCTTCGCCGATCGCCAAAATCGCCACTTCCTTATCAGGCTTGAGAGCATTCAACACCCCTAAAATTTCCTGAATATGACTTTTAACTTGACGGTTCAACTCCTCAACCGCCTCTTTCTTACAATACACAAAACGCACAGTTTCCGCAATATCAATTGCCAAAATTTCCTCGCTTTCCTCACCCCTTTCTAGGAATAGCCCCCAAGCCAAAGCAGCCAATTCATGTTGATGAGCTTTCACAAATTTATCTAATTTGCGACGCCAGCTATTTTCGTTTGGTTTGGACTCAGGGTTATCAAATAGAAACATTTTCTCTTCTTGCTTGTAGAAATTAATATTTTGCAGTCAGCAGTCAGCAGTTAGTAGTTATACTAAATCCTGTTTTAATCTCCCTGTATTTTTAGTCCGCGAAGGCGGACTTTGCTTGTGTAGTAGCGATTTCAATCGCCGAGTGACAAAAGGGATAACTGCGTCCTTATTTTATACCAGATTGGACGCGCCAGAGCGACGCATAAACTCCGTCATGTTCGAGCAGTTGTTCGTGCTGGCCCGATTCTATGACTCGTCCCTCATCCATGACAAAAATGCAGTCAGCATTACGGACTGTCGAGAGACGGTGGGCGATCGCAATTGTAGTACGATTCTTGGTGATTCGTTCGAGCGATCGCTGAATTGCCGCCTCCGTCTCATTGTCCACCGCTGAAGTAGCTTCATCCAAAATCAAAATCGGCGGATTCTTCAAAACAGCCCTAGCAATAGCAATCCGCTGCCGCTGTCCCCCCGACAATTTTTGACCCCGTTCCCCTACAATAGTTTTGTAACCGTCCGGCAATTGCGCGATAAACTCGTGAGCCTCCGCAATTTTAGCAGCATTTACGATCTCTCGATTGCTTGCCTCAAAACTGCCGTAAGCAATATTTTCTGCCACCGTACCGTGAAACAAAAACACATCTTGACTCACCAATCCGATCGCTCTTCGCAAATCTTTTAAATTCAGGCTAGTTAATTCTATACCATCCAAATAAATCTGACCGTACTGTACCTCGTACAGCCTCAAAATTAGCTTCACCAGCGTACTTTTCCCCGAGCCAGTCGCGCCAACAATCGCCGTAGTTTTTCCCGCCGCCAGAGTCAGCGAAAAATATTGCAAAATCGGTTTTCTTTGATTGTAATAGAATGTAACATTTTTAAATTCTAGTGCCCCCTTAATTGAACTAACAGGCAACCGGATATCGCCTGTGCGAATGGCGATCGGCGTATCCAACAAATTCATCACCCGATTAGTAGAAGCCATCGCCCGCTGGTATCGATCCATAGTATCTCCCAACCGAGTCAGAGGCCACAGCAACCGCTGCGTTAAAAACACCAAAACGCTGTAAGTTCCCACAGACAACCGGCCCGCCACCACCTCCAAACCACCCAGAAATAGCGTTGCAATAAACCCCAAAAAAATCACAATCCGAATCAGCGGAATAAAAGCCGCCGAAAGGACGATCGCCTTTCGGTTACTTTGGCGATAAGCCTCACTTTGTGTTTCGATCCGCCCAGTTTCATAATCCTCAGAAGTAAAACTTTTAATAGTAGTAATACCGCTCAAATTATTCGACAATTGACCGTTCAGAAAACTCACCTTTTCCCGCACATCCGCATACAGGGGAGCGAGGCGGTTCTGAAAGGCGATCGAACCCCAAATAATCAAAGGAATCGGCAGCATTGACAGTACAGCAACAGCAGGAGATGCAGCAAAAAAAGCCGCACCAATCACGATCACCGTTGTCATTACCTGAATCACCTCATTAGCGCCGCCATCCAAAAAACGTTCGAGTTGATTGATATCATCGTTGAGAATAGAAATCAAACCGCCCGTGCTACGTTCTTCAAAATAAGCTAATTCTAATTCCTGCAAATGACTGTAAGCTTCCAGACGCAAATCGTGTTCAATATCCTGAGCCAAATTGCGCCACAAATAATCATAGGCATATTCAAAAATAGATTCCAAGGCCCAAATAATGGCGCTCAAACCAGTGATAATTGCCAGTTGCCAAAAAACATCTTTTATACCCCACTGAGCGAGGATAGAATCTTGCTGTTTCACCACCACATCAACGGCAATCCCGATTAATGCTGGCGGCGCTAAATCGAACAGTTTATTCAAAAATGAACAGATACTTGCCAGCCAAGTTTTCAGGCGGTAGCGTCGCCCGTATTTCAGCAGTCGCTGCAAAGGATGGACTGGTTTTGATGGATTTGGCGATGATTGAGAATCAGTCATAGGGCATGGGGAATCGGAAATGGGGCAGAGAATTAAAAATTATCGGACTTATGCACGCTGACCTCAGAAACCGGGTTTCTGCGTATATTTTCGTTACTAAACGTAGAAAATTGTAGAAACCCGGTTTCTAGCCCCATGCGTAATCCCTCAATTAGTAGGGCGCGCACCCTACCCTGATTAAATTTTTAATTCTCAAATGCCCCGTTCCTAGGCTTTAAACGTTAATACAGGCTTCATTTTAGCGACTATCCCCACCATTTGCGCCTCAACCTGTACGTCAATTACTGGTTCAATTGGTTTGTAAGCGGCGGGTGCTTCTTCGATTCTACGTTCTTCGCGCAACGTAATGCAATCTACACCAGTTAAACCCAAAGCTGCGTCAGTTTTGTCAGCACCTTCGCGACTTATATCGAAGCGCGATCGCGCTCTACCAGCGCCGTGAGAAGCCGATCGCAAAAATCGATCGTTCCCCTCACCCACTAGCAGATAAGACGGCGCACCCATCGAACCCGGTACAATTACAGGCTGGCGCGAATGTGCGGGACAAGCGCCTTTGCGAGTCACCCAGCCGGCACCTTCAGCTAAGGTAATATTGTGAGGCAAATCGTAGACTAACGGAGCTTCGACATCGCCGAAAACTTGCCGCAAACGCAAGCGCAAAAGTTCTGCTAACAGCAAACGATTGACAAAACCGTAGTTAGCGGCTGTTGCTTCCGCTTGCAGGTAGCTGCTCACAAGTTCGGGATTTGCCTCGACAGACAGCGGAAACAGCCCGGATTCAGGGTATTTTAGGGTTTTTGGCCAGGCTTCGCGCGATTTATCGCGCCACATTCCGCCGATGTATTTGCCGACATTCCGCGAACCGGAATGAATCATAAAAGCGATTTGTCCCGATCGCACACCCCAAGTATAAGCCGTAGCCTTGTCCACAACTTCCTCAACCACTTGAATTTCCACAAAGTGATTCCCACCGCCGATAGTGCCCAAGCCACCATCCCTGACTAAGCCGTCGTTTGGGACTAATTCTGCGGGAGCCCATTTGACATCGCCATTCATGGAACCGCCGAGAAAAGTGCGATTGCATTCTGTCGCCAACTGCTCGAAATCCGAATTTACCACACTGCCAGTTGCCTGATCCAGCATAGCATCCAGCCATCCGGGAATCCCGTGTTGGAACATAGCGCGAGCAGTTTTTGCCGTCATACTGACATCGCGAGTACCGAAGAAATAATCGCCTTTGAGCAATTCGACAAATCGATCGCGTTTTGCCAAGAATTGTGCGATCGACAAATCAGCCACGTGTAACCGCATCCCGCAATTAATATCGGAACCGACAGCCGCCGGAATCACCATTCCGGTTGTTTGGACGATCGAGCCGATCGCCACTCCCGCATCCCCCGGATGGAAGTCTGGAGTAGCGCAGGTGCGACAAACGCAACCACCTTGAGGATGACGAACATTCGCCAAATTTGCCAACTGTTTCAGCGCCTTTGCTTCCACCGGAAAACCCTCTGGAAGCAAAACTTCTGCTTTTGTAGCACTGTCATCTTGCCAGTGTTCTTTCAAAGAACTATTAAGCTCTTTTGTAGCACTGTCATCTTGCCAGTGTTCTTTCAAGGAACTATTGAGAGAAATAGAGTAAACTTTGTTGCTATAACTAACATCAAGACCTTGCCGAGACAAAGCTCGCAAAAGCCTATTCAAGTTTTTTGGCTGCTGCATAAAAAGTATGTTCCGGGCTGCATAGCAAACCCCCACAAATTGAAGAGATATTGTAAGTAATCAAAGACGTTGGTTCAGCAGCCACAATCTTTTTGGAGAAAAGTTGAAAGGCAACTTATCTACTTAGTAAAATCCTGACATATCATTTTTGATATGTCAATATATTTGAGATTTAAGATTCTAGATTTATCGATCTACTCGTTACCAGGCTCTGCCTGGGAACGCAGATCCGGAGGCTCTGCCTCCATTTTTTCTACTCTCCAAGCGAGGCAGAGCAAGAGTGACATCGGTTCCCAACCAGAGCCTGGGAACCAGTTACTGTCAACTGTCTACTGTCAACTGCTTAAAGATAATATCTAACCGTTGTGACAACCCGACTTTTTTTAGCCAGCAAAGCCGCTTTCAGAAAGAAAGCAGTTTGATTATGTAGCAGTCCTTCCCACCAATTCCGCGTCACAAAAGCCGGAATGATCAGCGTTAAGAACACTCCCGGACGCTGTGCTTCAAACAAAGTCAAAAAGTGAGTCAAAGCCTCACCAACTGAACGATAGGGCGATTCCAGAATTTCCAAAGGAATGTCAGACTGTAAATCTTGCCAAGCTGCTTGCAATTTTGCGCGATCGGTCAAACCAATATCCACATGAACTGCCACAACTTCATCAGCAATTAAACGAGCATAATCGAGGGCATCAAAAGTTCCCCGGTGCAACTGGCCGACTAACACCACCGCCGGATGTTTCACCATCTTAACTTTAGGTCTGGGAGGATAAGATATAGGTTCTATTCCCTGAATGCTCAAGCGAGCTGCTACATAGCGATAGTGTCGGCTAATAGCTAAAAATAGACTGACTACGATCGGAATAGTTACAACAACAACCCAAGCTCCCAAAAGGAATTTTGTAGCAACAATTACACTCAAAACTATCGTAGTTGCCACTGCACCAATACCGTTCATCGCAGCACTAGCTAACCAACCTTTACCTCGCTCTTTAAACCAGTGAATTACCATTCCCGATTGGGAGAGAGTAAAAGAAGTAAAAACCCCAACCGCATACAGCGGAATCACCGCAGTAGTGTCGCCTCGGAAGATGATAATTAACAATGCAGCGCAGATACTGAGCAAAGTAATTCCATTAGAATAAACTAGCCGATCGCCCAACAGCGATAACTGCCTCGGCAAAAACCCGTCTCGCGCCAAAAAATAACAAAGTCGCGGAAAATCCGCATAACTCGTATTCGCCGCCAACAGCAAAATTAACAAAGTTGCAATCTGCAAATAGTAATAAAATATGCCGACTCCAAAAATATCTTTTCCTAACACAGAAAGGAGTGTTTCATTTTCAGTAGGAATCACATGATAAACATTAGCTAAGTAACTAATTCCCAAAAACATTACTCCCAGAATTACCCCCAGATAAGTCAAAGTCAGCCGCGCATTCTTCCATTCAGGAGGCTTAAAAGCCAACACTCCGTCCGATATAGCTTCAACTCCAGTCAGGGCAGTACATCCCGCCGCAAAGGCTCGCGCGATCAGAAATAATCGTAAAGGTTCCTTAGCTGGAATATTTTCTAATGTCGGCAAAACGTGACCTGTTGCTTGTTGATATAAACCGCAGCCAATCAAGATAAAAATGCCAACAATAAACGCATAGGTGGGAACCATAAATATCTTGCCAGATTCCCGCAATCCCCTGAGATTGGCAAACATGATTAAGACAATAAAAAATAAGCACAGTTCAACTGTGTAGGATTGCAGCGAAGGAACTGCTGAAGTCAAGGCCGCCACCCCAGCCGAAATACTCACCGTTACAGTTAAAATGTAGTCAATCATCAGCGAAGCTGCTGCAATCAAACCGGGATAAGTACCCAAGTTTTCTCGCGCCACAATGTAAGCGCCACCGCCGTTCGGGTATGCTTTAATTGTCTGTCGGTAAGAAAGTGCAACGATCGCCAATAGTAAAATAATAATGCCCGAAATAGGCAGCGATAAACTCAAACTGCTACTCCCGGCTAGTAATAGCACGAGCAGAGTTTCTTGAGTGGCGTAGGCAACAGACGAAAGCGCATCGGAAGCCAGAACAGCTAGTCCTGTAGCGTTGCTCAACCGTTCGTGAATAGATGCGCTCGTGGGCAGAGATTCACCCAGTAAAACTCGCTTGAGTCGAGAATAAGTGTACATTGAAACTCAAAATATAGGCGTCCACAATCTTGACACTCCCCAGCCTGAAGGCGTGGGGATTCTTCGATCTACGACATGACTTGCTGATGCAGGATTTCTCCAACAAAAGTAGAGGCCTCATCTCCCAAAGCGTTGCTTGCATCTAATGCAAAAGTTCCGGTATGCCCTACCGTACCCAATCCCCGACTCAGGATATTTCTAGCTGCGTTTTCATCCCTATCTAAGCTACAACCACATTGGCAAACGTGTGTTCTAGTTGATAGCGTTTTTTTCACAATTGCACCGCAGCTAGAGCATTCTTGGCTAGTATATTGCGGATTAACTGCAACCGTGACTTTTTGAAATACTTTTCCAAAATATTCAAGCCAGACACGAAACTGATACCAAGAAGCATCGTTAATAGACTTAGCCAGACAGTGATTTTTTACCATATTTTTAATCCTCAAATGTTCATAGGCTATCAAGTCGTTTGACTGAACTACGCACCTTGCAAGTTTTATTGCATGGTCTTTGCGTTGCCTACTTATTTTGAGATGGCATTTACCTAAAAGCTGTCTAGCTTTGCCTCGATTTTTTGAACTCTTAACTTTTCTGAAAACACGACGTTGACAACGCTTGAGGACTTGTTCGCCTTTGCGGAGGAATCTCGGATTTTCAACTATTACGCCGTTTGAATCGGTGTAATATTCCTTCAATCCAACGTCTAACCCAATGGTATTTCCAGAAGGCTCTGTGTTTTCCGAACGGTCAACATCAATACAAAACTGAACGTACACAGCGTCTGCACGTTTTACCAATCTCACTCGTTTTATTTGGTCGATTTGATAGAAGTGTAGGTCGCGTGTTCTAGCTTGAGTTTCCCAATTCCTTTCTTGTCGGTAAACTTGATTGATTTTCGGTTTTCTGCTAATTTCCAGCCGGTTGACTTATACTCAACAGAGCGACAATCTTTCTGAAATTGTGGATAGCCCTTTTTACCAGGAGTTCCCTTTTTGCAGTTTTCGTAGAATCGAGAGATAGCAGACCAGGCGCGTTCTGCACTAGCTTGTCTAGCTTGAGAGTTGAGTTCGTCAGCAAACGAAAAGTCGCGAGCCAATACAGCACAGTATTTGTTCAAGTCGTACTTGTTAACTTTTGGGTTGTCAATCCAATAGCGCAAACAGCTATTTCTGACAAATTGGGCTGTACGAATTGCTTCGTCTACCGCGCAGAACTGGCTTGATTTTCCGTAGGTTTTGAACTCAAAGACTAGCATTGCTCTACCTCCTACTTTACGCTATTTCAGTCGGCACAAAATAGCTGATGTTGCAACAAAGCTTTACAATTAAAGCCGTCCTATAAGGTGATGTACTTAGCGAAGCCGAAGTGACGGGGTTTTCAACCCAGTTTTCTGATAATCGAGACGGGAACAGTTAAGTAGTTAGACAGAATTAATTACACAAAATGTAATTTTAAATTCTTTTCTTATAAGCCTTGCAAAATTATATCTATGTAAATATTTCTGTCTATGTACTTATAACTAATTTTTGGCTCATAAGTTGTAATTATCTCTCGCTTGTTGAGTCAGCTTCAGCTTGTGTTCAAGAGCTTGCCAATTTTGAGCTTCGATATCGCTGATGAACTCGTCGAGAGTGTCGCGGTAAATAGAGAGCGATCGCAATAATTCTACCCGATTGTACCTCGCCACCATCACTCCCAGCTCGGGATTGCCACCCCCAACGCGGCTGGTGTCCCGAAAACCAGAACTAGCTAAATGTTGGGCTAAATTAACAATATCCCGATCGCCCTCAAGAGCTACGGCAGCCACCAACGTCGCGCTCGCCATAATTGGCAAATGAGAAATCCAAGCCACAGCTCGATCGTGCTCTTCGGGCCCACATCGGTAAACTTGGGCACCCAGCAACCGCGCCATTTCCTCAACCTGCTCCACCGCTTTTGATGGCGTTTCGGCTGTCGGCGTCACCACGTAAGGCCGCCCCACAAACAAATCCTTTACGGCGGCCTCAATCCCGGTTTCAGCAGTCCCCGCCATCGGGTGTCCCCCGACAAAATTCTCCCACAGACAAGACACAGCTTGTACTATCGGTGTTTTTACGGAACCGACATCCGTTAAAATGGTATCAATAGAAAGATACGGTATCAATTCTCGAACGATCGGCTCGATCGACAACAATGGCGTGCAAATAAAAACTAAATCGGCTGCTGCCATCAGAGAAAGGTGTATGCTGGCTTCAGAGACAACACCGCGAGCTTTCGCCCGATCGCAAGTCTGTTGACGACTCGAAACCCCAAAAACATCAAACCCGCGCGATCGTAAATCCAGCCCGATCGAGCCACCAATTAAACCAAGTCCGACAATACCGATATTCATAGCCATAAAATGGGGATATTTGATACGGTGCCGCCCCCATGACAGTCGAGGAACTCCTGAAAAAATATGCCGCCGGAGAAAGAAACTTTGCCGGAATCAACCTGACTGAGGCCAACCTCAGCGGCGTCAACTTGAGCGGAGCCAACCTTAAGGGTGCGAATCTGAGTGTAGCAAACCTAAGCGGAGCCAACCTCAGCAAAGCCAACCTGACCGGTGCAAAACTCAACATAGCCAGACTCAGCGGCGCCAACCTCACAGACGCCGACCTCACAGACGCCGACCTCAACGTCGCGTACCTAGTGCGAGTTGACCTCAAAAGAGCCATACTCACACGAGCCAAACTGATCAGAGCCGAATTAATTCGAGCCGAACTCAGCGGCGCTGACCTCAGCGGAGCAAACCTCAGCGGCGCTACTCTCACCGAAGCCACCCTCCGAGGAGCCAACCTCGCTCAAGCCAACCTTCGAGGCGCTCACCTCAGCGGCGCGTGCTTGACAGAAGCCAACCTCGAACACGCCAACCTGCAAGGCGCCGACCTCAGTCGAGCCGACCTCAGCGGTGCCGACTTGCGAGGGACAGAACTCCGACAAGCCAACCTGACTCAAGCGGTACTCAGCGGCGCCGACCTCAGCGGCGTCAATTTGCGCTGGGCCATCCTCAGCGGGTGCAACCTGCGCTGGGCCGACCTGAGCGAAGCAAAATTGAGCGGCGCCGACCTCAGCCGAGCCGACCTCTGTCACGCCAACTTACTCAATGCCAGTTTAGTTCATGCCGACCTATCAAATGCCTATCTGATCCGCGCCGACTGGATTGGAGCCGATTTAACCGGAGCCACCTTAACCGGAGCCAAACTCCACGCAGTTTCGCGACTCGGCATCAAAACCGAAGGCATGACCTGCAAGTGGGTCGATCTGAGCCCCAACGGCGATCACAGCCAGATTTACTGGTTGAACTCTGGAGGAACCCACGAATTTTTTCACGAAACTCTGCCCACAGTTAGGATTGTAATTGACTCGCCCTTAGACCAAGGCGCTCATTTTGCCCTAGCTGCAACTTATTACCAAATTGCCCAACAATACCCGAGTTTAAGTCAGCCGCCCACGATCGAAGTCAGCTCTAGGCGCACCGTACTCGCCTTTAAAATGGACAGCGACGATAAATTATTTGCCACCGCTTACGTTGCCATAATTCCTTTTAACGACGCCGCCACAACTCAAAAAAACCTGATAGCTTTGATGAAAATGATTCAATCCAACGATGCAGGGAAACTTAGCGTCAAAGAATCAAAACACGTCCAGTTATGCACCAAAGCTCTCAATCAAGCTATCAGCAAAGTAGACCAAATCAAAATTTCAAGTTCTTTTCCAAAAATCGGCGAAAGCATCAATTTTTTTCAAATTCCTACACAGATGATCTTAATTAATTCCCGCGATCAAAAACTCAGCGTATATCACCACCCAGCCTTCGGCAAGCGCCTGATTAAAAAATATGACCCGAACAACTCCAGCGCCGACAAGTTAGCCGAAAGCACAAAATTGGGTCAAGCTAATATCACTAGCATTTTGGATTTTATAAAAGGCTTCCACAATATAGATGTCTAGGTATCTTGCATCAAGTTACAAAAAATGCTTATTCTATAGGAAATACGCTCTCGACCCCGTCCTTTCAAGGCGGGGATGCAAGCTAGT